>Ga0214542_1001753_pt1 | contig 44862 bp, 19 predicted proteins | sample CNSS1metaG_FD_160096 | JGI IMG/M metagenome (GOLD analysis project Ga0214542, IMG submission 160096) | Root nodule microbial communities from cowpea collected in UCLA plant growth center, Los Angeles, California, USA - CNSS1 | ecosystem: Host-associated > Plants > Roots > Nodule | place: USA... | reverse complement strand
TATATATATATATATATATATATATATATATACTTTTATATGTATATTAGAATTATCCAGACAATAAGATTATAAAGAGAGTCTCACTATAACTTAAGATGTAACATTGTTTTCATATTTTCAAACATATAGAATCTCAATTGGTTGATAGAAATTGTCCCTTAAGTAAGGGTCTTAAGATTAAATTATGTATAATTTTAATTTTTACTATATTTTTTATATGTTTAAATGAAAATGCATAATATTGAATGAGTAATACGTAAATGACAGAGGTGATTTAAAAGAAAGAGAGAATGGGAGAAAGTTCAAAGTTGCCTCCACCGGCCATTTGGATGAGAGCTTAAAGTCTTGCAACTTGCATGGTCCTACCAACCAACCCTAACCCATCCCTCTTCAAATCTATGTCCAAACTTCAATCCAGGTACATTCTCATTCACAAACACTGCTAATGGGAGCAGAACCTTAATTATTACATCACATAATTATATCTCACATTATCAAAAAAAGAATTTACTATTATCCATTATGCACTTTTTCAGAGTTTCTTGGAGGGAATTTTATCTCTCATGTGAGAGATACTTTACTTATTAATTAAAAAGGTTGAAATATTTTTTTACCTTCAAATTATTATAAAAATATATTTTTTAATTAAATTATAAAGTATTTAGTCCTTATATTTTATGAAAGTCATGTGATTCGAGTTGATAACAAGTCAATCATTGAATTGGTAAAAAATCCAATCAATTATCAGAAAACAAGATGATGTTCGGTTTCACTTCATCCGAGAACATGTAAAAGAGGGGAATGTGGAATTAGAGCACATAAGAAGCCGAGTACAAATTATAGATATGTTCATAATCCAAGTACATTCGAGAATAACAAGACGATGCTTGGAATGAAGGACAAGAAAAAGATTTAAATTTATGGAAAGATTTTGTTATGTAAACTTCAATGTTGGTAGTTACATTTAATAGTGTTGGTACAAGTGTTTTAGGAGATTGCAAATGAGTGCTTCTAGTAATGATTGTAGCATGCAGTGAAATTTATTAATTATGGTTTAGGTAGTGATTGTATTTAGCACAGTCATATTTTGATTCTCACAATTTGACTCCTATTTTGTACTCTCTATTGTGGCTTAGTATGGAGTATTTATTAATGTACCATTATCTTTTCATTTGAAAGAATCAATGTCTAATATTAAATCACCTCAAAAAGTACAAAATGGAAATTAAATTTTGGAAGTCAAAATATCATTATACTACAAGAATAATGAATGTAGTTGAAAGAACTTACCGAAAAGGTCTATAAATCGTCATTGTACTGTTCGTTGTATAATATAAGTTTTAATACAAAATATTTATTTAAGAAACACTTCTTTGACAACAAAAATGACACACAAAGGATTTACCATTTTACATATAAAGTTCGATAACGTATTATGATATAACCTCATGATGTTGTTTATTGAGAAGATGTTTTACATTATTTTCATATTCTACGGCGACAACAATATTTTATAATTTAGTTTAAAAACCAAAACATAACTTTTTTAGTAATTTGGAAATGAAAAAAAAAAAGTATTTAATCCTATAATTAAAAAGATCAATTAGTAAATAGTTCAATCATAAAAAATTGTAAATTTTTTAATATATTTTACTCTTTTGTATATTTTCAACCCATATGTGACTCTAGGGTAATGACATTCTACCCTTACTTAAATTGACACCATTCTTATCATGTATAAACATTGTGTTAGTGATAATATTTGGTCCAGATAAATGTACCTGTCACCTTCGCATATGTGTTGCATAGAGGCACAACCATTTTCTCTTTTTTCCTTTTCAATGTTTCAATTTGTTGACACAATAAAGAATCTCAAGTTAATGCGTCTTACATATTCGTGTAAGTAGCTTTTGTGTCACTAGTCATCGTAGTTATCCAAAGCGTGATTCACATCCATCCACCACTTGCTTTTTACCTATCTGGATCTTATAATAAAACTTATAAAGTGGTCCCTTTCACTTCTTCTATCTTATAAACATAATTACAACGCAGAGGGAATTTTTCATTATTATGCCCCCAAATAAACCCTTCATATCAACCTTCTTCTGTTCTCTAAACTGTTCATCCATGTCTTTATTTCAATTCATAATTCACCTTTTGGGTTCCACTATTCACTGCAACTTGTTTTCTATACACTATTTTGACAGTGAAAACACACACCCCTTTTTTAATCATTTTTTGCTTTATTTTCTTGTCTTTTCTAATAATAACAACATATCTGGTTTATTTTGTTATGCAGTTTTGGATTATTTCCAAGTCCAGATTGAATAGCACATCTATTATCTCATCAGTATATTTTGTTACTATTAGTCTTTTTGGTGATTCTTGTTTTTCTTTACCTTTTCGTATCTGCATTTTTGTAACTTCATTTTGGGCTTATACCTAAGATATTTGAAATTTTCTTTAACAGTAAAATCGTAAAGCAAATCCTGAGTTATACTAGAGGTAATAATGAATAAGGCGTCGATATTAATGAAATATTAATCTAAAAATCATGACAACAACAAGGTGATATTAATGGCTGGTAAAAATCTGAATAGCAAGCGATGAAAATAATAATAATAGTGACTACAATAGAAATACTGAAAGAGACAATACACAATATGAAGGTGATGTGTTAAGATTTGTAATTTCGAAAGCATGAAATGGAAAGGGAAAGTGTTATTTTAATTTTTATGAATAATTATGAATTTCAACTTTAAATTTGTAATTCTTAATTTTACGATATACATATTGCAGCACTCTCCTTAAATTCTATTTTGGGCTTTTATACGATATCTATGATGCACAGATACGATACGTGTATCGGATACGACACGTATTCGATACGTCGATATGTTTATTTTGAAAATAATAGAATATGATATGTGATAGATATGCGATATATGAATATTAAAAAAATGGGTACAATAATTCTTAAAAACATAATAAATATATGATTATTGTTGTGTTCATCCAAATTAAAACTATATGTACTAAAGTTATCAACATAAAAAATATAAATTATTGTCATGATAAAAGTACTAATATAAGAAAACTCTTAAATAATGACTAATTTTAGTAACAAAAGATATGTTAAAAACCAATTTCCTAATTAGAGATCAATTTATAGACTAATTATTTTTGTAGTCAAAACCTTGGTAGCTAATGTTAGTGACAAATTATTTTGGTAGTCAAAATCTTGGTAACTAATGTTAGTGACCAATTTAGAAATCAATTCATAATAAAAATTTGAATTATCAATTTAGACACTAATTATAATTTTTTGGAACTATTTTAGTTGCTAATAATTTTTAGTTTTTAAATTGATACTTAAATTGGTCACTATATAGTAACTAATTATTTTTGTTACTAAAATTGATTATTATTCAAATATTTACTTGTATTGTGCTACGACTTTATAAATTAGATATTCCACTGATAAATATCGATAAGGTATCCCAAAGTATTAGATACGGATACATATCGAACTCATATACGTAACCCAAATTAAAATATTTGTACATGATAATATGAGGTTAGCATGGTAGTTTTCTGTGGCACGTGATAGGAAACGTCTTAGTATTGAGCGGTCAACGCACACGTGTGAAAGAGGGTTGGAGTGCGGTCAATGGTGGTGTGCCTTGGATGGGAGAGTGTGGGGTTCATGGAGTTTTCTTTTTGACCTAAATCCAAAGCGTAATAGAGCCATTGCAGTAGCTATTGCTTCCACCACACCACACTCAGTCAAATTCAACGCCACGTCTTCTTTCACCTTTTTCTTTCCACACCTTCCTCATTGCCTCCCAATTAATTACTCAACACCCATATTTCATACCTTTTACCACCACCTACACCTATTCTTCCAACTACATTTAACCTAAAATCATTTTTAAAAACCCTTTTAGAATCAACTCTGATTTCACTTTGGACCACTGTTCTTGAGTTTTGTTTGAACCTGCAATAATTGGCTCTGCCACTCTTTACTTGGTTCCAAAAATCTTGCTACACCCTTTCTTCTACAATTGAATTAGAATAGGACATCATGTTATAACAAAATGGAGGCAACGTAGTTTATGTAATCCGACATTGAAATTGGGCATCAAGTTCAATGATAAATTTATTTGTTATCAACGATTCAGTAACATGAATCGGATAATTGATGTCCACTTCAAAATAAAAATAAGAGTACAAAATAAATTAAATAAGACTGCAGATATACATGTTATGTTCCCTAAAAAGATATTACAGAAAGGTCCGCAATGTTTATTTAACTCGATCTTTAAAAAGATAAATTTATTGTTAGAATAACTATTTTAAAATTTACTTTGTCTGGTAATACTATCGAATTGGTGTTTTGTTTTGTTAGGTAAAATGAACTTATAAAATTAACGTCCTTTAGAGATCAATCTCTTCATAGTTAATGTTTATGTAAAACTTAAAAGCAGAAATAAAAAATAAAGTAACCTTTATTTAGTCATCGGTACTTTCGTAGTTGCTTACAATTTTAAATTCTCTCTTTCTATTTGATGAATAGTAAAGAAAACAGATTTATTTATTTAAAACAAAAACATAAATGATATTTAAAAACCTATCTATATCCGATTGATTTTACACCATTAGGTAAATCACCAAGATCCGAAACTTGATTAGATGTCATTGAATCCATCTCAACCTTCATAGCATCAAGTCAAAAATTTCATTTCTTATAACTCAAGGTTTATGAGAAAAGTTCATATCACTTTCAGGTTCAATATTATTATTGTCCCTTGGGTCACCAATTTATTAGGTCTACACTGATTTAATTAAGAAAAATGAAAGGAGGTATTTTTTATGGGCTTCCAGCCCATTATGCAATTTAAATATACAACCCTTTAATCAGGCTTGAGAAGAAAAAAAAAAGAGTGAGAGACATAGAGAAAGAAGTTGTGAATGCCTCTTGTGAAAAACCATCGGGGAGAGAGTGAAGAAGAAAAAAATAGCAACCAGTGTATCACGTGTAAATCTGTGTAGAAAAGCTACCTTGGAGAAAAATTTTTATTCCTCTTCTCATATATTGGGGTTCACTCTATTGTTTATTTAAAGTACACATTGGAGTTTGTTATCCACCTTATCGGTGAATAAAATAGTGCTCTGTTGATCCTTGGAATTTCCAAGAGAACTTGTGATGTACCCATTAATTTGTTATTAGTGGAAGTTTTTACTAGACAGGTCTTGTGGGTTTTTTCTCCATATTGAGGTTTTTTCACGTTAAAAATTTTGGTGTTTGTTGGTTCCTCCCTTCTCTATTTTATGCATTTTATTGTTTTACATATTATTTATTTTAGGAAGATTTGATCTGGGTTTTGCTTCCGCGCTTGGTTATCTTTTTATTCGTATAGACTTTCTTAATGTTGCTTTATTACCTTGATGAAAGACTTGTTGTTCAACTAGTTTCTCAACAAGTTCTCCAACATTTATTAGTTGTTCCTCAACAACTTCATCTACATCTTCAACAACTAGTGGAACTTATTTAACATGTTCTTGAACTAAAAGAGGACTAACGATCTATCATTTGATTGAGAGTGTTGAACTTCAAAGTTATCCTTTTTAAAATCAATATTTTGAATTAAATTATTCTCACTAATAAAGTTATTTTTAAGAAACTTTGCATTTCTTTATTCCATAATCCTAGTGTTATGAGATGACAATAAATTTATGACCTTTGAACTTCTCAACATATCTAATAAAATATCCATTAATAATCCTTATAGATTCAGTAACTTTTTAGTGGAAAAATTCACATAACTTTAGTTCATTTTTATTTTTTTTATCATTATTTCTTTTTTAAAAATGGAAGTGGGTCATTTAGGACCTGAAAATGAAATAAAGTTATATAATTTTTCCCTTGAAAAAGTCACTAAATTCGCTCCCAATAATTTCAAGGTCTAGTTTTTTTTTATGGGTTATAAATTCTCACTTCAATCAGGCATCCCCAAATGAAGGAGGTGACAACCAACAACAAAGAAGAAGAAGGAGAAGGAGAAAGAAGAGGAGAAGGACAAGAAGGAAGAGGAGAAAAAGTACGAGCACGAAGAGCTAGGAGTGCCAATAATGACGAACACGATAATAGTGACGACGATGCAAGAAGAGGAAGAAGAGGAAGAGAAAAAAAAATCTAATTACAATATTTTCTATAAGATATATATAGACATATTTTAGTTTTGGAAATTATTGATGAATTTTTGGTTATCAATATTTATCAAGTATTGTTTAGGACTTGTCACGAAAATTCTTGAAGCTGCCTACCGCCTTTAGAAAGATGTCACATAGGATGATTTTAACATACTTTTAAGAGTGAGTGATGAGCAAACCTTTGTTTATTAGCATAATAAGCAAAACTTTACACATTCACATACTCTTTAATAATCACAACCTTCGCTGATTAACCATTTCACTTAATGGCTATGACCTTATGGATCTTGTTATTCATGATAGATTTAGTAGTAATTAAGATGATCCATTCATAATCTTCTAAGACTTTGTTCTAAAGAAATTAATGTTTCAAGTATTCATATAAAATATTATTTTATGTTATTTAACATACCAATTTCTCAATTGATCATAATTACAATACCTAAATTGTTATAACTATATCTTTATGTTTACGTATTAATTAATGAATCAAATATAACAAATGTAAAATTAAATATTTTGTATGGTGGTCATTAAAATGATACATACTACCTTATTTTAACAATAAATGTTTTTAATAACTTTATGTTTTTATTAAAAGAATTAAGTAGAGTGAGTTTCTAAGTATGTTAATAGTTATATAAGTAAATGCATAAGTTTAAAAGGTTTAATTATTTTTCATACAAATAAATTGCTTAAATTAAGGTTTATTAAGGGACTAACAAAGTCTTTTATATTCAAATTATAATACAATACTAGAATGGGTTAAATATGTTTTTGGTCTCTTAACTTTCAGTTAATTTTGGAATTAGTCCATTTCGAAATTTTAGACCAAATTTAGTCATTCATTTTTTGAAATACGTGAATTTAGTCATTTTAATCAAATTTTGTTAGGTTTATTTAATGTTTCGTATGCATTTCAGGATTGTATTTGAGTTGTTTATACTGTTTGACACATTTTTGATTTAATATTAAGTCAAATAATATTATGAAACGTGTTTGAAATGTCAAATAAACTTAACAAAATTTGATTAAACGGACTAAATCCACGTATTTCAAAAAATGAAGGACTAAATTGGTCTAAAGTTTCGAAATAGACTAATTCCAAAATTCACTGAAAGTTAAGGGACCAAAAACATATTTCACCCTATTAGAATAGTATAAAACTTGAAGATGTATTAAAAACATCATTGAAAAAAAAACACAAACCTAAAAGAAATAACCAAGAAAAATAAAAGGAAAAGAAAATAAGGTTTAGTACATAAATAAATAAATATCACTTTGTAACTTGAATTCAAAACAAAATAAGAAAAAAAAACCCTAATTCATGCTATCTGAACTTAATAAGATCGGTTTATAAAGTAATATTTGAATATCTACTTACAAGTTATGATTTTTGCCACGTCTATAGCTAATTTGAGATCTTTAACACACCATCTCATGTAAAATAGAGAGTGGCTCGGTCCAGGCCATCTCGCCCTATGGCTCAAGGCACATCATCCCAACTTTTGGCGGTCTGACCCATCTTGATTTTTTGTGGGTTGACTCGTCGTCAGTGGCGGATCTTGGTCAATAATTTTGAGCGGGTTAAAATAAATAATACACTTAAAATTTATATATTTAATTATTGTCACTAAGCACTAACGAAGGTTGACCACTTACTTGAAAGGGAATTCAAATAGAGCAAATAAAAATTAATATATAATTTAGTATAATTGTAACTAATAAGAAATCACACATATTTAAAATTGTCCTTTGTACCTTTATATTTTTTAACTCATCAATAATTGAATCAAAACTAAACCACCAAGTTTGAACTAAATAGATGGCATGCCAAACAATAAGGTGCATCATTAGTAAGAGAATACTCTTGCCAATAAGAATTTTTTTAAAACCAATTAGATAGCATGTCAAACTTTAAGCTATCTTGTTTTCATCTTTACGTGTAACTTTCCTTTTATCACTTTAAAAAAAAAAGTTTAAGATTTAAAAATAATTTATCATAATCTAATAAAATTTCAGAAAAATAATTACTAAACGAAAAGTATAATCAAGCCACAATTAAAAACTTGTTATGAAAAAATACATATAGTATATTAATTTTTATTTTATATTCATAAAAAAATCAATATACAAAAGATTCATGAGATAAAAAAAATACTAATTATTAAACTAATATTTCATTATCAAGTCAGACAAGAAAGAGTTAAATATATTTTTTTTTTCAAATAATGGAAGAGAACATATGAGAGATGATAGAAAAAGAAGAGATTTTATGCATAATTTTTTTTTCTGCAGAAACAAAAAGAAAATAGGTAAGAGTAAGAGACGAGTAAAATTATGAGAAACTTAGAAAAATAAAAGAATATCTTAATAAATATTTCTATTATTTATTATATTTGATTTAATGTTTTATTATTTATTAACATTAAATATTGGGGTTTATAAGATACGTAATTTAATTTCCATCAATTTTCAATATAAACTACATTTAATTTAAAGAATTTCAAAAAAAATTGAAAATTCCTAACATATACTACACATAATTTAGAAGTTAAAAAAAAATGGGGGAATCATGGCACCCCCTAATCCCTTAAAAGATCGCACACTGTCCATTGTGACCATTAATTTGGGTTGGTCCATCTAAACCTTTAACCATAGTTGTCCTATCATCATGACCTCGACATGGGCTACCACTTCTCAGCCTTTGGCCTGAGACAACTTTGCTCGACCTTTGAAGGTGTTGTTTTAAAAAATTAGTTGAAGTCTTGTAATGAGGTCAAAGTCACCTTAGTCTAGATCCTAACCCACTCTTAGAGAATCTTAAGAGACTGAAGTGATTTTTTTACCCCTTGATTTAGGGGTCCCCTAAAAGAAAGACTTATTCAAAGGTGGATTAGACTGATTCATAGATTATGGATCAAATTCACAGTAATTTAGTAAATAAATTCATGTTTATCTTAACATAAAAATCAACTTGTAATATAAAATTTACATCCTATTTATATATTAAAATTTAATTATAATTTAAAATAGAAAAAAAGTTTCACAATAAATTAAAGTGAAACCTACGTCCAAACTTAATATATATTTTCAAGCAAAAACAATTTGAAAACCAGGTCACATATAAATTAATACAGTTTCCATTAGTAGTTGAGAACAATTATTTATAGTTAAAAATATGTAAATATATTTATGATATAAAAGTGAATTTCTCTATAAAGATTTTAGAAAAAAAAAGCTATTATATTTTAAAGGATAAAATTAATTTATTCATAAGTTTATAATAAACTTTAGAAACAAAATATATATATATATATATATATATATATATATATATATATATATATATATATATATATTATATTGTTGGGTCTTTTGAGAGATAATCACTAGTAGAGTTGTCAATTTAGCTAAGTTCACAAGTACAAAATCCAACAAAAAAAGTCATGTGAGTCCAAGCCAACCCAGGGACTTTCCTCTTAAATATGAAAAATATATATTTTTTAAATATATTATTAAAATTTTTGTCATTGGCTCAAGGCCGACATGTCTAAGATGTCGACCCGGGTCATCTCGTTTGTCGGGCCGAGCTGGCCTATCTAGATCGTCAGGCCAATGTTTGATGTCGGGCTAGCCTGGACCATCTGGGTCATCAGGTCGTGGTTGGCCCATCTGTGTCATCAAACTGGGATCGGCCCATTTGAGTCGTCAGGTCAGGACCGACCATTTGGGTCGTCGGACCAATCCGTTTGGATCGTCAGGCCAAATTAACACCTTTAACTAAGGAGATATAACATCAATGAGACATGTTCCCAACCCACACATAGGAGATTCTCACCATCTTTAATCCAAAACCTTAAGGTGATGAGTTTATGGGTCTCTATCCTTACATGGTGCTCTACTTTCTCATTTTTACTCAACGTTGGACTTAGGCTCACACTTAGATTCTCAACAATCTCACCAATCTCACCCTCAAGTGTGAGTCCCTTGACATTGGTAGTTCCCCCTCGAGCGAAAGCATTTCCAGCCATAAGTATCCCTTACTTGTACCGTTGTTCATATTAACAAGACAAACACAAACATACTTAAACATACTTACCTGATTCACTGTCGGGAAGACTTTCTATACAAGGACTTGTCGGACCCGATCACCATATGAACCAGGCTCCATTACCAGTTGTTGGGAAGATCTCAAAATTAATAGATAAACAAGGAGAAGGAAAACTCAGATCAAATCCCTAAATAAATAATATGCAAAATAATAAAATGCATAAACAGAACGAAAGAACAGACACCAAAACTTTTAACGTGGGAAAACCTCAATATGGAGGAAAAACCCACAGGATTTCGTCCAGTAAAATCTTTTACTAATAATAATTAATGGGTACACTACAAGTTCTCTTGGAGTTTCTAAGGATCAACACCAGATCACCATTCTCTTCACCAACAAGGTGGATAAGAAATTTCAATGGGTACTTTAAATAAACAAGAGAAGGAACCACAATATATGAGATGAGGAATAAAATATTTTCTCTAAAGTAGCTTTTCTGTACAAACTTACACAGGATGGATAAACTGATTGCTCTTCTCTTTTTTTTCACTCTCTCTGATGAATACTTTTCTTTTCTCACTAGAGGTACTCACAACTTCTGTCTCTTTGTCTCTCACTTTATTTGTTCTTTTAGCAAATCTGATGCAACGGTTTGCACATTTAAATTGCATAATGGGGTGGGAGTCCATAAAAAAAGTACCTCATTTTTATTTATTTTTCTTAATTAAATCAGTGTGAATTAAATTTAGAACATGTAATCTTCTATGTGGAGGATAAGTGCAAAAAGAAACTCTATGTTGATTATTAAAAAGACAATGAAAACAAGTTTCAAGATATGTATCTTTAACATAAAGGTATCCTCAATTGTATCCACAGTGAATTTATAGGTCTTGATTCTTATATGATGATTAACTTTCTCATTTTTATTCAATGTGAGATTTAGACTCGTATTTAGATTCTCGGTATATGTTGTATGAGTTAGTTTTAATTTTTTTTATATAAAGTACTAAAAAAGTTGATACAGATCAACACGACCAAAGTTAGGAAACACATTCATTCATTTTTTTTTTCCACTTGGGTAAACTGAAATGACTGAAGAAAATATCTAAACTCCTCACTGTAACAAATATGTCTCAAGAAGTCATTTCAAATAAACAATCATGCCCAAGTGAAACAACATATTCTTCCCTTGTTCTGTTCTTCTATGTTTTCTTGCACTATATAATCTCCCATCTACCCACGCCCTGCAAGGGTACACAGTTTTGGCCAAGCAAACCAACGAAACAAAAGCGGAGGGTGTCGGAAAAAAAAAACCAGAAAAAAAAAAAGAAAAAACAAGTTCATCGTGGAGAACAAGCAATACGAAATTAATTTTCTGCGCTAGGTGTGATATTTGAAAACATCTAAGTCTCTCGTGAAACATGGGATTATGTGATGGTTACGCGTAAATATTTTAATGCTTAGAATGATTCTTCACAAATTTGTATTGAATGCTTTGAATGGCGACGAAGTCACACCCATAATTCCTTTATATTTGCATTAAGTAAGAGTATCTATTTATTTTTTAAAAGCTGTGTTCCGTTGCGTCCATTGGTGTTGTCTCAAAGTTTTTCAGTAACCAAAGAAAGGAACTGTTGGCAATTTGGGCATGGTCCACGACCCGACACCTTTGTTGAAAGCAGAATAATTTACAAATATCTTTCCTATTCCATCCCACGTAACCCCACAATTATATGAATAAAATTATATAATGTCCACCTAAACTCAATGAAGGGTGTGTATCAAAAGAGTGGTCAGTGCTTATCCACTGATTAATCGTATCAAAGATATGGTTCATAAAACAAGATATTAATTAAAGAAAGAAGAAGCACACAGAGCATGATATGGTTGGATTTGAGTCTCATCAATGCACCATTTTCATTAACATCAAATAATGGGAAGAATGATCTATATGATCATGGTTGGGATCTGTTTTTTCGGTTGTTTTATGTTTCTTCTTCATTCAATAAGCTCAACTTTTTTTCGTTTTTTTTTTTTTATAAAAGTTCTAAGTATTAATTTTACATACAAAATCTTATTATATGTTATTTATGCGGGGTACAAACGTACAAGACTAACGTTTCCACAGAGAATATAAAAGTATTAGGTGTCAAATACCTTACTTGTAAATGTTTAAATATATATAACCTGAATTGACTTTTAACAGAACAAAAATTGTAGTCACTGTGTGTCTACATCAGCACAAATAACTTCATCTAGATTTCGTTGAATTTACTTAGTTATTTTATTATGTTTGAATGAAGATATAATATCTTATACGCATTAATCATGTACAGAAATTATAACATCATCCGGTAATAATTTATAATGTGAAATGAAGTTGTTCGTTCTTGTAACAATTCTTTTAAAGGTCTTGTATATCATAAATGTAAGAAAAAACATTGGTAGAGTACATAGAAAGTAATTTCTTATAATGAGTAAAAAATGAAAATTAAGTGATTTAGAAACAGATTTTTAATGTTCCACTAGTGCAGAATTCTCATTTTACCTCGTCTTATATGCCTCGGTTGGCCAGGAACCGAAGCATATAATGGCGCGGTGGCATTTTTGCAATTAGAGCCAAGTTTTAGGTCTCGGTTCTCCAAATACCCGAAGCCAAAAAGGGGTATAGGCCCCGGTTCGCCCAAAACCGATGCCAAATAGTGGTATAGGCCTCGGTCCAGTAAGACTCGAAGCAAAAAAGTGGCTGGACGTTAGCTGTTTGGCCTCGGTCCAAGGAGACCCGGTGCCAAAAGGGGGTCTATGGCTTCGGTTCCCCTAACAACCGAAGCCATAGGGTTTATTTAGGGTTAGAATTTCGCGAACCATTTTTCTTCCCCGCGCCTGCGCCTCTGCAACTCATTCCCCTCGCTCTCTCTCTCGCGCGCTCTCTCTCTCTCTCTCCACAAAAATGGTGTCTTTGCAGCATCCCACCGCCGGTGACGCTGGTGGAGTTCACGACCGGAAGTACGCGGGGTGCGTGGCGGAAGATAAACTGCTCCACCATTGGATATGAGTTTCGTTGATGGCTTATGGGTCTCGTGTGGACACATGCAGGGAGTTTGTCATCTGAGTTGGGAGGTTCTTCCAGGGGGTTGGACGTGAACGCGCAGCCGCCGCAGGCGGAGGAGGTGGCGGCGCTGTCATCATCTCCGAACAGCGCAACTTCGTCGTTTCAAATGGATCTCTGCATATACAACAGAGGAGGGAGTTTCTACAAAAGGAACTACGAGGGTGAAGCTTATGATCAAAGGGCCTCTTCAAGAGCCAGCGATGAGGACGATAACAACGGTAGCGGCGGCGGAATCTGCCCTGGACTGAGGCTCCTATCAGTGATGATTGCGGAGATGAGGTGGTGGAGAGTGGATCGCCGCCGGAAGTGAAACTGGGTATATGGCACCGGTTTTGAAATAACCGAGGCATAAAAGTGGATATAAGGCTTCGGGTGATAACCGAGGCCAAAAGGGGTACATTTTGGCCTCGCCCCAATATGCCTCGGTTCCAGACCCGAGGCAAAATGCGAAAAATAACCGGGGCAGAAAGTCCTTACTGCACTGGTGTTCGCAATCTAACAAGGGTAATTCCATGGTAGTGATGATGACAATGTGTAAGGAACGAGGATAGGAGTTTGGTTTTGATGTTGCTTCAAATGTTTATTACTGGAGATTTTGGAGATTTTGGCCGTTAGGTTTTACTGAGAGAGTTTTATTAAGGAGATACAACACTAATAAGATCTGAGTCTAATCACATAAAATACTATACAGTTAAACAAATATGAACTTTTCACAATAATTAACTCTTTATTGTCCATTTCTTTGAAAAGAGTATCATAATCATAAATGTAAATTAGAAGATAAATACTTGAAGATCAAATTTGATGCTGTAATATGTAAGACTTCATTGGGTGATATAATTAATTTCTGTGAAGGTATTTAGTTGACCATTTTTAATAAACTTTGTTTTTTTCTTTTTAACTACTGTTTCTCAAAAATCTTAAATTTAAAATTTTAGAGAAGCCAAACTCAATACACTTAGGTCGATAATTTTATATAGTTCTTTTTAATTAAATATGTTTTACGTTTTAGTCCTTATAAATAAGATTTTGCTCTTAGTCCAAAATAAATATTTATTTTCATTCGTTCTTTATTAAAATGGGTAAGATATAATTCTTGTTCTTCAAGAAACCCTGTCTCATTTTGGTCTCTTATTTATGAAAAAAGAAATACATAAGTACAATGTTTTTAAAAAATTAAAAATATATTAATCCATAAACTATATATATTGTTGTAATAAATTTATTTTCCATGGGGTCCTTTTTTAATTCATTTTATAATTTACTTTAAAAATGAGTATTTCTTTAAACTAAAAACAAGACATTTTTTAAATCATTGGATCTGTAGAAACATTATACCAATAATTAAAAAATCCTTTGTAATCATTATTCTTTTTTTACAATTTGAGCTTTAATAATTTCCGTAGAGGCATATAATTTGTTTATAATTACACCCAATTATTGTTGGATGATGCAATGGTTGCTTTTGCTTGTAAGATTTCTTCACACACACTCACATATATATATATATATATATATATATATATATATATATATATATATATATATATATTTGTATTGTGTATGCAATAAAAGAACTTGTATAAGATTCACTAATGTGAGAAAAAAATAAGTGTTATTTCTTATTAATATAACCAGCAAAAACATTAGAAAATTACCTAATGGGAACTCATCTAAATCTAATCTTTACATTTATATACTGTATTAATAATGTTAAATTTGTCTTTTTATCAAGCTACTTTTATTTTTCTCAAATGAGATGATGATACGTTGTATAAAAATAGACATGTGACTCTTGCAGGATGTGATAGCGTTGAAATGCTCAAAGCTTTTATAATATATATATATATATATATATATATATATATATTATAAAAGAAAAAAAAGAAGGATATTGCTGAATTTTGATGGTACAGTAGTGGCGGCAGCCCCCATTAGTAATGACTTATGGTCTTCCATTCAGTCATTGATTGTTAATGGAAAATTCTTTATGCGATTGTGGACTTTTATCTAATCTACTCAAAATAAAACTCATTATGATTACACCTTTTTATCCTACACAAATACTGTGTAATCTATGGCATTCCTGCATTTTATACAGGCCAAAACAACATTTTATATTATTAAAAACACTTATTTCAATTTGTAATAACCCTCTGCTATTTTCCAAACTTTCATGCACCTTTCAACTCACAAATTCTCTGCAAAAACTAGTCATCAATTACATCTACTCTCTGCGACTTCTACTGTTACTACGCATCATTGTCACTAACAATGTTATAATCGCTGAATCACCATTTTCAAATTACCATCATAATTAAGCCAATGATTGGTACTAATTCACGTAAAAGTAAATCTTCCAGCCAGGGATAGGATCAGTTGCAGAGTGAAGGGCATAGCAGGGAGAATCTAGACTGAGTTTATGTAGCGTTGAACATTTATAAGTTAAACTTTTGGTAGAAATATGTTGAAACTTTTTATTTTAATAGAACTAAAATTAATGTACTAGAAAAATGTGAGGTATAAATGTAAATTTATAAATGTTATTAATTTTTCTGTGAGCTTCAGAGAGTGAATTTATTCAACAAAAGATATCCATACTTCTTGAAATTGACTCTATTAATGGTACATCCTATTTGGTAAACTTTAAAAATGTCATCGAGCACATAAAAATAATAGGAAAGAAACGAAAGTTTCTCACCGCAAAGGAATACAAAAGAAAACCTACATCTGCAAATATCCGAACACGATATAATATTTGGTTCGTGAAGAGTACGTAGACATTGCATACTGAAAAACATTAGTTAAAAGGAAAACTCTCTTTACCTAAAAAACGGGACAGAAACATTTCCATTTTCTTTGTTGAAACAACATATGTGTCTAGAAATTGTAGTTTCCCATCTTGGAATGCTACTATCATGATCTCTTATTAAACTCTAATTAAGGATGGCCAACCAAGACCTAACCCACATGATTAGGGCCAACCTGATGCTTACACTTCAGTTCCTAATATTAATTATTAGCTTTCGCATATAAATTCACCGGTTTCTTTAACTTCTTAGCTTATTTATATGTACAATGCATATATATATATATATATATATATATATATATATATATATATATATATATATATATATATATATATATTTTAATGTAACATCCTATTTCCAAACAAGGTTATGTTGGTTAAGGACCTGATTAATTTATCAACATTTTACAGTGAGAAACGAAGAATTGTTGAGGCTATTTAGCTTGTATACGCGTAGTAGGGACAAGACAAGACCCAATATAGGTAGTACAATTTCTGGTCAACAATTGCAAGATATTTCATATTAATAGCCAATGCAAGTTGGATTAGGACAAGTACCTGAGCAGCCCTGAAAAAAATATCAAATGTTTTACCATATATATACTAAGAAGTTTAATAAATTATTTTGTTAATAATAGAATGGGACGAAACAAGCGTGGCACAGTGAAAAAAAAATGTTTTAATCGCGAAATAAATAAAGGTAGGAGAGTGATTAAAGAAAATGATAAGATGAGAGAGAGGGTTGTGAAAATGAGATGTTAATATTTAATGAAGATTAAAAAGGAAAGAAGGAGGTGGGTTCCTTACGCCCAACGCATCTTGGTGGTTCGGGTTCGGAGCTAGGTTTGGGTGAAGACTTTGTGCGGATAAGAACGACCCCTACCCTCACTCGTTTTCTCTCTCTCTCTAAAACGCCATCATCTACCGCTTCCAAGTCCTACAAGAACCCATTCCCTCCCTCATAGCCCCCACTCTTCTCCACTTCTCAAACTTCAAACTTCATCACTCTTTCTCTCCACTCTTCCCTCAAAAACACAAATCACATTCACTCCAAACAACCTCTCCCTCCGACCACCATGGCAATTGAAAACCACGACACCGCTGTCAGAGAAATCAAGCCCAAGAACAGGAGAATCATGGTAAACGACCATACTAGATTCTTTCAATCCACTTCCTCTTCACGGGTCTAGCTAATCTTGTTTTCTGGGTTTTTGGGGTAGATGCATTGGGATTCTGTGTTTTGTTTTGTTCTTATTCGGGGGTGATTAAAGTAAAGTTTTTTGTTTTGATTATTTTGAACAGGGTGCTGGAGGCCCTGATGATGAGGACAATAGGTGGCCACCGTGGTTGAAGCCACTGCTCAAAGAGAGCTTCTTTGTTCAATGCAAGTTACATGCTGATTCTCACAAGAGTGAATGCAACATGTATTGCTTGGACTGTATGAACGGCCCACTCTGCTCTCTCTGCCTCGCCCACCACAAGGATCACCGTGCAATCCAGGTTTGTCACACCATTCATCATTTTTTTTTCTTCAAGTTTTGCACAAAAAGTTTGTATCTGACACATTTTTGTTCAGGTCTCACACAGTCATTGTTTATCAAAATCACCCCTTTTCCTTTTATGGGGATACTTAGATACTTTTCCAATTTTTTCTAGATTTTTGGCTAAAAGTCCCACCTTTCCTTCCTTGCAAACATTTCGAACTATCATTAATTGGTTTCTATTTTCAATTTCTGTTCCCAATTGTCCCTCGTCCAACCGTTTCCTGCATTTACCAACTCCTAGAATGGTGTGAAAGTAACCACACGATGGAAGAAAGAATGTCAGCTTTTGGTGATTTTGAGTTATTCTCAACGCGTGTGGTGTGTCTCACGTTTAACCATTGTCTTCTGATGTTTTTTCTTTTTTCCTGTTAACTGTTGACAGATTAGGAGGTCCTCCTACCATGATGTGATCAGGGTTTCTGAGATTCAGAAGGTGTTGGACATCACTGGTGTCCAAACCTACATTATCAACAGCGCAAGGGTGGTGTTTTTGAACGAGAGGCCTCAGCCAAGGCCAGGAAAAGGGGTCACAAACACATGTGAAGTCTGCGAGCGAAGCCTTCTTGATTCTTACCGCTTCTGTTCTCTTGGTTGCAAGGTATTCATATTACCTACCACCAATGTCTTTCATTCCTTGTTTAAGCTTCTGACTAAGGAATTTTGCAAAAAAGAAAAAAAAAGGCAAACTGGGAAAATTTGGACTTTGCTTTGCTTTCTTTTCAAAGGGAGCATAGAACACTTTTTAGTTGAAACGAGTTGACTTTTTATCACAGCCATGAAAATGGGTACCCTTTGGTTCACGGGACTCTTGGATCCTTCAATTTATACTTTTGCCTTAATTTTCTCAGAGCATTAATCAACCACCCGCGTTTGAAATCTTGGGATTTGAATGTTGACTTTTAACCTTTAATTAGTCTATAACTCTAATGTCCTCAACAACCTTAATTTTCATGGTCTGTATTAAATTTTTTTCATTAATCAATGTGAATATGGATTGCAGATTGTTGGAACATCTAAGAACCAACAGAAGAAGAAGAAGCAGTCAACGGCAATGTCATCAGATTCTGAGGATTCATACAGCAGCAACAGCGTCCATGGCCTGCAGAAAAACTGCAAAGTTCAGAGCTTCACACCCTCCACACCACCTCCAACTTCGGTTAATTACAGAACTGCCAAGAGAAGAAAGGGAATACCGCACCGAGCCCCAATGGGGGGACTAATCATAGAGTACTAGATAGTGGGTATTTTGAGGTTATTTGCTATAATGCCCTTGGATATAAGTATAATGCTAATGCAAGTGTTTCGACGAGGTTTCACCGTTCCAATACTCGAGCTTTTCTAGGCCAGTATCGGAACTGTCACCTTCTGTTCTTTAATGTTTCCTGTAGCAGTTTCTAGCGTCTTGTATATATTTATATATATAAAGTCCAATAGAACTGGAAAAGGCTGAAGAAGAAGTAGTGAAAATAAGACACCTGTGAAATAGTTGATGGTGCAGTGATCAAAACAATGGCGTGTAGCAAAATAATAGGCAAGGCTCTTTTCGACCTAGCTAAGATGATGATAAGGACTTATAGGTTTGGTTTCTAAGGTAATTATACCTAAGTTTTGGGGTAGAGGATGTACATAGTGGCTAAGTGAGTTGGGCATGAGGACAAATGAAATGATGATGACAATGTACTTCTTGGAAAATAGGTGGTATGTCTAAATTATATGAGAATATCACAATAAAGATATATATTATTGCAAATGAAATACTCTTCTCTTTTTTTTTTCATTTCGTTTATTTTGAAAAAGAAAATTATAATTTCCCAGTGTTATAATGTAACCTTTGGCTAGTGGCGGTGAATGGTGGTAGTGGCGAAGGTAATACAAGCTTCCAAGGAGGTGGGTCCACTGCAGCCGGCTTAAATGGGGCGGGTTCGTCAGCGTTTACACGTGTCAAACGTTCATTGGGATTTCTGAAAGCCAAGTTGTATTGGTTCTCGAAAACGGAGAATTGGTCAGCCGCCTCTATTAAAAAGAAAAACGATTATTCTATGGGCGGTTCCCTAGTCTTGGATCTGACGGATGACATTGAGCACCATTGACGGCTGCGATCTCTTGATCTTCTCTCAATCATGGGGTAGATTCCCCCACGCTGAAATCGTAGGGCTTGGAGTGTTTGATCCAACTTTTGTTTAGTGGGCGTGTAAAATGAACGCATTATTATTATCAGCTAAAGCATAGATGGGGTTTGTCGTAAACAGAAGAGATTAGTGAGACTTATTGGGGACTTTCTTAGCTCGGCAATTTGTTGATGGGTCTAATCATGAGATGATAAAGTTACAGCTATTAGTGGAGTCATTCTAAACGTGTTTTTTTACCTCAAGGACTTCGATTCTACTCCCACTGAACTAAAACATTTATGTTAAACTTCCTGAATTTGGAAAAGATATGTGTTATCCCCTGCAAAGAGAAACAAACTAATCGCGGTTTTAATTGTTCTAACGTGAAATGTTTCCTGATGGAGAATGCCTAAGATTTTAAGGAAACTGTTTTGACTTTTCATTGTTCAGCTAATGTTTCTTAGAGTGTAAGATTTTAGATTCTCACCAAGTCCGTTTTACAAAAAGTTAAAGTAATAAATGATAGCTTCAATTAGTTAAAATGGACTGTTGTGTTTCTCCATTCTCTCAGATCAACTTTTTAACTTCATGTTGTTCCCATGTTTAAAAAAGAAATGCAAAATGTGATGATAAGCAGTTTTATTACCAGGTCATTTAAGTCAATAAATAATTAAAAATATTTATTTTTAAAAGGTAAAATAATATATGAAACTATTTTTATTTCGAAAATTTGAGAAATAAGAGATTTCCCAATCTCTATCCCCAACAGGTGAAGGCCGTTAAGTGTCTTGTCATGCGTTCGTTTTTTTCTTCCGATTTCCTTGTACATGTTTTACCGTCTAATGTGTCATTAATTAAAATTTATTAGCGGGTTATTAACTTTATTGCTTTAGACCGACTTTGGCATGCTTTTAGTCTCACGTGCGCGCTACCGTCACACGTTTAACGTGGAGAAATGCCTGTTCAACACGTTACTTTTTACTACTTCCGTGTCTCGCTTTTTCTTATCTTCTTTTCTAATTACTACCGTCTACACGGAAATTATTCCTCCACGTATTATGCTATACCCTACCACACCTCGTCCTATGTCGACATTACATATCTTATTTTTCAATTTTTATTTTCTATTCAAATAGGTTTTTGATAAAAAAAAAAAAAAATCAACCCGGTGTTTGTAAAAGCAACGGGGTTCTTAAAATATTTGAGATTAACAAAAACTATTTAATTACGGCTCATAATGCGGGAAAGTGCATGCTTGACTAAAAGATTGGGATTATTAAAGGAAGGAAAATGTTTGATTCACAGAAAATGATGATCGAAGGGATAACAAGGAGTTGAAAAGAAGAAAGTAACTTTTGTTTTAGGTAATCCGGCATAGCCGAGGAGGTGATACATGTGTAGATTCTTTGATGGTCCAATTGTGACACGTGGGTGGTGCTTGCATTTCTTTAATTACAGAAATTTTTCATGGGGGTTGAAGATGATGGATTTAGAAGTTTGAGAAGGGTGGTGGTGCATGACCCGTGGCTTGACGTGTACGGGGCAAAAGTTTGATGATGAAGTTGTGGTTATGGGTGAAAGAGTGTGACACGCGGCAAAGAATCTTCCAGGTAATCAACCCACAACCATCCAACGCATCGCTACCTACGTACTACTCTACGCTAGAACATTCTCCCACTTTTTAAAACTAAATTACATTTTACTATGAAATGTAGAATTAATTAATCCAACATTTTTTTTAGTACAAGAAAAAGGCTAAAAAGGTTTGTTTCTAATCAGCATGGGGTTTTCATTTCAACAGGTGGGTTTGATTTGACTAGGGGGGTAAAGGAACATTATTAACCCTAACGAACGCCGTTGTTTGTTTGTACCGGTTAACTCGTGAAGTGATTCGGTGAATGCGAATGTCAAAAATGAAACAGGATTAGGTAAGAGGGGAGGCAACAAAACCATGTTACAGAGGCGAATCCTAACTAAAAACGTCCCCGGAGTAGGGTTACATCATATGTCAGTTCAATTTTTCTTCCCACTAATTAAGTTAATACGAGACAAAGCTTACACAGAGGATTCCCCACATCAATAATAGAAAAAGGTATTATCTTGAATTAGGTGAGCCTCTTTAGTCTTTGCTAAAGTTTCTTCCGTGTGATTTAAGCCTTCATATCCTTATTTCATTTCAACTCTCGTCACTGATGTTAACCGCTTTACTCTTATAAATTAAATGGCCTGTAAATGGAAAGTGGCTAATGCACCGGCAATTCAACAAGCTTCAGTTTTTTCTATTCATCAAGATGCAGTCACCCTAATTAAGTAAACGTATGTGCCATCATACCTCTTTGGGACAAATAACCAAGTTGCAGTGTAGCTTAATATGGTTACGATTTATGATGGCAGACTTGAGACCAATTCTTGAGAGAGTTATTAACTGATTAAAAATACTCTTTAATTATTCTTAGTATATATATTATGACAGGAAAAGGGTACTTAGTGACAGAAATATATTCATTCATAATGCGCCACAAACCCTAAGCAAAAAAGCATTTAAATTATTTATTTCACTTTATTGGGGCATCTAAAGTGGTTTATAGAGGCAATAGTGTGATGCAAGTGGTTTATGATGCAAGTTGTTTAAGTATTTTCTGCGGGATGCATGGTGGTGGCTGCCATGTAAGAGCACATTATTAGAGTGTGAAAGTGGTGGTAATATATGTGCATCTAACTCACCTCCTTCTACTTTTCCTAGTGTAGATTAGCTTCTTTCTTTTCATGACTCGCTCATAACCCGATTTTTTCTCCCAAAATGTTCCCCAACTTTACGTAACTTTTTCACAACTCTCTCTGAACTTTAAACTCCGTTTTCTTTTCTCCTTCTTTAACTGAAAAAGACTTTATATTTATAATTCGGGAATAGGAACTCTAATTTTCTACATCATTGAATTCTCATCAAATGTACACCTTTTGCTGAAAGAGAGTCATAAAACCTTGTTTTTCCGTAGCTTCAGGTGATTGTGGTCCCACTTAATGAAATTTTTTAACCCATGATGTCACTTATCTACTTGCCCTTAGAATAGGATCATGATTTATAGCTAAAGCAAAAGATGGCCTCTTTCATGGCCTCCCCCATCCACATCATACAAATTATCCATCTTTTATTCCCTATTCATACATACATACACATATACATATATTTATATATATATTCTGAAAAATGATATCGTTATACTCGAGGGGATGCATGCATCGTGCACGTGGCTGTTTACTATAGCAATTAATTAAATGTTGAGTGATTCAAAACTTGGCAGTGACACAATGATCTGATCCATCAGAATCTATATTTTTATTTAAGATAATAAGAAAAGACGGAACCATGGGTTGAACTATGGTTACCTTTGAGTGCCACGGCTTCTTAATTTGCGTTTGATTGAAAGGGTTTAAAGGGAAAGAGGAGAGACAGATGATGACCTTGCCTCACACCATTATTTGCTATTAGACAAGTGATAGTAACCACGTTATTTTCTACTATTGGAACTATTCAATTTCTTTCTAAATTTTCTCCATCTGTACGAATAAAACGTAACACACAGAAATAATGTCCCATACTTTGGTGCTATCTGAAGCACACACATCAACTGAGAAAAGAAATATATCCTTGGCACGTTAAGCCTTTGAACATGTTTCAATTACTCATGCAAACAAGTGTCTACAGACACTCCTTCAGTATGATGCATTTGCATATCTATCATGATTTCTTTCTAAAGAAAATGTTTGTTGCTAAAATTAAATCTTGTGCAGTATACGTGGAATCATCTCTCTGTTGCAGCTGGATATATATATTGTCTTCTGGGGCTGTGATAGAGTCACTTCTTTGTGGTATAATGAATTAAAAATTGGCACAAAGTCATGTCCATTTATTCCTTTTGAAGTCGAAGGGAGTTAGGTCATGTCTTAAAGTCAACTCATTCATTGAATGGTTTTTTTATTGACATGCAGCATTGATATTTTACTTGTTCCTATGGTGCTCAGATTCCAATTATGGCATTTTGGGGTTCAGTTACTGAATCAGACTTCAAAATGGAGTTAATGAAGTCAGGGCTTAGGATTTACTAGTACACAACAGTTGGCCAAACTGGACTTGTAGATCACATGCTTTTAGGTGGAAAACTAGTAATCATAGGCTTGCTTTCGAGTTTTTTTCATGAGAGGGTTAAAAAAATTCTCCACCTTCATCTCTGTTCTTTCAAATGGTTTCAGAACAATATTAATTGGGGCGTAAAATTCAAGGTAGTTGTTGGGTTAGTGACGAAGAAAAAACAAATTCTAAAAGCAATGATGCCAACCCACTCGGTCACACACACATTTCTAGGTTTCAGAAAAATAATTCAAGCACCATTTCATTTCACTCCCGCTGTAGTTAATTTTAGTTACCACAGTGGAAAATATCTTATTTGCAACAAAATTTCTCCTGGATCGAACACACCCCTTCATCATGTTCACTGCAATTTTCTTTCATTCATCATTTTATTAATTTGTTGAGATTCTAAAAAACTGATTAGACTAATCTCTCCCAATTAAGAAGAGATGGGTTGTTATAGCATTGGTGGAAAATAGATTAACTTAAGGAAATGAATAGTATGAAGGTATGAATGTGTTGGTGTAGCAAGCGTGCAAGGCAGACAGAAACCATAAATGCTTATATAGGACCACCTAGAGTAGGCTTTTTGTTTGGGCACTAACACCCAACCACTCAAAAACACACGCTTCAATTCTGAAAGGGCCACTTCATGGAACTCTCCTTCCAATTTTCAACCATCCCCATACTCTAACAAATACTTCATCTCATTAACATAGACTCAGTTTATAATCTAATGGGTTGAAAATAAATAGTTTAAGAATTGTTAAAGAATTGAATTTGAAGTGATAGAATCCTTAGAATTTGAAGTTTGTGTTGGTGGGACAGAGTTGTGATGTAAAGGGATCGACGTATCTATCTTGAGTGTATGGGATGAATGGGCAAATGGTGACTTTGTCTGACACGCGCAGAATGGGTGGAAATTTCTGAAATTCTCATTCTTATATGTCACAAATCTCAAATACTCGCTTCCTTCCTTTTACTCTCCTTTTGCCCATTTCTTGCGTTTGCTCTACCAAACATCCTATCATAATTCTAGTGAAGAATGATACTTCAAATTAAGTGAAAAAGTTTTTTAATCATAGAAATGGTGTACAACAAAGACATTTATGTTGGAAAAAATAAATTGTCTTTGTCCCGAAAATCACCCTATTAATAAAGAAATAGATAAATACAAAGACACACATAAATATAATTTAGAAACTCCAAAATCAAAAAAAAATTGTCTAAAAACAACCAAAGAATAACATGTCCTTTGATCTCAAATACACTCACAATCTTCAAAGTAAAAATTTAATTTAATTCAAACCTCACAACACTCTATTATAAAAATATAAGAAAAAAAAAGTTAAATACAAACTTAAGATGTCTTTGATAGAATAAGAAATACTATAAACCTAGAGTCCATTATATAGTCACCAACACTCACATTCTAGCTTATCCAAGATGAGAAGGAACTTTTCAAGACATTATTTTTATCAATTCAATAATTTTCTTTTTATGTTATAAATTGTTGTTGTTGTGATTGTTATTATCATTATTGTTGAGAACTTTGATAGTATGCGTATGTATTTGTACAAAATTATTTTCAAGGATAAGATAGAGTAAAATAAGGTTATTTAACTAGGTTGAATATGCTATAACCTTCGATGATTTTCTTAAAGTAAACCTTAGCTTTTAGGAATCAAAAATTAAATGACAAAATCATTTTGTTTAAAAAATAATAAACATATATTTAATTCAATTAAAATTAAAGTGAAGCAAAATTATCATATTTTATTAATTCATTGTCTTAATTTAAACTGTTTTTAGTTCTTCCTATTTCTAGACAAGTGCACACATTGGGTTTTAACCCACATCTCAAACACTTCCAAGCCCAAGTGTAATCCAGCCCATGATATGGGAAGTGCTAAAATAAATTAAGTGGCCCAATTTAACTGAACTAAATGGATAACTGTTCAAAATTGTTAACTGAACTAAATGGATAACTGCTAGCCACACAAATGACCAAATATTGGTAGTTGGCCACATAAGTAACGGTGACAAAATAGGTTAGATCTGACGAACAAGTCCGAAATAAAAAAACGTGCCGAATCATGACACTACGCTTTATTAAGAAATTTTTTCATATTAAAAAATACTTTAGATTTAATTTAACTTTACAAAAATCAACACCTTATGTACATATTATAATTTGATGATATATGTAATTGAGGGAGATCTTGGTTCATTGTTGTTTTCTACTTTTTTATTGCAGGTATATATCAAAATTGCCCAGGCTAAGATGATGTGTTAGATGTATTGATATACAAATTTGGACCTGTTTTATGTTCTATAAACTATTTTTATTCCGATTTTTTTTCTGCGATTCTGTAAATTATCTGATCTAATGCACCGCTACATCTTAGATCTTTTACAGAGCAGCAAATTTTTTTTTTTTTTCTGAAGAGCACTTAAGACGAACCTGGAGTTTAGTATTTAACTGAAAAAAAAAAATCAGGGCTTTTCATAGTTTCTTGGCATAGTGATGATTTAATATCATTTTATAACATTTTAATGAAGTGACAATTTCTGACTGGATGTGCCTGATAACTGACCTTGTTGACTAAAGATGAGAGAATTTCTTTTGTATAGAAGCAAAGAAACATCTAAAGGGGGTTTTTTATACTAAAGTGAGTTGATGCAATTAATAATATCAATGAATTCATTTTTTACACAACAAAACTATTTATTACAAAGAGATTGCCATGCTATACAAGATAGAGCAACTAAAATAGAATATAACCCGACCCAATCCAATCTAACCCATGAATTTGAGTAAGGTCGGATTAAAAGAAATTGTAAATTTTGATATGGATAGAAAATAAATTCAATTTATTAAGAATCTAATTTATCTATGTTGTGGATGAGATGGATTGAGTCACCAATCCACCCAATTATAAATATTAAATATTAAATATTTAAATTTAATATTTAAAAGACACAGACTCCAAAACCTAAATGTTTTCTCTCTCTACTTATTCTCAGCGATTCGAATGAAAGCTCATCTCCTCTCCTTTGTAGGCTCTTCTCCTTTTCTTGATAGCTTTTGTTCCGAGTCTCAGACTGATGACCGTGCTCCTACATAGGCTTTCAAACGACAACATTGTTCATCCGAACGAGTTTCTTCACAATCAAGTTTGTTTCCAAATTTTAAACGAGTTGTTGTCTCCATTTGTTACTCCTTTTTTTCTTGCTTTGTGTATATGCTTGTATGATTTGTATTGCTTTAACATCATTTGGGATTGTATTTGGATGTGACTTGTGTGTTTTATGTATGCTTTTTGATGTGCATCAACACTTGGGGTGGAATAACATGTCTAATATGGAAATTATGCTTTGTAGATGATTACATTTCGTCTTGGTTTTGGGCCGCTCTTACCGGATATTTTGGTTGAATTATCATTATCATTTTAAGTTTAATTTCCTATTTTAACTACCTATTATTAATGGTGAATATTGTAGGTGCATCGGATTGAATTGAATCCACTTAGTTGTAGTGACGAAAGCTTATTATTGGAATAATGATTTAAGCAATTCTGGATTTGAAGTTTGTTGACATTTCTCTTTTAATTTTGTAACATTGGTTGTGTTTTAGATTTTTTAGTTTTGTAATTTCACAACTTAATGCTTTCACTTTATACACATTTTAATTAGAATTATAATTTTTATTTATGATTGAAAAAAAATTGGATTTTTTTTAAGTAAAACCCACCGACCCGTAATGGATCCTGGACTTACTAATAAATGAGTCAGGTTGGGTTGACTCATTAAATGGCCAACCCGTAATGGACCGAGTTAGATTGGATGGCTTGTTTGAACGGCTCTAATACAAAATCAAACTAAAGGTATAATGCATGCAATAATCATTCTATGCAAAAAGAGAAAAAAAATCCTAATTGAAATGTGAATAAGGCACGCAGCAACACAACAAACTCATTAAAATTTTAAAACAATGAAGCCGTGTGTTAGTTTTAAGGTTGAGCGTCAGTTAAGTTGGATTGGGTTTCAGTCCAACTTGCTTAATCCGATATTATCCATATTTAATATGAATACTTTAGTATCAAGTGGGACAAGAGATAATTTACCTTTTTGTCTTCATAAAGCAAAATATATAAGAAATAAAATCATGAACAATAAATATTTAATTAACTTGCTTTTTTATTTAGAAATAAAAAAGAACATGTGAAAGGGTAAAAGATAAACATATAGAAATCATAAGTAAAGCAAGAGATAAAGATAAAGAAAAAATATGTTTCTTATTCTTTATTATATTTAATTTTAAGTTTTATGTATTTTAAGTTTAACTCAATAGAATAAAATTAGCTCTCCAAGGTGAGATTAATCATTAATAGATGGTTCGATAGTGATCCGATAGTAGATAAAACAATTGACCGAATAAACAACAGATCTCTCGATAACAAGCAACACAATAAGCCTAACAAACTAAAAATCATGTTAGGACAGACTCTAATTTATGAATTTGATATCATGCTCAGAAGAAAATTTTAAGCCTAACTCAATCTCACAAAATCAACTTAAAAGGTAATATTTACACCAAATTATGTAGATAATTTTGTCTTATCTCTAATCAGCATGGGACCTGAAACAATTAACAATGTGTTTGATAAAAAGGTTAAAAATCGTGACTTTCAATTGTGAAATGCAAATGTCCAATGTTTATCTAAAAATACATACTGATATCCAATGTTTCATCTTAAAATACAAATTCGGCTAAAATATAATTCCTTTTTTCAAAATGATTGAGAAAGTTAAATTAATTAAAGCAAGTTAGTTTGAATTTGAAAAGGTACATTTTTGGAGCGCCAAAATCCCTCGAAGTAGTATACATTTTAAATGATTCAAGGCCAATGTAACTGCTGCCTCGGTAGTCGAGTATTCAGCTTTCGGTGCTCTCCTCCACAAATCACGCTCACCTCTTAACACCCTTACATTATCAACTTTCAACCTTAATCAACACACCCCACAAAAAACCAACCATCTTTTTTCTGCTAAAATAAGTAAGAGACAAATTCATACATGCATTATGTTTTTCTAAACATAGCCTCAAATAATTGTTTTAAACTAAGTCACCCAATTTCATCACCACAAACTGTTCAGTAAGAAACTTTACCACTAATCAACTTGAACAAAAACACACAGAACCTTCTCAAGTATACCCCTGTTTGTACTTGCGGAAGAGGTCCTCAGTTTTGGCATTCCTAAAGGCACAGCACCCTACCAAATACACCACAATTAGAACAATGACTGTGATGATTAATATCACATTGGCCCTTTTCCACTCCTTCCTAAGATTAGCCAATAAACCACCCTTGCACGAGTCACAGTTGTAGCAAAGTTGTGTTTGATCGTTGCTCCATTGCAGACAATCCATATCTGCTCCTAGGTTGAACGCTCTAATCCAATAGGTTGGGTTCACAAACGTATACCCACATTGCGTTGGTGGCCTGCAACACCCTGACTGCAGAAGATCCAAGCAACAAAAAATGTAAAATAAAGGTAGCTTTTTTTAAAAAGTTCAAGAACAAATGGTTCAAACCAAAGCCATGTTTAGAAGAAACTTGATAAAGTTATATGGTTACTTTGGTTGAGACAAAACAAAAGCATTGAACTTTAACCTGCATGGGCGTTAGATGTGCGTTGAAAAAGTCCTCGGCCATTCTGTAACTCTGGCTGAGTTCAGCACACACGTTGGTTTGGCTAATGCAGCTTCTGATGCGATCCCACTTGAAGGAGCTTCTAACCCTTCGACGAAGGAACCCAGAAAAGTCGTTCATATGATATTGCAAGTAAGCTCTGTCAGCTTCAATGTTGCCATGACCTCGAAGCGTGACCATGTAAACAAAGCCCACCAGACAGACTAAAAGTATCACCAGCACGAGCATGACAACGAGGTACACTACGAGGAGCCAGGTGATTCTGAAAAAGGCTCCAATGCAACCTGCGAGAGCCACCACCAAGATGAGAACTCCGAGGATGATGACGGGCCACTGCAGAAACTGGACGCAGGTGTCTGCCTGGCCGTTTGCTAGCCAGATTCCGGCGCCGATGATCGGGATTGAGAGGATCACGGCCACGAGGTTTATGCATACAATCACATTGTTGCTCGCTGCCATCTTTGTAGGAGAAATGTTTCTGGGTTTTGTTTGTTTCTTAGGAAAACTAGAAGATGGTGGAAAACGAACTGGAGTGAGTGAAGGAGGGTTGGAGAAAGGTTGGATACATTATGAGAACATAAACTAAAATTACTTAATGGTGAGATTAGATGTTTTAGAGGTGTGGGGAATCCTTGAGACTGGGAGCAAAACTTTTTGAAAAGTGATGCCTTGTAAACAGTACAGATTGAGACAAAAATAGGTAAAAAAAAAATAAAAATAGAGGGAAAGATGAAAGTGGGTGCCAGTAATGTGCAATGTATGGTAGAGTGTAGGTCATAGACAGCATCAACAAAAGAATCTGTTTATCATCACTACTCGGGCTTTTCTCTGCATACATGTTGACTTTTCTCACATATCATAAAGACTTTCACTTACATGTTCACATTCTTCCTCTTCCTCTTTCGAATCAGTTCTGCTTTGTGTTTGTATTTTAAAAGATATGATACAGATTAAGAGTTTAAGGTGAGTAGGAAGTTTTACGGGAATAAAAATGACAAAGATAATTAATATATAAGTAGAAAGATCAATAAATTCTCTTTATTAAAGTTTTTATGTTGGAAGGGATGTCATGTTCTTATTCAAGTTTGTTCAAATTTATTGGTATTGAATCTTTTGACATCTTCTTCCATGAAAACGATGATTATCATGATAATAGTTGGGATGAAAAATCTCACAGTAGTATCTTCTTGTATCTAAAGTCATTCGTTTGAAGAAAATATGTCTTGACCATGTTATAAAATAAGAAAATGATATTTTAACTTACTTTTTTTTTATTTATTTTTAACTCGGTATTTCGATTATTATTATATCATCTATTTTGATTTTTTTTAGTAATGTAATATGATGATCAAATGATTATTGAAATGATAGATTAAAAGTGAATTAAAAAAAATGAATTAAAGTATCATTATCTTTTCAAAATAATGGTCACCATTATGTACTCTTAAGAGGTAGGTGTACAAACATGTAAAAACTCACACTTCAGAAAAAGAATGTTAAAAATAAGATAATTTGAAAGTTCCACAGTGAATAAAAATAAGAAAAATAATTAATATAAGTAGAATGACCAATAAACTATCTACTTTTAAGTTTTTTTGGTTGAAATTCACCTCATGATATCTTATATTGGTTCATATAGTTGTTCACAAATTTTTCATGAAAAACCTCACCATACATCATTAGATGAAGAAAATGCCTTTCTCTTGACAATTATGGCTAATTTGGCATCTTGGTTAGGAGAATTGTTTATAGGTTTTGGTTGTCATCTAGAAAACCAGTTGATGAAAGATGAAATGGAGCGACGGAGAGAATCCATAAAAAGGTGTGAATTTTGGATACATAGACTGACGGAGTATTTGTTTATTCATCTCCTTGATACTTGAGAGCAGCTACAGTATCTCAAATTTGCATGTTTTATTTATTTTATTTCTAGTTAAGTGAACCTTAAACCTAAAGTTCATTTAAGATATTATGAAAGCATAATTTAATTAGTTAAAATATAAGAAATCAAATAAATAAGTAAATTTAGACAGAATTAATGATTGAACCAAAATTATATAGATCTCATAAGACAAGGAATGATATGTTTTTATACATTAATTTATTATTGACATATTTACTTATCAGTGTAGCGTATACCGGGGTTTGTTGGGTTCTTGATTTTTTTCACTCTAAAATAAGGTTGTATATATATATTGTATTATATTTGGATAAGAATTTTATTATAACTATAAAATATTATAGTTTTATTAATATTAGAATAAAATTTCAATTTATATATTTTTAAATTAATATTAAATTATTTTATTATAATAACTTAAAACTAATAAAATAGAATATTCATTATAATATTCTATAATATTTAAATAAATAAAATCATTAAAGAAAAATAAAATCTTATATAGAATTCAAATTAAATTTAATTTGGATTTAACATTTGATATTAACCAATATATATTTTTATTGGCATTCATTTTTTTTAATTTATCTTTAAACTAGCTATTATTTTAAATTAAAATAATTAATTTTTTTAAAATAACTATTAATTTAAATGTACTTCTTTTATAATAAAATAATTATTTTATCATTTTTCTCGTAAATCATTATTTATTTTTCAATAAAAGAAAAACACATAGTATCTGCATGTATTTTCACTGACTAAATTAAAAATAGTAAATTAAATCATATATCAAACAGGCACATAATAAATAATTAGTTGTTCTAAATATGTCAGATACACAAAGAGAGAAAATTTTATTAAAAATATAAAACTCATGGATAATTTTCTACATTTTAAAAAGAAATTACTCGCCCACTATTATATTGGTAGGAAATATCTTAGGTAAAGGCTAATACCTGAATCATGAGGAGATTCTTTGGGTTGGGACATGAGATATATATTTTTGTTCCTAAACATAATTCAAAGAAAAAAAAAATAAATCAGAAAGGCTTCTCCTTTATCTCTTTATCCACACTGCGTTGTGTTGTGTTTATACCCAACTTCGAAAATGGCTACTTTAGAATCTGCCCTCACCCTGTTCGCACCCCAACGATTTTCGGATAATTATCGTTCGTCTGCAAAACCACCTCACTCCATTAAGCTCAATGCTTCCACTTCCCTTTTCTTCCCTTCCAAGGTCTCTTTCAAATCTGCAAGACTCTGCTTCCACCTATGCTCTGCTCTGCAAGAGCTACCCACAACAGAGAAAACACCTGACCCAACCCAACCAACTAACAACCTCACCAAGCTTTACGTCGCTAACTTGCCTTGGACTCTGTCGCCGGCCGATATCAAGAACCTTTTTGCCCAATGCGGAACCGTAACTGACGTCGAGGTTGTCATATAACTCTCCCTCTTGCACTTGCTTTTCCATTATGATTTTGTAATGAGAAAATGGGAACTGGGTGTGGTGTTTTAATTTTGAATTTGGATGTTTTTTATTTGTACGGATACGGGTTCGTTCAATTGCCTTGACATAAACAACCCTTGTTAGATATATCCCTAAACCCCAAAGATTAGTTGAGTAGTTGTAAATGAATGAAGTTACTCTTTTGCAGATTGCTCATTTGGCCTATGCAGTAATCCTTTATATGGGTCTTTTCTGACATTCCAAACAGTCATGTTTGTAGCATTATAAGCTTATTTTGTATGCATAATGATACAGTATTGAAATATTCTCTATTAGTTGAGTAATGTTGGCCTGTTTTTATGTATCTTTGTGTAATTTGGAGAAATGGATTTTTATTGTAGTAGATAATAAGGAACAAAAAAGGGAGGCACATGGGATATGCCTTCGTTACTATGGATTCCGGAGAAGAGGCTCAGGCTGCTCTTGATAAATTTGATACATATGTAAGTTGCTGCGATTTTGTTCAATTCACACAATACATATTGATATAGTGTTTTTCTAGGGTGTTCGTTGCAGTTGCTTCCACTGTCTTAATATTTGACTGTTTTCGGGTGAATTGCTAAGATAATTATCCCCTTAAATGGTGACTCCAAATAATGAATTTTTACACCAGCAGTTCCCACTTCCTTTTATTTTCAATCCTGTTAAGCCACCTCCACCTCTTATTTTCCACATTTTTTTTGTTTCATGGTCTGATACTCACATTACAAGAGACTGTGAGTTCAGTTATTTGAGGTCTAACTGAACGTGACATGCAAAAGATTATCTTAATGTTGATTAGTGTGAGAACTACAATGTTTTTTCCATACCTTGCGGCCTCCCATTACGAAAGTGTGATGCAATTAAATGTTTTTTTATGGCCATACAGTTTATTGAACAAAATTTGGCGTCTTTACATAAAAAGGATTTTGCAGTGTGACACATAGTAGGATCTCCTAATAAATTCTGTGTTTTACCTCTGGCAAAGTACTTCCAACATCCTAAGAAGGCAAATTTTAGGGGTCGTACATAGACATATTTTAACTAAATGAAGAGAATATAGAATACTGCTTTGAATATTGCATTCAACTTCATTATGGTAACAGTTTTGTTGACTTAAATGTGTGATTCAGGAATTATCGGAACGGATAATAAGGGTAGAGTTTGCAAAGCAATTGAATAAACCTCCTCCTTCTCCTCCTCCACCTCCTCCAGGTCGTCGTAATCCTAGAGAGACACGACATGTACTTTATGTATCCAACCTAACATGGAAAGCAAGATCTACCCATCTGAGGGAAGTCTTCACTGAAAATTTCAAGACACCAGTTTCAGCCAGAGTTGTCTTTGACAGCCCTGCTAAACGATCAGCTGGGTACGGATTTGTTTCTTTTCTTACTAAGGAGGATGCAGAGGCTGCCATTTCTGCTGTGGACGGGAAGGTAATTATTGTCTTTCTGTCTACTTGCTCTGCTATTTAATGTATGAAATCAATTATTTGTGTTCATCTTTTGTAAACAGTATGTATGCCTTTGAATATCTATGTTTGTAGAAAATAATTTTAATCAAAGTTATGTTGCATAGCATTTTAGGTGTGCATGTTTCATGTTTAAGTTTTTGAAAACTTTCCTATATGTTTCTTGGATACAAATGCACAAACTACTTAAAGGAGACGACTCGAAACTAATGTGTGGACAAGTAACTAGTATAGTTAAAATTTTCCTGCTGTTATAAGATCTAGAGAATAAATAATAGATTTGAAGGTGCTTGAATCTGAAGGAGCATCTGGGTGATCTCACTCATATAGAAACACCTTGGGTGTTTTTATATAAGATCACTCATTTGTTTGTTACTTTATTTAGCCTTCTCCATAGTTCCATCTTTGGATCCTTACATCCAGGTTATGTCCATAGTACTATTATGGCCGAGTTTCTAAAGTCATTAACTTCAACTGAATTTATCAAGTGTGCAAAATTACTGCATTTTCGCATGATTCCTGCTGCAGGAAAATAATTTACTTTTTGCCTGTCCTTCTGCAGGAGTTAATGGGACGACCCCTTCGCCTAAAATTCAGTGAAAAGAAGGATAAGGAAGCTGGAGGTGGAAAAGAGGAAGATCAAATTAAAGATGCTGGAAGTGAAGATGAAGATCAAAGTTCTGATGCTCAACCAGAAGAGTCATAAATTTTAGATATTCATTTACTGGTCTTTGGTCGTGATAAGGGATTCTACGAGCTGAAATTACACCTTATGTGTAAAAGAACTATGATAGATGAATTTTTGCATCCACAATATTTTTCACTAAGGTCGAGTTTATATTATTCCTCTAAAATTTGGGTGAAAACTAAAGAAACTCTTCGATTATAAATCTAGGTTCTGATTTTTTTCACTCCCGTTTTTAAGGGTACTTTAAGGGTTGATAAAACTTCAAAATCATGTCATATAAAACCTCTGCAAAATGTATCATAAGACTAAGTTCAATTCATCATATTGGAACCGTAGATCTCCTCCATCCTGGCATCTTGTATTCTATGATTCCATAATTTGGACCCTTTTTCTTATAAACCTTTCAAATTTGGTGCCAATATTGAGTTTTACATTTTTCCTGTAGTTTGTTTCCATTGTAAGTTTTGGTTCTTATATAAGAAAACTGGAGAGTAGTCTTTTCCAATATTTTCCTATAGCAGTTTTAAGTAGAAGGTCTTATCTGGTGTTAGTGACAATACCATAGCAGTTTTTATAAAACCAAATAGAAGGTATTATTTGGTGTTAGCGACATATGGGGCAAAATCTTTGGTAAACATGTATACATATGGACTAAAACTTATAAATTTCTTGCATAGGAACTAAAGTATAAGGACCAAGTGAATAGATTAAATAAATAAACTTTTGGTACATAGTGAAAACAGTTTCATGAATTCTTACAAATATTTGTAGAACTCGTGGAAGTTGCACAAATTTCACACTTCAAATAGTGCATAGATTCCTTACAAAATTTTATGATCTGCTATTCCCTGAAAAGCGAAACCAAAAGGAAAGTTGCTTCTTTGTGGACGCCAACAGTAACCAAGTGCATATAATTTGACTATTATTATGTTCAATTCTTTGTCTCGCATGTCTAAGTAATTATTGCTCAATCTGCTTTTGACCCAAATTAAAAGATACTACACTTCTTTGTGTTATTTGATTTTTCCAAGCCTTTACAAAATCATACTCTGTTATTTGATTTTTCGCTCAAATGAAAGAAACTATTTACTTTTTTATTTTTAACATAATTTTACGTAAGTTCTTTATTTTATCTTTTTAAATTTTTCTTTCTAGATTATTGTCAATGCATAATAAAGATGAAAACAAAAATATAATTAGAAAAAAAATTATGTTATCTAAAAATTTTAAAAAGGACAGTAAAGAAATAAATTTTCTCATACAGATGTACCATCAAAACTTCTATAAGCAAATTCAGATGTAATTGAACAATGTTACACCTTATTAAGCTTAACAGGCTTAGTTTTCTTGTTACTAAGAAAAATTAAAATGGTCCAAACAAATGAAAAGGAAAAAGATACTCAAGTGACATCAGAAAGAAAAAAAAAAAAAAAAAAGTGACTTGAAGGTTTAAAAATGATGATCCTCTTTAGTTTTGATGTTGTCAAAAGACTCAAAAGAGATTGGATCAGGGTTGTCTCGGTTTTTGTGCATATCATTATGTCTCCACATAAATTGAAAAAATGGCTCGAGTCTTGGGCAATTATGAAATTGACGGCACATCATTCAACTCAATAATCTCACCAATTTCAGTCAGCAGAGAAAAAAAGAAGAAACTTTTACTGCTGTAAAGTAAAAATTTTGATGCTATCATAAACATATCCTCTGATGCAGTTTGAGGACATGCAAACATTCGAAAGACACAGAACTGACTGATAAATTTAGCAAACCATGCTTTTACTTACAGAACAAACATTGTTAATTATTGATATTCCTTCAATTAGTTCTCTTAACTAAGGCAAACGTATTAAAGCATGTCAAACAATTATATTAACTTTTCTTATCTCAATATATATTCTCCCACTTATGTCAGAATATATACTCATTTATCAAAAAAAAGTAACATCTTTCTTCTGGGGTGTTTGGAGAAGTCGAATGTGATCTTAAACAACCACTTGAAGTATAATATTTGTCAATGAATCGTTGAAAATTGAAGTGCAGTACAAGGGAAGAGAAATAAAATAAGCTCACATTTTCTTTTGTAGACCCACAAAAGTTCAATAATTCTACTTCTGTAATGTGCAAACTCAGGGTATCATTTAATTTGGAACTTTGTAGATAGGCACAGATCTAACAAAATTGCGTGGCTTCATAAAGAAGGAAACCCGTACGTTCAACAAGTAAGTTGAGAAGAGAAGAAGCGAAAATTGAAGAAGGTTTGGTTGTGTGTTGGGTGGAAAGTGACAACTATATACTTGACTCTAACATGCTTTTAAATGCATACTCTATCTTTCTACAGCACCTTTATTCCCTCAAGAATATATTCTCGTAATCAAGTTGACTAACAATTTATTTAGGTTATCATGTGAATAAAGATTATGGTTGTCGTGTCACTTGGGATTTCATTTTTTATCACCAAAAATTTTGAGAATACTATGGTTTGCATTATGGAGTTAAGTGTAATTATTGGATTGTGTCATTGTTAAGTCATTCCTTTGGTTTTGTAATGTTTTTCGAATCTACTATATTGTTAGACCCATATTTTAACTGTTATCTGTTTTTTATTCCTTTGGTTTTATTTGATCTGAAAAAATAAAACAGCTCCTTGTGTCACATGTATACACTGCTGTATTTGCAAAGTTCGTAACACTATGAATTGTGGGGGAGAGATATTTACTGTTGGATCATGGAGAGAATATATGCAAAGTAGAAGATTGTTGAAGTCTCAGAAAAGAGATATGATTCACAAGGGAGACAATTAAGCACAATATTCAACTGTTAACGTAAGAAGTCTTAGTGGTGTTCCCAACTCATCAATCACTTCTATGCTTTAAGACTTGTTTTTTCTCAAGCCCGAAAATTTTGCAATCTGTTAGCACTCTAAATTGCTCACACCAGTTATTAGTATAGTTGTTTTCTGAATTTTTGGCTTAAATAACAACATAGTGGTTTACACTAGCCTGGTTTAGTTGATACAATGAAAGCGAAAACATTGATTTTCAAACTTATACACTGCTTTGTATTAGATACAGCTAATTCACGGCTACATTGGCTTGGTTGGCACATTAATGAAGTTCTTGAGGTAATTTAGAATAGTGAACAGGTTAAAATAATTAAAAAGAGAAAAGCATTCAATTTTTATACATTCTCAACCAACATTACCTTAGTCTACAAATCATTGTAACCAAGAAAAAGAAACTAGAATGCAGAGAAAGCTAGGGAGAATGGACAAAAAAGAAAAAGAAGTTGAAGGAAAAAAAGTTAAAGTACGCTCATCAGCACCCCCTTTTCCTTGTCTTTGCCCTTCTTTCCATCTAAGCCCTTTGGCCCCTTTTCCACGTTATCTTTCCCCTTTCATAAATTCTAGCAACCATCTCTTTCTTCTTGCCCGGATCAATCTGTAAGACCATTACCCTTTCTTCCTTGTATGTTACTCATCATTGTTTATAAGATACAGATTCTGCTAATCTCATGCATATATATAAGTTTGCTGCCTGTAGATAGATACTTCAGTTTTGGTTTTGTAACTTCTCCACTTGTTTCTACCCTTGTTTGAAGGTTCCATTGTTTTCTTGTCACTCATAATTATAATCTTCTATTATTCATAGCCAATCTTTTTCCTGCAACAATCACTTACCATAGAAGGAGAAAATAGAAACCATGTTCATAATATACTGCTCCTGAGTCCCAACTTCTAAGCTTCTCTTCTCTCAACAATGACTTCTCTTGGCAACCCCAAAAGCTGGGTTCCATACATGAACAACAAAGACTGCTCTCAAGGGTTTTGCAGCTTGTATTGTCCACAGTGGTGTTATGTAATCTACCCTCCTCCTCCTCCCTTTGAATTTCCCGCTGATGATTCAAGTCCAAATTTTTCTCCTCTAGTAATCGCTGTCATTGGGGTCTTGGCCAGTGCTTTTCTTCTTGTGAGTTACTACACCTTAATATCCAAGTACTGTGGCAGCAGAGAATCTTCACAGAGCGAAGATCACGAAGAAAACGCTGAATTGGAAGATGATCACAACCCTTCGCTCCACGAGCCATGGCATGCTCCAACCATTGGGTTAGACGAGGCTCTGATTAAGTCCATAACAGTTTGCAAGTACAAGAAAGGCGATGGGTTGGTTGAGGTCACAGATTGCTCTGTATGTCTCAGCGAGTTTGAAGATAATGAAAGTGTGAGACTCTTGCCGAAATGCAGCCATGCTTTTCATCTCCCTTGCATTGACACGTGGCTCAAATCTCACTCTACTTGCCCTCTGTGTCGTGCTAGCATATTCACCTTCAATGCTGCAGCACTTCATGTGGCTACCCCGGTCATAGAATTGGGCATTGGAACTTCAGAAAACCAACATGCAGATGAACATGTTGCTGTTACTACAAGGGACAGTGATTTGGATGCAGTGGAAGGAGAAGCCTCACACGGTGAAGCAGTTTCGAAGACTGCATTGCGTGCTTTGAGTGATCTAGGAAATTTGAGAGGAAGGCACAGTGTGATCGAGATTAGAGATGAAGAGTATGATTCCATCAGAAGAACAGTTTCTATGGATCATTCATTTCAAAGGGGTAGTGGTCTTTCTGTGGCTGATGTTCTCCATTTGAATCAAGAGCGTGAAGGATGTTCCAATGGGGCTGGCCCTTCAAAGTGTTCAAGAGGTGAAAGTAGCAAGTCTAGCCATAGAAGAAGGGTTTTGCATTATGTTTTGAGTCCAATTACAATGAAGAGGTCATTCTCTAGTGGAAGATTCTCCCTTAGCAGAAATGGCAGAGGAAGGCAATGGGTTCTTCCTCTCTGAGCAATACCTTTGCCTTATTTTTGTTTTATTATGATGATGATGAAGATCATGAGGTTTAACTAAATTTTTGAGTGAAGAGCTTATATTGTGAAGTATAATTGAATCCTTATGTGGTGTTTTCATCAGTGTGATATTAGTAGTAGCTGAAATCAACACTCTTTTTTTCTTTTCATGTATATCTTTTTGAGTTTGTATTTTAATCAGTAAAGATTAACTGCTATGTTTCCCTTGTGTTATTAACTTGAAGGTTTCTGTAGGATGCATCAAACACTTTCTATCAAAATATCTGCAAGGGTTTTACTGTTAAGAAAACTAGAAATCATAAACTTAGTATATTAAGTAATTGAATGTATTTGATTATGATTATAGATAGAAATAAGTGATGTGAAGATTATCCATTAACGTGAAAATGATGTGTGCTTTATGAATTTTATGACTGTGCAAACAATGTTCATCGTTTTCATATCCGCTTTTGTTACCCAATTACTAGACCGTAACACTGCGTGTGACAGAAAATTCAGAAGTACACTGATAAGGTGTCAAATCAGCAGTGACAGAATTGGTATCAAGGACCGTAACCCTCTGCATTATTAGCGGTCCTTAAAAATAATTGTGTCGACCTTTAAAGGTATGAAATCAAATAAAAAATCATTCATTCACACTTCTGAGAGTGGTTGGAAAACGTGTCGTAATTCTCCACATGGTTATTGAGGGATAAGTCTTGCAAAATTGCAGCACAAAGTGAGGATTTCGAAAGAATACCGAAGCATGATGATATCAGTGATTTGAGAAATTCGAGTCAATCGAGATATGTCTTATTAATATTAGTAAATATAAGTTTTGTATGATGACATTTTCAGCACATAAATTAATTAAAGAAAACAAATATAAATGTAGTAAACAATATATTAAATAATAAATTAATTTCAAACTCATGCCATGTTCTTTTATAGGAGAAGACTTACAATATGTTTTGATGTGTCTTTTTAAAAACAGTTAGAGAAAGAAAAAAACGTTCTTAAAATTTAAAATTAGTACGTGTATAAATTAAGATAAGCTTTTAGGGAAGTTGAGGAAATAAACTTTTAGTAGTTAAATAAAACATAATATTAACCTTTAGACAATTTTCTTAATTATCTATGCCTTGTAAGTGTTTTGGAAGAAATTTATTTAGATATAACGAAACTATTTGCAGAGCCCATAAACAGCTTAACTTTAGGGGGGAGGGAAATGATTGATGGATATATGATTTGAGGGACTTACAGAAGTTGATATAGGTGCAAATATAAATGTTGACGTTTTCTATACTTTTGGGCTTTTGGCCTGGATTTGTTAAGACGCAAACAAAAAAGTAGGGGCTTCTCCATGCAATTCCAATCACTTCTGCATTCCTTAAATTTTTTTAAATTTCCACTTTGTTCCTAGTAAAAGTAATTACCTTTTTTCTCTATTAATGATTCACTTCCAAATTTTTTTTCCTCCAATTTTTTTTTCTAACGGATATCAACAATTAGTACGTTGTTTTGTTCTGTCAATATCTAATATTATAACTTTTTTTGTTTATGAATGTCAACATCAGTTCCAAAACTTCATTTTTTTATTATTGGACGTCACATATATAAAAAATGGATTTCAAAAACAATTTATATATAATATATATACACCGGACGTAGACATCCATATATATATATATATATATATATATATATATATATATTTTTTTTTCTTTTACTTTATTATTTAATTTTCTAATTCATTCTTTTTTTACTTTCATTTATACTATTAATCTTTTTAAAATTGACTTTTGCTATAATTTTTTTATTTTTTTATTATATATTTTAAAAATAAAATAAAATATTTATATATATATATATAATTTATTTTTATATAAAATTAAAAACATAAATAATATTTTGAAATAAATTAAATTAAAAAATTAACTTATGATACAAACAAATAAAAAAATAATATATATATTATTGTTTCACTTACACTTTATTTTTTAACTGTTAATTTTTTTAAATTTATTTGTATTGTAATTTTTAATTTATTTAACTTAGATTTTAAAAATAAAATAAAATATTAACCTATATATATATATATATATATATAACTTAGTTTTATATAATATATTAAAAATAAATAATACTTTGAAATAAATTAACTTAAAAAATTAATATTTTAATAAAAGAAATAAAATAAATGAAAAATATATATATATATATATATATATATATATATATATATATTGTAATTTATTTTTTTATTTTATAAAATTTTATAAAATTTATTTTTATTTTAATTTTTTGATTAATTAATAAATATTTTAAAAGTAAAATAAAATATTTATAAATTTTATAACAAAACATAAAAATAAATTAAAAATAAGGCAAAAATATATATATGTGTATATCGGATGTCGACATCCAGTATATAGAATTTTTTAAATATATGTTAACCGGATGTCGACATTACAAAAAAAAAATTATGTATCACACATAGACATCCGTAAATGGAAAAAATATAGTACCAGATGTCGACATCCGTAAAATAAAATAAGATACTGAATGTCGACATTCATTGGAAACAAAATTGGGGTGAATATGTTATAGAAAGTAAAAATGTAGTTATTTTAAACTGAAGAGCAAAGTGAGAATTTTAAAATATGTTGGGTGTATAGGAGAAGTGGTTGGAAATGCAAGGAAAAGCACCAAAAAATAGACAGGTTTGAAGTCATTCTAAATCCAGTGTTAATAACCATTTAAAACTCTTCATAATTATCAAAGGCTTTCTGATGAAAAATGTTAAGTCTTTTTATATACTTAATATTAAATATTTTTCAATTTGGAATTGTTTATAACACATTAATTTTTTCTTTCATCTCGTTCTCTGTATTTCTTGCATTTTAAATATATAACTCACTGCATTTATTATTGTCTGTAACATCTCATCTAATAAATAAACTTTAATAACAAAACATATTATAATAAATTAGACCAAATAGTAGAAAATATATCAGAATTTAACCATAGTTATCCAAAATATATAGGAAAGGAAAGATCAAGGGCACAAAACAATGTCATAAAGGTGTTTCATAAAGTAAAACAGTTTAATCACGGAATGCTCACAGAGCAAGGAATTACAAAAAACACAATTCCAAAAGGTACTCAAAAGAGCGATAACAAATAAGATAAGCCTAGTATAAACAACTACATCTCTATTATTTGCACGATCGCCAAGAATCTCCATATCTACTCACACCAACATTTGTAGGTAGTCATTGCAAAAAGGAAAATCAAAACAAGAAAACATAACACAAACAGGAAAAATGTAAGCTACAAAAAATGATTTTAACATATAAATAAACAAGCAAATTATTAAACACAAACAACATGTGATGGCAAACGATAAAAGACCCTCTAACTCAATTATTCAGATATGTGTCATGAAATCAGATTCCTTAGTTGCTTGCACTTGTGGTGGTCTCTACTGCTCTACAGAGCCATTGCCAATGGGTTTCACCGTACCACACACAAGGTTAGTCCATGATCATCTAAGACCATTATCCTTCCAAAGAATATGATCTCCTGCTACTCTCACCACATGAACTAGTCTACTCTATGTAAGTCTGATTGATTCATTAGAATATCACAATGCAACCTTACTTGAATTCTTAAGCCACTACACACACAACTTTATCATAAAAGGGGTTTCTCCATGAAATTCCTACACAATCCACATTTTATCTCAAAACATTATCATCTCATGCCAAAAATATGAAATACAGTCCCAAATGCCAAATTCATACATGCACAACATCATACATCATACTTAAGGAATCAAACCGCCAATCAAAGAAGGGAGCAAGTAATGAAGCACATCCTTGCACCAGTCTCGCTCAAGCTAGAAGCATTTGCTGAAGTGACAAAAGTTCTCTCGCTTAAGTTAGGCATTCTCGTCTAGGCGAGAGCTCGAAGAGTGGACACTGTGAGATTCTACTAGTTCTCACTTAAGCGAGACCTTTTCGCCTGAGCGAGATTGCTCTTCGCTCACAACTGAAGTTTCTCGCCTGAGTGACAACTCGAAAAGAAGCAGAGCTGAGTTTTTGCTACTCTCGCTTAGGCGAAAGCTGCTCTCTTGGGCGAGAATATAAGGTTTCTCACCTGCTCACGCATGCAAATCAAGAACACAAGCAACACAACACCCAACTCATTTCCATACAACTCAAACATCAAACCGTCATTGAAAACATGATTCAGAAACCAGAAAACATGCAATACTATTAAAAATCTTTGAATCCTAGCTTCCCTTACCTTGAAACTGCTATTACTCGTGAGTGGAAGGAAACTCAAGACCTAAAACAACTTAAAGGAGCTAAAAACAGAAACACAAGTAGACAAAATGAGGCTCTAAGGAGGTCCCCAAGACAGAACCAACACTATGAAACTGGAAAAGAAGGAACAAGAAGAAGACTCGATGTCCTTGACGTACGCAGAACTAGCGGACGTTCTATCAGGTCGGAGGGGAAATCCACAGTGGCCCTAGCTCAGCTTTTGTTTCAAAAAGAGGAGAAAGAAAGTGAGCTCTTTGGATTTAGAAGACAGAGTGGAAAGTAGGTGAGCAATTGAACAGGTTCCTGGGAAAAACAAGTGGGTGGTGTAACATACCTCCAGGAATATTACTTGGAAAAATAATAATAAAAGGAAAACATACTCATATTCATTAAACATAATTTCCCAAAAAGGTAGGAAATTTAAAACTTCAGTTATATCTTACATCACACA
>Ga0214542_1001751_pt1 | contig 44874 bp, 21 predicted proteins | sample CNSS1metaG_FD_160096 | JGI IMG/M metagenome (GOLD analysis project Ga0214542, IMG submission 160096) | Root nodule microbial communities from cowpea collected in UCLA plant growth center, Los Angeles, California, USA - CNSS1 | ecosystem: Host-associated > Plants > Roots > Nodule | place: USA... | reverse complement strand
AAAAAAAATATATATATATATATATATATATATATATATATATATATATATATATATATATATATATATATATATATATATATATCGACAGATCAATGAAGGGACAGGGGAGTCGTGACCCCCACTTTTTTTGAAATTTTTTATTTGTTATATAAAAATTATTTTGTTTTTTATTTTTTAAATTATGTATAAGAAATTTAATTTTTTAGAATTTTTTAAATAATTAAAATATATATTGGGAATTGATAAGAATTAAAATAGGTATTTTTTTATTTATTTTATAAAATATAACATTTAATGATAATAAATAATAAAGCATAAAATTAAATTTAATAAAAAATAAATAAATTTATTAAGATATTTTTTATTTTCTCTCTTACTATTTTTTTGAGTTTTTCACATATTGTACTCACTTTAGACTTTTAATTGTTTTGTTTTCTTTTGTTTATGAAGAAAAAAAGAAAGTTGAACACAAATTCATTATTTTTTGCTCTCATTTTTGTATGCTTACTTCTATTATTGAAGAAAAAAAGTAATTCTTTTTTTCTCAATTGATAATGAAATATTAGCTTAATAATTAATAATATTTTTTATCTCACGAGCATTTGATATATTCATTTTTACAAATATAGAACAAAAAGAAATGCACTAAGTGTTTTTTAATAACTAGTTTTTAATTGTGACTTGATTATCATATATTTTTCTTTTATTAATTACGTATCGCAACTTTTATTTAGATTATGATAAATTATCTTTTAGTATTTTTTTAAAAACATAAGTATATTGACGAAGAAATAAAAGAATAAATTAATTATTTAAAAGTGATAATAGAAGCTGCCGTGAGGAAAAAAATAGAAAAAATCAATCTTTGACAAAAATAGGAAGTCAATTACATCTACTTAATTGATTTTTTAATTCGTCCCGTCTTATTTTAACTCTTCTTATTTCTACAACTATATCAGAAAGATAATTTTCTACAATGAAAATTATCAAAATAAGATTGCAAAATAAAACGAAAGATGAATTTTTTTGCTGACGATATGATTATTTACATTAAAAACAAAATATAACTAAAAATTTTAGTATTGATTCAATTATTATTGAGTTCAATAATCTTACGGATCCATAATTAAATATATAAATTTTAAGTATATTTTGGCACCTCCACAGATATTGAGCAAGTTCCGCCAATATATATATATATATATATCTATATATATATATATATATATATATATATATATATATATATATATATATAAAGAGACATTAGTATTAAGTAAGCATATTCATAATTAAATATTATTTATATTTTTTTAATCATATACGTAAAAGTAAGCTTTATAAAAGTTTGCTAGTTAATAACTTACGATAATATTAACTATTTTATGCTAAAAGAGATTACCAATATTTTTATGGTATTATTTTATTTTATATACAAAATGGCAAACATAAAATCTATTCAAACACGAGAATTAGTTTAAAGAAGTTTTTTCAAAGAAAGTGCTTTGTATACCGTATACTATAATTCAATTATTTATTATGATAAATTATAAAACCAATAGGAAAAGGTTAATATTATAAATAAAAGTATAAATTTTTGTTAAGTAAGACTATCATTATGAAATTATCATTAATAGTAAATTTTATTAATAAACATTATTTAATGAAATAACTCCTTTATATGTGAAATATAAGTTTTATTTGATACATATATAAATATATTAATAATGATTAAAAAAATATTAACTACTTCTAGACAATTATAATATAACAATGGTTTTGTGGTATTATTATTTATATTAAATAGAATGCATAAAATCTATTATATGTTCACTACATAAAATAAATGTATAATTAAATCATAATTTCTTTTAAAAGAAAATACTCCATACATTCCATACATAGTATATTTGAAATACTAACTTTAACTTTAAACCAAATAATTATTATGTTTCATAAATTAGAATACATTAATATAAAGTTATTACCATGAATATATAAAGTTCACAAAGTAATAAGTTATAATACAATTAATTTAAAAATTATTTTATGAATAACTTTGAAATAGGGTATTGTAAAAAATAAAAATGATATTATAAATACAATATAAATGACAATTTTTATTTTTAATTATTATTTATAAGATAAGATAATCCATATGTTTTCTTTCACTAAGATAAAACCATGTTAATGAATAATTTATGACAATATTATCCACTTTTCATATATAATATTATATATAATAGTAAATTATGACAATAACTTATCAATAATAGTAAATTCTATTAATACACATTATTTAATAAAATAATTCTTTTATATGAGAATTATAAGTTTTATTGAATATATATATATATATATATATATATATTAATAATTAATAAATTCTTATTTACTTCTTGACAATAATAATATAATAATTGTTTTAGGGAATTATTTTTTATATTAAATAGAAAGTATAAAATGCATTGTACGTTCAGTACATAAATTAAATGTATAATTAAATTATAATTTTTTTAAAAGAAAATACTGCATGCATTCCATACATAGTATATTTGAAAGACTAACTTTAAACCAAATAATTATTATGTTTCATAAATTAGAATACATTAATATAAAGTTATTACCATGAATATATAAAGTTCACAAAGTAATAAGTTATAATACAATTAATTTAAAAATTATTTTATGAATAACTTTGAAATAGGATATTGTATAAAATAAAAATGATATTATAAATATAATATAAATGACAATTTTTATTATTAATTATTATTTATAAGATAAGATAATCCATATGTTTTCTTTCACCAAGATAAAACCATATATAATGAATAATTTATGACAATATTGTTTGTCTTTATAATATTATGTAATTAATATTTTTTGGTACTTTTTTTTATTTTATTTTTTATATCTATATTTGAATATACTTTGGTACTATTTTAGACTATTAAGAATGAAATTTAAAATTTTAAAGACAAACAATATTTTTTATCTAGTCAGTGAGACTTAAAACTGGAAAATATTATAGAGGAAATATTTTCTTAAATACAAAAAGTTATATAACTTAATCATTAATGATAATATTAATCAATGTTTTTAACACATTAAATACCATAAAATAATTAATTTAGAACTTATTTTGCAGACAAGTATTATATCTATAAATTATTGTTGATTTTAATATAAACATCACAACAAAAATTTAAGATTTCTGTAAACATAGTGAGATAGTTCTTAGAGTTCTTAGAAAATTAGCTATGACAACGAAAGTAATGAAAACCTTTGGAATTATGATTATGATCATAATTATGCCAATCTTGTCTCAAGCATATGAGAATGCTAAGTTTTTAGATGGAATTAGTTTCAAATGTGGTGGCAAATGTCTCGTCGAATGTTTACCTAAGATAGAAAGTAAAATTAAGTATACGCTATGCATTGTCTCTTGTTATGCACAATGTAATAAAATATCTCTCGATACTACATATAATTGTCTGAACGATTGCGACTCTCTTGAGTTCATTGATATAAACTATGGTACTTATATCTTTTACTTTCTTTACAATTTATTTTATATATTTTTAAGTTATTTCGTTTAGTTGAATTAGTTAAATTTGTACACATTTTCTTGACAAATAGCTTTATGTGTAGGTAATCATCAATTTGTGGGCAATGTGATGGATTCATGCATGCAAGGGTGCAAGGAAAAGAAACAGAAGTTGTAAGAAGATCGAAAGACAATATATTAATAATGCATGCAAGGTACATGGAGAATGAACAATAAGTTGTAAGAAGACAACAATAATTTATGACAAGGTAGAGAAATAGAGTTATTAGAAGCAAATGATTATTATGATCGAATGTAACTGATAAATCTCAATGAATGAAAAATCTCTTTTCTTCCAAATAACTTTTCATGCAATTATTTTTTTTTTAATATTTTCATTATCTCTATACATATTAACCTTATATTAAGAATTTTTAACCTCTTAAAATTTTAAATTTTAAATTAATGGTGTTATTTTCCACTTTAAAAGTCTTCATTTTATTTTAAATCAACTATAACTCTAATTTAAAAATATTTAATAAAAATATGAATCTTAATAAGAATATCAGTCTAACATTTATATAAAAAATAAATTTTGTCTTAATTTGAAGAGGAATAAAATTGATCAATTAAAAAAAATTAGGACCAAATTGAACAAAAATAATGAATATTAGAAACAAATTGAATATAAAAAAATGATCCTGACACGTGACATGATATTGGATTGACACGTGGGCATTTTTTTTTAAATAAATTTTTTTTAAATTCTTTTAAAAAAATTAAAAAAATACAAAATGACATGTGGCATGATATGAGCTTGACTAGTGGACTTTTTTAAATAAAAGAAATTTTAAATTTAAAAAAAATAAAAATTAAAAACGATTAAAAAAAATAAAATCACAAAAGGACACGTGACCGTTATTGTTCATAATGCGTTAACTATTTTAATGGTGTTAACGAAAATGAACAAATTGAATAAAATTGACGAATATTATGACCAAATTGAATATAAAAAATTGACCCTAACACCTGACATGATATTAACTTGACACATGGATATTTGTTTGAATAAAGAAATTTTTTAATTTAAAATAAAATAAAAAATTATAAACAAAGTAAAAAAAATAAAAAAAAAATCACAAAATGTGGATCTCTTTAATCATTTTAACGATGTTAACAAACCAAACAAAATTAATTTAATTTAATTTAATTTAATTGTATCAGTAAAAAATGTGTGTGGGACTATTTGATTTTTCATCATATGCACTTAAGTGTGGTAAGTTTTCTTTAAATATGTAAATGGCCATGCATGAAGTTTCTACAGAGGGTGACAATTTGGGTCAATCCGACTCCTTTGGGCTTGTTCCGTAGAAGAAATATGGATTAATTTTTTTGACCTGTCTAGTATAATGTTTGTCTCATAGGTTATATGTCTGTTTGCGATCCGTATAAGAATTTTAATAACTTTATTTTTTTAATTAAATTAGTAGAAATAATAATTTTTATAATTCATTTCTTAAAATAAGTAATATTTATAATTTATTATTTTGAAGTACAAGCCAATTGAAAATAAAAAATGACTTTAAATTGGACCGAAACAAGGAAAGAAACCCGAATGAGAGAGCTACTTTTAAATGAATTGGAAGTGAATGAGAGGACTACTTTTTGATAGTCTCGAAAACAAGGACAAATGAGCAAGTTTATTAGAAGAAACACACATGACGAGTTGTACTAATGTTGTTGGATATTAGAAATTAAAGTGAATGCAGGTTATGCAAGCCAGTCTGTCATTGGCCCTACAGGTTGTGGGTTATTGCATGTGGGCATAAATAAGCTGAAATACCCAATCTGTCCCACATTTTTTCTTGTGGGCCAACCTTCTTGGTTTATCTCGCATTATCATCCCTACTTTTGTATTGATACATTCACTTCTTAAGAGTGTGTATTGCATTTGAGTTTAGCATAATTGCAAAGGTATGGTGGGGTCCTTTCAGTACAAGAAAATTCTAAAATAATGACCAATTTTATTGACTAAAAATAATTAGTAACTATAGTGACCAATTTAGATACTAATTTATAAACTAAAAATTATTGGTAACTAAAATAGTTTTTATTATGAATAAAAAACTATAATTGGTTTCGAAATTGGTAGCTAAAATAATTTCAATTATGAATTTGTATCTACATTGGTCACTAAATTAATTACCAAGGTTTTAACTACGAAAGAAATTGGTTTCTAAATTGTTCTCTAATTAGAAAATTGACCTCTAAACATATTTTTGATGACTAAAATTTGTCATTATTTCAGAATTTTCTTATAGTGTTTGATCATTTTCAATATCGCTTTCATATATATTTAATATATTTGTTTAAGCTTATATTAAATAGTTAGCATTTTATGTAAATTCAGTTTAATTTTTTTTATTTATAAAATAATTTTGACTTAAATGATTGTCTTGCCAAGCCTCGTACTTGTTTAAGAATTAAAATTTTCATTTGCATAATAATATTTTGAAAAATAATGTAGTATTAAAATTTTCTTCATAATGCTAAACATTATTGATAATCATGTTGAGTCACAAACTTACTTTATAATTATAAAAATTTTGAAAACTACAAATTTTCACGTTAAGATCTTGATTTACTTGATAATTAAAATTTTCATAATAATTTTGAAGATTAATAATCAATATGTCAAGTCTTGTTTGACAATTAGAATTTTCAATCAAAAAAATCTCAAAAAAATATTAAGAAATCAAAACTTAAAAATATCAACCAACTAAACAATATGTTTATAAGAATTTCATTTTTTTTATCAGGTTCATTCTTTTGTTATGTAGAACGCTTCAGTAATGGAGACTTGTTGAATAATGTTGATCTAAATTCATTTTTAGTTTTTCTTTAAATCAACTATTTATAATTTTTTATTTTAGTTTTTATAAAAGATATTTGACATTATTTTATGTAAAAAGTTAATTTTTTTGTATTGTTATATGATACTTGATAGCGACTTGTATGTTTTATATAAATTTAAGTAACACTATAAACACTCAAGAGTAAATAATGAAATAGTAAATAATAATATTTTAATTTTGATAATATCATATCTTGAATTTCATAAAGTATTTTCTTTATCTCTATACTTATCAACCTTAAAATTAATAAGTGTCATTCCTATCATTTAAAGATAATAATGCTTAATTTAAGAACTTTTAACATTAATCTATATAGATACAATTTGTTTATATATATATATATATATATATATATATATATATATATATATATATATATATATATTACAAGAAAATATTTCATTAATTAATAATTTTAGTAATCAAAAGTTATTAGTCGTTATAGTGATCCATTTAGATATCAATTTACAAATTACAAAATTATTAGTTACAAAAATAATCACTATTATGAATAACAAATTATAATTGGTCGCTAAATTGATCACTAATTAATTAAATATTAATTTATAAATCAATTTCTTTAGTAGCAAAAACTAAAGTAGCTATGTTTAGTGACAAATTTTCTTTGGAAACTAAAACCTTGATATCTAAATTTTAAAAACCAATTTAGAGATCAATTATATTTTTTCATCTTTATATAAAACCCCTATATATATATATATATATTTAATTTGTTATTAATACAAATTACTTACTCTTATAATTTTGTGTTATTATTATTATTAACTAAGCCATTAAATATATTTATGTGACACTTAAGTGAAAGTTGTGTAGGTTACATTATTATTAACATGATGATGATACATGTCGTCTAAAACATAAAATCTTTTTGATAAATCATATTTTTATATATATATATATATATATATATATATATATATATATTATTTTAGTAATATTTTTATATTGAGAAAGTATAAATACCTAGAAAATTGTATTTTAGAGTTGATAGTGTTTTTAAATTAGTGTGAGTAAAATATTTTAATATTAAAATGTTTAAGTATTAATAGAAAGTTGATAAACGAGTTTCATTACTTTAAACTACACTATCTCTATAAAAATGGGTTCTCTGATTTTTTTCTTCTCTTTCTCACTCTTTGTTCATCAATAAAATATTAACCAACTGAACAACATTTTTATAAAAATTATGTGATCATTGATTTTTCATTGTGAATGAAAATCTTAGGAGCGATGTTAATTTTTGTCAAGTTCACTTAAAAATATACGCCATTTTCTCAAAATAGTTTTTGAAAGAACTATATAACCCTAATTTCCTATTCTAAATGACAATATGTAGGAGAAAGATCAATGTTGTTGAGTATTAGAAACAAAGGACTATTTTGAGTTGATGAAGTAGAAATTGCAGTAAGAATAGCAAGATTGTGGTATTTAGCTTCAACACTTGAACGAGCAACCAAAATTTGTTTCTTGGACTACCAAGATACAAGAGTTGTGCGAAAAAAATATGCAAGCACCAAAAGTGAAACGTCGAACATCAATGTCAAATGCCCAATCTGCATCCCAAAAGGCAGTGATAAAGTACTGATTTTGGATTGGAGAGGCAAACCACATTTGTAAATCATAAGAGAGAGTGCCTTTGAGGTAACATAGAAGATGTTTAACAACTTTCCAATGTTCAAGGATAAGTTGTGCCATGAATTGACAAATTTTATTTACATTATACCCAATTTTTGATCTCGTGATTGTGACATATTGTAAGGCACCAACAATAGAGTAGTAGAGAGATGGATTATCCATATATTCAAAACCCAGTTTGGAGAGTTTGAGATCTCTAGGAAGATGAATACCAAGGGCATCAGACATGCCAGCTCGATCAAGAAGTTCATAAATATACTTGGTTTGATAGGAAACAAGTGACGCTCCACAAAATTATTTGACCTCAATTCTAAAAAGATATTAAGAGTTCTAAGCTGTTTAAGAGCAAAACCCGAACTCAATCTAGAAAAAATAGATTAAATCAAAGTTGAAGATCAACTTGCGAAGATGATATCATCTACATAAATAAGAACTTAGAGATTGTCTGCAATAGAGTTGTATATTAGAAGAGAAGGATCAAACTTGCTGTTATGAAAGCCAAAACCAATAAGTTCATAAGTAACCCTCTCATACTAGGTTCGAGAGGCCTATTTTAAGCCATAAATAGACTTATGGAGTTTGCATACCAAATTAGAATTAAGGGACTCAAAACTCGGGGGTTGATTCATGTAAACATCTTCATGTAGAATGTCATTTAAGAAGGCATTATTGATTTCTATGTATTGGACAAACCACTTATTTGTAATGGTAATGGTGAGAAAAATATGAATATTGATAGGCTTAACTACCAGAGCAAATGTTTCAGAGTGATCAAATTCATACCACTAATGAAACCCTTTGGCAACTAATCTCGATTTGTAACAGTTAATTATACCATCTGAATTTTCTTTGATGCAAAAAATCCATTTGTATCTAACAACATAGCGACTTGTAGGAAGAGAAGTAAGAGACCAACTTTGATTAGCCAACAAAGCATCATATTCTTCTTGCATAACTTTGTGCCATAGAAGAAAGAACAAGACTTGTTTTACAACGGTAGATTTAATTGTAGTGAGAATAAGAGATGGGTAGACATGAGGTTTGACTATGTGAGATTTTGGTATGGTTTGCATGGGATGATGGGATGAAGTATTGGAGGGAAGATGAGGAAGTAAATGGAGAAGTGGGACAATATTGACAGTAGAGGAGCTCACAAGTCAAGGAGTAGAAGAAGAGATAACAATGGAAGACTCAGGATGTGATAAAGCAGATGGTGACTCAGGTGTAGCATGCTAAATGGGTGAAGAAATAATAGATTGAGGAATGCTTGGAGGAGGTGCACGAGAGTGGGATGACGGTAGAGAAGAAAACAAACCTGAAAAGGGAAAAGGAAATGTATGTTTATCAAATATAACATCTTTGAAATAAAAAGGCGATAATTAGCAGCAAGGAATTTGTAACCTTTGTGGCAGGGAGAATAACCTAAAAATGTGCAAGCAATGGATCAAAACTTAAGTTTATGATGATTATATGGATGAGTATGGGGATAATAAGCAACACTAAAGGTGCGTAGGAAATGATAGTCAAGTTCTTTATCAAATAGGGTGAAATAAGGTATAGAAGGTAGATTAGGATCAGTGGGCAATATATTAATAAGATAAACAATAGTGTGAAAAGCATGATCCCAAATTTTAAAGGAAGAGATAATTGTAGAAGAAGAGTAAGACCCATTTCAACTATGTGGCAATGTTTAAGTTAATCAAAGTCATTTTGATGGTAAGTGTGTGGGCAAATAAGATGATGATGAACACTTAGAGATTTAAGGATTGTAGTTAAAGGCCGAAACTCACAACCTAAATTAGTTTGAACCTGTTTAATTTTCTAGTTTAGTTGGAGCTCAACATTTTTTTTTTTATCAGCAAAGAATAAAATAAATTAAGTAGAACACTGGGGTACTCTAACCCTTATACAAAAAAGCAGGACCTGGACAAATAGATGCATTAGCTTAGCATCATGGCTCCATCAAAACAAAAGACCATTCAAAACTAGATGATCACAATTTGGAACAACTTTGTGATCCACAAAACAAATGGGGCAAAGAGTATGCCTACCTAAAGCACAGACCCCTACCAAATTTTTGAATAGTATAATGATAGTGTACATTAATCAGACCGCATTCTTCCTAATGTCAATACTTTAAGCGTTTGAACACGTCCTCCTCCTCACGAAAGGAGGATAAATGCATCCAAATGGCCCTCCAAGATAACAAGAAAGATTAAAGTACGCTTAATACATTTCATTGTCATTGCATTTGTCAAACTGGGCAATTTCACTTCTGACACGAAGGAGATTGATCAACATACTATTGTATTTATGATTTGTCTTGGTCCCTTTGTCAATAGTGACCTGTATAAGCTTGCCTGACACACTTAAACGCACAACAATTAATCATATCACAAAGATTTTAAATTAGATCCACATTGTTTGAAGATATTTAACACATCAGATTTATGTTTAAGAAATTAGATCCAAGTGTTGTAAGCATCAACAAATGAGATATAGTAAGTGTATCCAAGAGATAATGAAACATGAAATGGTCCCCAAAGATCATAGTAAATAAGTTGAAAAGGGTGATATGAGGTGATAAAAGAGTAGGAGGAAGTTGATGAGATTTACCCATGAAACATAAAAGTCAAAATATGTTTTGTTCACTAAGGAAAATTACATTGTTTAAGGACAAAATTTAAAACAATAGATGATGCATGACCTAGTATATGGTTCCATAAAGTGTATAAAGTGGTGTAAGGTGGCGTAGGAGAGGACTGAAATTGATGAATGTAGGATATATCTAGAGAGGAACATTGAGTCAAATAATAATGTGTAGTAGAAGGTTGTGGAGGAAGTATAGGAAACTGACATAAGCCAATGGAGCCAAGAAAACCCATGAGCAGAACAAATTTATCAACTTGTGACTTGAAGAGAAAGAGAAGGTTGAAATTCAAAATAGACATGGTTGTCACAAGCAAATTTTACAACATTAACGAGATTTTCATTAACTGAGGGAATATGTAAACAATTTTTTAGATAAAAAATGACAAGAGGATTAATATAAGAGGGAAAAGTGGCAGAACCATTGAACTGTATAGGCAAACCTTATCCATTTCCTAAAAAAACATTAGCATTAGTAGGTGTAGACACATTATCAGCGAGAATGTGAGGATCAGATGTAATATGTGTTATTCACCTGAGTCGATGAACCAATTCTGAGATTTTTGAGTAGGCAGAGGAGTATTTTGTTGTTGACTTGGAGAAGTAGTAGTAGTGGTCATGTAAAATTGTGGTTGCAAAGTAAGAGGTAGAGGAGGCTGCAAAAACGGTGGTGGAGATAGAACAGTAGGATTGTAATAGGTAGTAGGAGGGCGTTGTGGGTGAGAGCCATACAAAGAACCATATTGGGGATCAAATTAAAGATAACAATGAGATACAGTATGGCCAAATTTTGTTACATACTTGGCATTAAACCGAACCACGACCAATGTGTCATTCACAACAACCCTGATTGTCGCGACCATGAAAAGTATAACCTCCACGAGAGAACTGAGGTTGATGATAGATGTAGAACCAATGAGATTGAGGCTAAGCCATTGTATGATTACGCAAAGAACCTGTTTGCGAGTTGGTGTGAGTGAGAGAGAAATTAACCCCAAATTGTTTAACCCTCTCAATGTGGGTTTCTTGTGCAACAAGTAAGGATTCAATTTCTTTAAAGGAGAACAAGTATAGTTTGTTGATTATCAAGGAAATAAAGGACTTGTATTCATCGGGAAGTCCTTCTATGAATATCGATTTGCTTTATGATGGAGAAAGGTTCACCTATTGATTGCAGAGAATGAACAATGGTTTTGGTATGGAGTAAGAAGTTCGTAATAAAGCGGTCACCTTTCTAATACTTCTAAGCTCTATGCGCAACTGACGAGTTGTAGCGTTGGTTTGAGTATGAAAATAGGCATGAATCTTGTCCTCGAGTTGAAAAGAATGGGCATAGTCAATAACCCTTGGTAGAAATGAAGATGAGAGAGATGAATGGAGCCATGAAAGAAGTTAGTCTCGCATTTCCCAGAGTGTGTAATCAGGATTTTCTTTCCCCAAGCCGCATTCGGGAAGGGAGAGAAATTGAGGAGGAATTAGGGGATTAACAACTAATCTACTTGTAGTTTTGCTTACTAAACTATGGCGGCGACTCCCTTTGTTTTACTTAGTTTTATGTTTCCCCGTCCTCCGTGATTTCGGTTGATACACCTACATCAAGTATCCTCTAATTTATCTGAACAATTCTATATTTTTTTTCTAGTCTTAGTTTGAATATCAAAAAAATAAATCAAAATAGAAAAATTAACTATATCATTCTTTGTCTTTTTTGGAAGAGTTCCTAGTTAAACTAATAAAACCTTTAATAGAATGTAAATCCAAATTCAACTCTTTGCCTCGTTAAATCATACATAATTTCTCTTTCTCTAAAGCATTTAAATGGAATAGGTGATAATAGCCAAGTAAACTAGTTTAACTAGAGGGTTACTTCTAGCTTTTATAAAATGAATAAATTGTATAGATGTGGAGAAATGCATACTAGGAAAATAGTTTTTGTAACCACAACAGAATTCACAAAGAAATATGACATTCAAAAAAGATGTGAAAAGTGTTTTCCACGTATTGTTTACATAAGGAACACATAGAGCTCATAGAAACTCCTTTATATTTAATCTCTTTATTAGTAGGCATCATATTTTACAACAACTTCTAAATAATCAGAGTTTTATTTTGGGGTTGGAATTCACCTATATCAACTTCCCCAAATCCAATGAGACATAAGATTTAAGCAAGAAAAAAAAAATCTAGCAACCTTCTAACTCAACAAACTAGAATCATCCAAATACCAATTAGGGATATCATGTAAATTATGAGAATCAAATATATATTTTTTTATAATTTAAGTGTATTACATGAGATATGAGGTAAAGTCCAACAATTACCATTCGATGTCTACAAGACTTTAGTAGTGTAACGAAGATGTTTTTACTTCACTATTGCTCTAAGTCACAATTTAAGTTATCAAGTGGTGAGAAACTGAAAGAAGAGTTTTAACACACCATGACATGTGTAAATGTGCAGACTTAAGTTATAATGAACTTCCTTGGTCCATTATTCTTAGGTTCAATTGTTAATTTAAGTATTAATTTGCATAAGATGTTTGTCTCTTGTGTGTCATACTCAATGTTAGTCATCCATAAAGCATTATTAGTTGATATTTTATTTGTTGAATATCTTTTATGTATATATTCATGTCTGGTCTATATGGTTATGTGTGTTATTTTTTTAGTGAAATCAAATTGTTATGGTTTGTTCATTAAAACATTTTTTCTATATATAATTTATTATGTTGGAATTGTATTCTAATAGTTTACCTTGTCTGTGTTATTGTGTTGTGAACTACTATGGTTGTAATATATACACAAGTCGATAGAACAAAAGCAGAAAGAAATTTGAGTTTTACGTGTGCCTATTTTTTTTGTAGAAGTTTGTATTTATACACATATATTTGGTATATTTTTAAATTTTATTTTGAAAGATTATATGTTTTGTGATAGTGTTACAAAATACATAATTTTGTGAGGGTATTACATAAATGAAATTAACATTCCAACATATAAATAAAAGAGATAAATCATAAAAATATACAAAATACCAACAGAAGATACTTATTAGTAGAAATTATATTATCTTCTTAGAATTATCAAAATCTAGATTTTTAGATTCAAAATTTGATGATAAAAGCTCTATAGAATTATTCATAACATTAAAACAATTATTTACTTTTAATAAAATTTGATACAATTCATATGAGGCTACTATTATAAATAAAAGAATTATTAATGTATAAAGTAAAAGTAGTATTATGAATTTAAAATCAATAAAAATATTTATTGGACTTAATTAAGTTATAGCCCGTCATCAATATTTTCAATTAAGTACTTATTACAAAATTTGTCCATTAAATTCAAGTTTTTTAAATTTTTTTTAATTGAAGATGTTTAATTGTTCTATTAATTGAGTGATGTGGTTGTTTCTCTATCATCTTAATTGTCTCCACATGTTAAAGAATTTCAAGTATCGTTGCTAACATAAAAATGATAATATAAAACGACGAATGACTTTTATTATTTGAAATAAGGTTGGATAACATGATTGTCATGCTATCATATGACTTTCTTATCATCACCTTCAATCATGAACTATCTGAGCATTGATCGGAATGATCTGATGCTCCTTGGTAATTCCCTTGTCATACATTATGTACACAGATAGGTATCAATACTTGATATAAAATATATTCATACAAATATTTAAATTTATATATTTTACAATTTTTAATATTTTTTCATATATATTTTAAAAATAAAATAAAATATTTCTCTATATATATATATATATATATATATTAAATTTTGTTTATATATAAATAAAGCCTCCTAGAATGATTTCCATTAGAGAGCATGCAATGGTTCGGAAGCATTATAACATGCTTTATATTTATACAAAATATGTATTTAAAATTACATACAACATATGTATATTTTATTTCAAATATTTAAAAATTATAATCATACACATCTGTCTTTATCTTAAATACAAACAATAATTTTTCCAACATTTAAAATTTATATTTACACATATATTACTTTTTGAATCACTTCTAAAAGTATTAAATGCTAAATTAACTTCTTTTATTTCTTTTTGAACATATTAATCTTTACTACAAGACTTATTTAACTAATATAATTCATCCAAAATAGCAAACAAACAATTAAATTTGTCTTTACTTTTTTTATACTTACATACTTAACACTAATCAATTTTACTGCAAAAAATCAACAAACTTAAACCAAAAAGAATAAACCATTAGAAAATGAAGGAGTCGGATGAAAAACACAGTCGCGTTATACCCTATCAGGGAAAGAGAATCTTGATGAGAAAAGATAATAGGTTTTGGAGAAAAAGAGAATAAAGATTTAATATCAAGGTAAAGTTGATATAATTGCAATATTGCTTCCATTGTATCGACGCTCATAATGACTAATAATATATGTACAATAAAAGATTTTAAAATAATAATTTAAGATAAAAGAGATATTTAGAATAATAATTAAAAATAAATTATTTATAAAATAATTAATTTTTAAAATAATTAAAGATAAAATTAATATTATAAAATATGAATACAAAAGAAATTTTTTTTTTATATATATTATTATAGATAATGACCGACAGATAACACACAGATTAATAATACGTCACTACAACAAAAATAACTTTAGACAACGGCATAAAATTATGATATAAATTATAAAAACCGTGGTCTAAAGATTAGACCACAATTTTTTAGGTGTGGCATAGGTGAGTGTAGCTATAGATAATAGACAACGGTTTGTAGTATGACAATATTTTTAAAACCGTTGCTTAAAATTCTCACAATAGACAACAATTTTACATGTTGATTTTATACCTTACCTATGTTTTTAGACTACATTTTTACTAGTTTTGTCCACGTAGTTTAAAGCAACAATTATATAATCATGGATTTTCATGATATTTATACATCATTTATAAAAATGTTGTTCATTATATGTTTAGGCTACATTTATTTAGCCGTTATCTATTTTAGTGTGGTTTAAACTATAAATTGTTGTAGTGTGTGAAATATTATACTAAATACCAATAATACCGGTGGAACAACGTTGATACATGCATATTTTACTTCAAACAAATTCTGAAATATTTAAAATCATAATCTTACACACTTTTCTTTTATGAAATTTAAGTGTCTTAAATCACCCTTAAGGAAAAGGAAAGACAATGAAAACCTTATACCATGGATTCTGTATAGGGTCACCATCTCTGTTTAGCCAAATCTTTTCAACAAGTACTCCACTTGCACCTCTTTAGTGAGAGGCATAATCCGGTTTTCAAAGAGATTTGCAATTAAACTTGGCTTGATTTTATAGGTAGGTTTGGCTACATTATCTGCTTCATCAATCATCACCACTTGGCCAAATGTTTTGGCCTTCAGTTCAACTCTCTTCTTCATTATTGCCTCCACAGATTCATATGTCAGAAACTCTAGCAACAATTTCCTGTCCTGAAAGAGGTTCAGAATAGTGCAACATCACAAAATTAAGTAACTTGAGCATATTTAAAAAACAATAAAAAATATGAATTAATTATACAGAAATTCACTTTTGCTTTAATTGCAGCTTCATATTGAGAAGGGGCATCTTGAAACATTGCCTCAACGACAAATTTGCCATAGTGAATTGTCTTAGAGAGAGCCTGCAATGGTGCTGAAGTATTATAATACATACTCTAAATTTTGTATCACACTATGAAAAAAGAACTCCTTGTAGAATTTAGTAGAATTATTTCATCACATAGCTCTGACCAAGTGATCTATAGTTCACTCCTGCCTTGTTTTTCCAAAACGTTGATTTCAGTACAAAATAATCTAGTTTCAAGTCCAAAAGAGCACACGTTGGAGATGAATATAAAAATAACTCATGTAACAATAACAAAACTTTCATGTATTTTGACCTCATAACACACCTTTTTATGGTATAGAATTGAAGTTTGTGAGCACTATAGCTTGAAAAGGAGTATTGAATGTTAACATTACACATGAATCTTAACAGTACCTGTAAGCAAAGAGTGTACAAACAGCAATAGATCCACACTCATCATTATTTCCTGCTTTTACCAATTCTGGGACGATTTCGTTAAAATACATACTCCAAATCTCATTATTTATATTGATGGAATGAGCATAGTCATGCAGAACCTAGGAATGAGTACACAGAAAAATGGAAGATAGATTAGTCAAAATACAACTGGAACAACCAAAAAATTTTGATCTTACATAACATGATAGAAGATAGAAATCCAAAACCTGTGGGTATTGCATATGTGGAAACATTGGCTTGGGTAAGTATTGAGGAAAAAAAGCATTTTCTTCCTCACTCTTGTATCTTCCCACCTGATTCCAAATGGAAGAAAAGCAAAAACAGTCAAATGATGGCTCTTTTTCATTTAATATATTTTTACTGTGTTAGAATTGTAATAACCTGAGCATGGAGCTTTTCATTTTGCCTGACCATGTACTCAACCAGAGACCCTTTGAATAACATGTCATTGTCATATGCTTCTGAATCTTGAGAATACTAAGCTCTCTCCAAGAGACAGAATATTATGGTATCCTCCCGATGAATCAAAGAGTTTCTGATCTTGTCTAAACTCAAGCTCTTACTTTCATGCATCCTCTTTTTACCTGAATGTCTGTATACAAAGTTGATCAATAATGTGCATCACACCTCAATGAGAAATTCATACAAAAAAGATTGAATCAGTCGGATGGTACCTGCTTTCGTTCAGATGTGTCAGTTTGGTACTTGCTTTTAAAAATGTGTCACAAAAATTCATCAAGAAATGCCAACACATATAGTTGAAATCAATTTTACTAAAAAAAAATATATTAAGAAATTGAAATCAGAAATACCCGATAGAAAATGAAGGAGTGGGAGAAGAGGAAGAACACATAGTCACTCGAGATCTTGTTAGGGAAAGAAAATTTTGATGAAGAAAGATAATAGGTTTTGGAGAAAGATAGGATATTGATTTGATATCAAGGTGAGGTTGCAATTGCAATATTGCTTCCATTGGGTTGAATTTAGTAAAAGTGAAGGTGGTAATAAGAATGATTATAACTGAGATACTGAGATACAACACTTTAACAAGACTAGCTGTGTGAAAAGATATCATACCAAATACCATATTTATACACAAAATGTTGGTGGAACAACCTTCACATATGTATATTTTATTTCAAACATTAATTTCTCAAAATATTTAAAAATAATAATAGTACGCACTTGTCTTTATCTTAAATACAAACAATAACTTCTCCAACATTTAAAATTTATAAATACACGTATTACTTTGTACATTACTTCTAGAAATATTAAATACTAAACTAACTTCTTTTATTTCATCCAAAAATAGATAACAAACAATTAAATTTGTCTTTATTTTTTTCATATTTACATACTTATTACTAATCAAATATACTAAAAAAAAGAATCAACAAATTAAAATCAAAAGTCACTACAAACAAATGTTAATTCTGCAACCATAGTGACACAAATCCATCCACACACGTATAATGAACAAATGTCTTTTCTATTTGGATAGAAAAAAGAGATCAACAAATACATATTTAGTGGAAAAGTCCATATTCACACAACTTTATCTAAAAATGTATGCTTAAAAGAATACTAATGATTTATGCATAACATAAGAAGCAATTTTAAACATACTATTTAATTATAAAATTCATCAATGAATTTAGAATTCGGATAACTTTAAAAAAATGTATTTTTTTATTAAAGCCATTTTCTCTAACTAAAAATTAATTAAACTACATTTTAGTTTTCACATAAAACTAACATTATTAAAGAAAGATTAATTCCCTAGAAACAATCTTCAATGTTTCAAAATCTTTTATAAAAAATAAAAAATATAAGTATTATTGAAACAAACATGATATTGTTATTCATATACATGAACTAAGTGACCATTTAGACAGAGATCACACTATTATTTACAGATAAACTAAGTGATTATTAGGACAAAGATTATTTAGATATGGACTCAATATATGTTAAGTTATATCTCTAATCCATATTCTAAGAATAGTAAACACAGGCTCAATTTCAATGCCCCAAGAGTCAACTTCTCAGTTGTCTCTTCTCTGTACTGTGTGACATAATTAAATATTTTGCTTCCTATTGTATGCTGCTGAAACTATGATACTTATACCAATTTAATATTAATATTATCTTTGTTGATATATATATATATATATTTATATATGGAATAAACTTAATAGATGTCAATTCATATAAACAATTTTCCAAAGCAAATGGCAATTACGTTGAAACTATTTTCTCCAATTGCCTTGTCAATAGCAACAAACTTCTTATTTACTTCAAGTAGTTTTACAATATGCTCACTCGCAAATAACTTGCAATTAAAAACCAACACTGGATGCCCACCAGCAAATATTAGATTAAATAAACGTACCACTAGTCACAAGAATTAATTAATACCACAAATATTCAACTCAACATGGTGTTAAACAATCCAATAATTCACTAATAGATAAAGCAGTCAACTAATATCACTGTGTGGAAAAGTAGGTTAATTTGTTATTCAATATTTTGTTATAATGCACATATACGATACGTATCGGATACGACGTATCCGATACGTCGATACGTTTATTTTCAAAATAATAGGATACAATACGTGATAGATACGTAATATATGAATATTGAAAAATGTACAATAATTCTTACAAATATAATAAATATATGATTGTTAACGTGTGAATCCAAAATTTCTAATTAGAGACCAACTATTTTGGTAGCCAAAACCTGGTAGCTAATGTTAGTGACCAATTTAAAAACCAATTCATAATTGAAATTATTTTAATTATCAATTTAGAGACCAATTATAATTTTTTGGAACTATTTTAGTTGTCAATTTAATCACTATATAGTGATTAATTATTTTTTGTCACTAAAATTGTTCACTATTCAAATATTTTATTGTAGATACGACTTTATAAAGTAGATACTTCATTGATAAGTATTGTTAAAATATACTAAAGTATCAGACACGATACATGTCAAACACGGATATGTGATCAAAATTGAAGTATTGGTGCATCATAGGTTGTAACAATACAAAGGACTACAAAAATAAGAGACCAAGTAGTTTTATGCAAAACAGAGAAAGGAAAATTAAATTTTAATTATTGAAGAGTGGTAAGGCTAACGTAGATCATGGATAGTTTGTTAAAGATGACCAGACTAAGGATATTTTGACATTGTAGAAGGAGATTTAATAAAAGATTTATCATGCTATATGAGAAAACAAGTTGGTACCACCCTTTCCGTTCTTTATTTCTTTCCATTACGAATTGTTGCACATACAATATTTCACACCCAATTAAGGACAAAAAAAAAAAAGGTAATTATTTGACTTATGACAATGTTTGCGGAATCATCGATTAGCTTTTGTCCTTTGACTCCCCTCTCTTATGGGTAAAGTTGTCAAAACGGATAACTCGACCCAGTTTGACTTAATCTATTACGGGTTGATCACTTAGTAAGTCAATTTAACTCGGCTTACTTGTGTGACCCTTTATTTGTGGATTGGTGAACCAACCGGCTCACCACGGATTTAACCTGGATGAGTCGTGTTCTAAGTGAATCGGATAAAAAATCAACCAGTATTGAAATTTATAAAAAAAATTCAATCCAACCCAACCTAAACCCGTGATGGACCGGGTTGGCTCGTGGGTTTCAACCCATTTTGACAACTCTACTTATGGGTTCATTCTTATTATCAAAATTGTTTGCATGTGTTCTTATTTCTAACAAATTTTTAATAACATGGAAGGTCACATAATAATGAAGTTGGACATTTGCTATCTCAACAACAACAACAACAACAACAACAATAATAATAATAATAATAATAATAATAATAATAATAATAATAATAATAATAATAATAATAATAATAATGTGATAGGTGGGTGCGAGCTATATTTGTGCATCGTAACCAAGCTAAACTACATTTCCAACAAGTCTATTTAATGGAATTGAACGGGAAACAAAACAAAATTGGGAAAGAAATGTGGATAATAGTTATTTGGACCATCTGGAATCATAGGATAGGAACAATGTTATTTTTAGGCAAAAAAATATAGATGCAGAAGAAATATTTTGTATGACACAGTTGAATGCATGGTCATGGATAAAACATAAACTAAACAATGTAACAATAACATATTCTGATTGATATCTTCATCCTATCCAAAGCTTAAAATTAATGTAAACCTATAAATAAGTTGGAGACACTATGAGAAATAGTCCTCATTGGTTATGAAAATCATATACACAAAAAATCTTAGTCTTGTTTGAGTATGTCAAGTTTTATGCGAGGTTATATTCTCAACAATTGAAAATAGCACAATAGCAAACACAAAGGAAGCAACTAGAACAAGGATTCATGGCTATATAAAGGAATTCACGTAACAAACCAACTTGTAGGAGACAACCAACATGAACTGTGTGATAAACATGGGCACTAGAGCTAATACCAAGGAATGTATATGGTAACCATGTGGCCAAGCTAAAGGTTGGTTAGGAGAATTATCCCTCCATCATGAAATGTGATAAACTTGAACTACGATAACCATCATGAACTGTCCCTCCATAATTTCACAATTTCATCGTTTTATAATTTTGTAATTTTATAGTTTTATAATTATATAGTTTAATAATTTTATATTTGTATATTTTGTAATTTTGTAATTATGAAATTATACATTTTTATAATTTTATATTTTTGTAATTTTATATTTTATAATTTTATATTTCATAATTTTATAGTTACATTTTATATTTTTATAATTTTGTTAAATACAATAAATATTTGGAAGAGATCTCGTCATCACGATCTTTTGTAATAAAATATTGTGTGGCGATAGTACAAGATAACTAGCAGATCACAAAGTTAAGAACAACATTTAACTACTCAATTGAAAATTTTCCAAATTTTAATATAAATCACACAAATTTATTAGAAACTCAATTAAAAATTCTTAAATTTATCATGATTAAGAACACGCTTAAGCCTACTCATTATATAGTAATTGATTTTAGTCATATTATCTCAACAAATTTTTTAACAAACTTTTTTATTAAAAGTTCAATTTATGAATTGAAATGAAAAAATTTGAAAAACAAAAACAAATAATAAAAATATGATTATTTGAAATGAAAAGATTTAAAAAAAAGAAATAATAAAAATATGATTATTCTAACGCTAAAATGACATAAATGTGACCAAATTACTATTCATGAAAAGTAACAATAAAATTAAACAGAAGAAAGATATGTGTCTTCTCACAAATCAAATACAAGTAGCTACTAGTTATCTATCTAATTAACTTTGCTCATGAATATTTTGGCCTTCTCATGAGCTTTTATCAAACACTTTCTAAACCTAGCTATATCAATGGTAACATTTTGTTCAGTCCAATGTACCCTTTTGTGAGGCCATTTTCTTTGAAAAGCACCTGGATCCTTGATCACCAAGCTATCAGCACCATATTTCTGCAACAAGCTACTCTCGTTCACCTCAATCTTGTACTCCAAGTATTCCACCCCCAAATACTTTGGTGGTTTCTCATAGTAAGTTCTTGAAACCCATTCAAGTCCAATTGGCTTCACCTGAACCAACACTGACCCTGGCCTCATGAACAAAAAATTTGTTAACCCTGCACCATGCACCCCCAACAACACATCACTACCATGAATCACCCCATAAACTTTCGCCATAGGAGTGCTTCTTGATGGCTCAAACACATGCACACTAAACCCTAATTCCTCACCCACCTTGATCACGTCTTCTTCGTTCACAATCGCACGGCTGTGAGTTCTACTGATCACTGTCAATTGAGGCTTCTTCTTTTCTTTTGGGTACATAAATGGGGTACCCGATTTTGTGTACACTTTCCCTAGGAAATCACGGAAATGTAGAAGGGTTTTGGGGTTTGGTAACAACAGTTTTGGGTCTATGATCATGGGTCCATGCTTTATCAACCCTAAGGTGGCCGATGGGAAACAATGGACCGTGGATATGTTGTCTGCGCTGATGATCGAACGGTGGGGACTAAACGCAGATAATAACTCCGCGTACTTCTGAAACCACCACAGCTTTCCCTCCGTCACCACAAGTGTTACATCTCGATTAGGGAATAGTGAATTGATGGTGATGAAGAGTGGGATGAAGTTATCGTTTATTTCATGGTAATAGTTTCCTGTGTACCCGGCCGCACTGAATACGAGGGCTGGGGTACGGTGTGTGACAGCGCATGATAGCTTGGGTTGGGCTTCAATAAGATTGAGTTCTTTCACACCGGACATTGCTACTTTGTCACTTTTACGAGGGTAAGGACGGATTTTCAAGGGTGCATGGTATTTATCCTTTGTGTGAGGACCCACGGCAAAGATTGTTGAGGATGCGGAATCTAAAAGTGTTGAGCCGTTGATTGTGCAAAGATCATATTCTTGATGAGAGTAGTCACAAGTGATTGCAGCAGCACTACCATCATTTACATTCCGATCAGGGACCGATCGAGAAATTAATAGCTTGGTCCTTAATTTCACATTCCATGTATTATCTGTGTAGAAAAAATTGAATTATTATTATTATTATTATTATTATTATTATTATTATTATTATTATATAAATAATAGTTGTTTGTCAGTCTTGACGGAATTTATTATATATATTACTCATGCTTTTATCATTATTTAATATTTAATTCATATATTTAATATTACTATTGTTTTCATAAATTATGTATTAATGCCAAGTTTATTTATTTCTATTAATTTATGAATAAACAAGTAATATTAAATATATGAATTAAATATTAATAATGTAATAAATTACATTGACAATATATAGTACACTTATATTACTAAGTAAAAATAACGTAATGTAATATGTTAAATATTCTATGTAATATAATAATTATTATTATTATTAATCTTTTATATTTATAAAATGATAGAAAAATTAGTTTTGTGCATAATATACTAAATACATTTTTTATTATTATTTTTTTTTTGCGAGTAAAATGATAGATGCATATTATTTGTATTTTAATGTGAAATAAAGTTATATGTACTTTCATAGCGTAAGTAGTATTTGTGAAAAAGGTAATGATAATTTAACAAAATAATATAAAATATTAATAATCTAATTATCTTAATTTTAAATATTTTTTTATTATTTTAGTCAATAATTTTATTTTTATGCTAAACTAAAAATGTTAAAAATAATAATCAAATTACAACAAAACATCAGAAGAAAAGATATCCTAAACCCTAAACTCACACAACCGAAAAAAAAAAACCATATTAATGCATAAATAACATTAAACTCTGATAGTTTTGACAAACTTCTTTTTTTCAAATCACATCAAAATATATTTCTTTTTCCTTTTTAAGTCATACTAAATATTTCTTTTTCATCCTGTCACCTCAACATTATCAAAAGTTTATCAAAAAAAAAAATGTTAAAAAATAATTTTCCAATAACATTGGACTACGTGTGTAAGTAGTTAACATCTTTTCTTAGTTTTACTTATCTTATAATACAAATAGTTAATGCACTATACTAAACGAAGAAGAAGAAAAAAAAAATCTCTTGTACAATATACTTGGTATATAATCAATATAATATAATGTAGTATTGTGGAGTAACCGTGATATGTGATATATTAAGAGAAGAAAAATCAAAATAGGATTTGTAGATTACCTCCTATGACAATAATCTGGAGAAAAAGGATGAACACCATTACTCCAAAACACAAAGCCAATATTGAAAATCTTGTGGTCTTCAATTCCTCCATTGATTTCGCTAATTAGAAAGCCATGTTTAGCAAAATTTTATCAATAACACACTAATTTATAACAAAAAAATAACAAATTAAAATTGAAGCTCTTGAAAATAAATTGATTATCTAAATAGAAAATTGCCCTTAGTTAATGATATACTCACTTTGAAGGCTTGGCTTGTCCTCTTTTCCCACTTTATTCCTCTTAGTCATGTTGATGTGACTCTTAAGATGAAGAACAATTGGAGCTTTGATGGTTGATTGGACAAGAAATATTATGGAGGCATGTTGGCTTTTATATATAATAAGAATTGATATCCATTCATATTAGGGTAAACTTGGTCAAATTATATCATTAACAACTTTTTATAAAATGAAATATAAAACATCTTGAATTCAATAATCTTATTAACTAGTTCATATATGCATTTTCATTGTTAGATAATACATTTATAAAAATTAAATGATGTGAAATTTTTCAAAAATAATGATTAACCTAATAAAATAATCTTTAACTATTATATTAATTAAATTATATTTTTTTTCTAATTTGTTAAAAATTTAATGTAGCTAAATTTTATGCATATATAATGGGATTGTATATATCACTCCAAAATATTTGTCAAGAATCCAATAACTAAAATTTATAGATTACAAACACTTTGATTTTTGTTTTAATGAATAAAATTTGATCCTAATTGTACTTATTTCAAGTCAAAGAAAAAAGAGAAAATCACGTGAAAAAGTAAGTAAACCCACGTTCAAATTTTCATTAGATCATTACTTGTAATTGAGAGGTTATGAGTAGTGGCCTTTGATATTTTGGTGGTCTAACATCCCATTAATTTCATTTTTAATTACATGACGTTGAGTTAATGAGTTGTCATTATTCCTAACTTTTCCCTGAAGTCAACATTTCATTAATGAATTTGAAATTTTATTGTACATATAATAAAGCTTAAATATATTTTATAAATTGTTGGATCGAGCTAAAAGTTTAACAACTAGTATTAGACATATGAATATTTACTTTGACTATTAGACTCTCTTTTTTTTTATCAACAAAGAATGGATATAATTAAGAAAGAACACTTAAGGGGTGCTCTAACCCTTATACAAAACAATCTAGTACATATTGATGCTCTAGCTTGGCATCATAGCACCTTTAAAACAAAAGCTAGAACAATAGCATAACCGTGAACAAAAACTATGGGATAGACTTGTGGATCCAAACACAAAGATCTAGCAGATTCTGCATAATAGAGTTGATCTGCCTCCTTTGAATTGCTATCCTAATCCCTTCTGCTTCCACAAACACCACTTCATTGTGTTTTGGTTGCTACAGAATAGAACAGGCGTAATGGAGGTCTGCAAATATGTTGCATCATAAAATAGTTGTGAACACAGTGGAGGGAGATCTTTGTCGCTGGTAGTGTGTCCTTTTGAGCCTCCAGCAATAGCATCCAAGTTATTCCATATGCCTACGGCTTCACATGTAACTACAATATGTTTTGAACCTTGCTTTGTGTTCCCTTGTACACAGTCACCACCACGATACAATTCCATTTAGCTTTTGAACACCTGCAGTTTGATACCTATCACACTGGAACACACAACATTACCGTATCACATGGATTTTAAGCATGTAAATGGGGATAAAATCCAATCACTATAAGAGAACGATGTAGTAGGAATCTTATGTTTCATCCATACCCAAGCTACCATTTGAGCATGACTGAAAATTTCTATAGGGTCCACTTTCCTTTGCTTAAAGATTACCCCATTCCTATGGTTCCAAATTTCCCCTATAGTAGCTAACCACATACCTCTCCAAGCTAGGTTTTGTCTACTATTAAGATTAGCGAGGTGGAAGTGGTTAAAGTTCGCCCTAGGATTGATATGGTGCACATTACATACCCTCAACCATCTATCACACATATTCCACACCATTTGGGCCACCCTACAAGAGAAGAATAGATGGACTATGGTCTCTTCATGTGTGCCACACAAGTCGCAGAGATTATGTTGTAATTGAACCCCCTTTGCTAGTAACTTATCCTTAGTCGGTAACTTTTCCAAAAATACCCTCCATCCCAGTATTTTAGCCTTTGGGGTTACCCTTGTGCTCCACAACATTGTAAACTCTTCATACACTTCATCTTCATCGTATATTTGCAATGCTTTGTAGGCCGATTTTACTGAAAACATCCCATCCTCACATTCTTTCCATTTCCAAGTATCGGGATATCCCTTACGTAATCGTAGGCCATTAATAGCTAGGAGAAGTTGTTCCTCCATATTTGACTCCCAAACGAATTTCTGTCTCCTCCAACTTAGGTCCCACTCCCAACGATCGTCTTCCCAGTGTCCAACCTCCCCAATAACTCTATCCTTACACTCTGATATCGAATATAGCCTAGGGAACCTACATTTAAGTGTTTCTTCCCCTGCCCATATGTCTTCCCAGAATTTCACTTTGTTCCCTTCACCTAACACCCACTCAAAACTTTTATCAAACCAGAGTCCTTGCGTCGTACTCCCACACACGTTATAGATGTCCATCCACCATCTTGACGCAGACCTCGATATGTTAGAATCATTAAGGTTCCTCCACGATCCGTACTTTGACTCTAAGACCTGTTTCCATAACCCTTTATCCTCCATTCCTAGTCTCCATTTCCATTTTGCCAAGAGTGCTACATTAAATAGTCGAATGTCCCTTATGTCTAGGCCCCCTACCTCCTTTGGTTTACATATCTTTTCCCATTTGACCCATGCTATTTTCCTGGCTTCCGAACCCCAACCCCAAAGGAAGTTTCTTTGGATTCTTAAGAGCTTATTGCTCACACCTTTTGGCATTTTAAAAAAGGACAGGTAGTATAAAGGCAAAGCAGATAAGACAGATTTAATTAGACATAACCGACCAGCCATACTTATTAATTTACCTTTCCAAATAGATAATCGGGTACTGACCTTCTCAATCATAGGCTGCCAGAATTGTGTAGATCTTGGATTTCCTCCAATTGGCATTCCAAGGTACACAAAAGGGATTTTCATATGTTTGCAGTTTAGGGTAGTTGAAAATACATTTAACATTGATTCATCTAGACCTAACCCCCCAACTTTGGTTTTGGAAAAGTTAACCCTTAGCCCAGATGCCAGTTCAAAACTTCTTAATATGGCTTTTAACACTCGTGCATTTTGAGATTTTGCTTCACACAAGAAGAGAGTATCATCTGCAAATTGTAATAACCCCACATTTACTCCATTAGACCCAACTTTTATCCCACTATACAAGTCTTTCTTAGCAGCTTGTCTCACTAACCCTGCCAAGCCTTCTGCAACAATAAGAAACAGGAAGGGGGCTATAGGATCCCCCTGCCTAAGACCTCTTGTAGGAACAAACTCCTTAGTAGGACTCCCATTAACAAGGATTGACACCGACGAAGTACCCAAACATTCTCTAATCCATCCAATCCATCTGTCACAAAACCCCATTCTCTTCATCATGTAATATAGAAAGTCCCAATTAACTGAGTCATATGCTTTTTCATAATCAACCTTTATTATTACCATTCTCTTTCTTTTTAGCCTATACTCCTCCACTGTCTCATTAGCTACCAAGATACTGTCCAAGAGACCTCTTCCTTTGATGAATGCTGATTGAGAGTAGTCTATAACCTTTGGCAACACAATCTTAAGCCTATTTGCTAAGATCTTAGATATTACCTTGTACACACAACCAACTAATGAAATTGGTCTATAATCATCCAAGCCAAGAGGGTTTTGCTTTTTTGGAACTAGTGTTATGAAAGAAGCATTACCCCCTTTTGGGATCTTCCCTCCTCTCCAAAACCATCTCACCGCTTGATTAAACTCGTTCTTCATCGTGTCCCAATTGTGCTTTAAGAAGAAGAAGTTAAAACCGTCCGGACCTGGACTCTTCGATTCACCACATTGGTTTATCGTCTCCTCTATTTCCTTATCACTTATTTCCTCAACTAGTAGCATATTGTCTTCCTCAGATATTGTTTGGAACTCTATGTTTCGGAAGTTGATACTAAAAGATCTAAGCGCAGAAAACCTTTTTTGGAAGACCTGTCTTACCTCCTCTCTTACCTTTGTTGGATCCTCACACCACGTCCCATCCAAGACCAGCCCTTTTAGTTCATTCGTGGCCCTTCTCCATCTTATTCTTGAGTGAAAATACTTTGAGTTAGTATCCCCTTGTTCTATCCATTTAAGCCTTGCCTTTTGATTTAGTAGCCCACTTTCCTTGTGCAAGAGCAGCTTCAGTTCACTTAATAGTTTCATGCGCCTCACCTTATCATCATCTTCTAAATTACTTTCATCGTCTTTTCTATCCATTTCGTCTAGTTGTAGGAGAAGGTTTTGTTTCTTCAAACCTATGATTCCAAACACCTCTTTGTTCCAAACTTTTAAATCAAACTTCAGCTTTTTTAGCTTCTCTTTTAAAATGATCATTGGATTACCCTTCCCAATATATGTGTCCCAAGATTGTTTTACCACCTCCTTAAAAGTAGGATCAGATTTCCAGATATCGAGAGTTTTGAAAGGTTTAGGTCCCCAATCGATTGTGACTGATTTCAACACTAAAACACAATGATCTGATACTTGCCTTCCTTTAATGTATTGTTTACTATCAGGCCACTGCTCTAACCATTCAATGGAGACCAAAATCCTATCTATTCTGCTCTTAGCTGATCCATTTTCTTTGTACCAAGTATATTTAGCTCCAATCAGTGGTACATCTAATAGCTCCATAGATTCTATGAAATTATTAAAGCCTTGCACCTCTTTTAGCGTTGTATTACCAATTGGATTAATGCCCCTTCTTTCCGTCATTTTCTTACTGCATTAAAATCACCCAAAATACACCAATGACTACATCCTACCCCCATCTTGATGTTGATTAATTCCTCCCACATTTTTACTTTTTCATTAAAGTTACACGAGGAATAAACGTTAAAAACAGCGACTGGAGTTAAGACATTATTAACACTATTACAATACTCACCAAAGACACCTATATACGATTCACCTGCAATGTGCTTTGCTAGCTTAAATTTGTTTTTATGCCAGATTGTTAAAATCCCTCCCGAGTTTCCCACTACCGGTTTGCTCACCCAATCAATATTGTTATCCCCCCACAGGTTGTAACAACTAGATGGTTGCAGATCACTTAGCTTGGTTTCCTGAATACATATCATGTCCACTCCTTCACTTGCTAAAATCCCCTTTAGATATTTCCATTTGTGACCCCCTCCTAGACCCCTTATGTTTATACTAATGATCTTCATTAACAACTATGTTCTTCCCTCCATTGTTTTTCCTTTGATTCTTATCCCTATTTTCCATGTATGCTAGTTCCTTTAGAATTTCTTCCTCTTCACCTGAAAAGGTAACTCCTAATTCTTTTGCTAGGCTCCAAATAGTTGCAGATTTAGAGTTACTCGATTGGCATCTTGTAGACCAGAACAGTCTATTACAATTTAAAATATTATCATCAGACAACGAGTTACAAATAGTTTGGACCATTGACCTGAGAAGTTTCCGCTTACTAACTTTGCCCTTGTTCAAGACGTTGCGATTCTTGGATATTGGTCGTTTCATGCTTGATTCTCCTTTCCAGAATTGTCGTCTCTCCTGGAAGTCTTTTGGATCCATAATTGATTCTTTGATTAGCGTCATATGCTTAGATGTTTGATGTCCCACTAAATCTTTAGAGTGGATCGTTGGATTGCTTATAGTCAAAATTTTATTTGCGTCGTTGTGCGTAGATTGGAGAAGCTGAGTTCTTGAATGTTGCACTTCGAATTTCCTCTCCCTGGACTCACGTTCGACGTATTGACGTTGTTCTTCATCATGAGCTTCAAACCCTTCCCTATGATGATTGAGCCCCAAATATTCACGTCATGGGTGAGTGTTTGTTAGCAGAGGTGTTGTATTACATTTAATTAAAACCTCAGTAGACGGACCAGAGTTTATGACTTCTGGGTCTGCGTTTCCATTAAAGCCCAACTCAGATTCCTTGACAAAAGACTCAGAAAACCCCTCACTAGCAGATTGGGCTACCTTTGCTATAGGCCCAAAGATAGGAGTAGCGTGATCTTGTATGGCTGATTTCGTTGCAGGCGTAAAACTTAAACCATACTTATTTATAGGATCTGTGTCTGTCAAAGCATCATCCAGTTTAGGCTTAGACATTCCACTTCCAACTTTGGATCCACAATGGTCGGGAATAGAGACGTTACCAATCCCACTTGACAATTCTGGTATGACTTGGGAGCACCGGTTGATTAAGGCTGCCAGCGATTGGATCGTCTTTTCCTCTTTCATCTTTTCCTTCTCAGAATCAAACAAATTTTCGTTGTCACACCATTCTGATATAGAACTGAAATCAAATGAGCCATTGCAGCTTGTATTGCAATCAGAAGACAAGTTATTTTCGTTAGCGCAACAACATGTGTGATATGTTCCTCCGTTGGTTTCTTCCTCTAAGACCACATTATATATTCGCCCGTTTATTCTCATGCTTTTCTGTACCCAGATTTTCGTTCCAATTGGGACTTTAACGTTTAGTCTAGCAAATTCTAAGCACTCCCAGGTAAGAGTTTTTTCATCTATGGAGACTAATGTCCCTACTGGAGCCACGATTTTACCAAAACACTGTTGTGACCATAGGTTTAGAGGCAATCCTCTACATCTGACCCACACCAACTTGTTTTGAATTGTCTTAGAGGAGTTCCAGGGTGTAACAAAATCAAAATTTGCTTCCCACCACTCTTTATTCTCTCCTATAAGATTACCTATCTCTGCACCTTCAATTCCTTGAATCAGTATTGCATTCTCACCCAGGTACTTTGCATTCAGACGACCCAACCCATTTTGAATTACTTCCTCCAAAACCTTGTTAACTTTTGAATAATCACTTACTCTGGCAATATGGCTTCCTTCCATCTAGTTGATGTTCGCCTCTTCTGTGTCAAAGGATATGCCTTTCCATGCTTGATTGGATGAAGTGGTAGAAGCTTTTACAATTTGAGCAAAAGTTTAATGGCGCTTGACTTCTCTCCACACCTTCCGAGTATGGGGTGGCCTGTTTCCTTCCAGAGTATTAGGTTTCTTAGCTACTTTCCACCAATCTTCCCTTCCATATCTGGATTTCTGTCTATCATCCCTTTCGTATCTAGGTTTGTTGACATGTAGTTTGGTGGATCTGATTCTGATTGAGTCTAGGTCTCATTGGAAACTTTGTTCATTCTTCACCTCCAAAAATCGAACAAAACCAAACCTATGCCCCCATTTGTCTAGTCGTCGCGAGAAGAAGATATCCGTCGCTTTCCCCTATCGCTGGAACACTTTCCACATTTCAAGCTCACCATAGCTGTACAGAAAGTGAGAGAAGAAGAAGGTGGAAGTCCTCCCTAGCATTCTGAAGTTCTCTTTCAATGACTATTAGACTCTTTGATTAGAGGTTTGTGGTTAAAGAAATGATTTTTTCTGCTTTGATGTAATTATTGAAAATATTGTACTTGAATAGTTTGCTAATGTAATAAAAAATAAATGACGAATTATTAACTTGTAAATTGATATAAATAGTAGGTGATTGATGTTATAAGATGAGTTTGGATTGAGGTAAAATACATATATATGTATGACATGGTGTGATAATTTAAGATTTATGAGAATGTGATGAATAAGTTATGTGTGATATATTTTATTTTTGATATTCTTCTTGTGATTTTGCTTACTATCTTGATAATTTTCATTTTAAATTAAGATGTATATGAATGGAATGATAAAGTAGTTATTCCTAGGGAGGAAATTCTACTATGAATTGGCTCCGTGTGGAGTGTTGATGACATGTGTAGAGATGAGATCAATCTGACTTTACTAGTGATTGGAGTCATATAAATGTCAATGACTAGTTGTGAAAGTTGAAGGAGGTTCGTATTTAGAGTGTCGACAGTAGTAGAACTCAAGAGAGATACTGAATTTATCCTGCCATGCTCTCTGGGTCGGGAGACGACCCGTAGATGTTATAGCTATAGCTCATGCGGTGCAGGAGTGATAGAACATATGCACATGTTGGGTCTCATAATAAAATAACATGTGACGACAACTAGGGATAGATCAAGAGTGTGGGAGGCCTAAAACAAACTTAAAAAATGAGGCCTTTTATTTAAAATTTATTTTTCTATCTTTTTTTATGCAAAATTAATTATTAATCTTTCAAATTATTATCTTTTCCAATAGATAATACAACTAATTCGTCTAACCTTTCTTGGGACATTGTTGATCTTAAATAAGTTTTTATTATCTTTAACTTTGAGAAACTTCGGCTGAAGCAACTGACACCGAAATTGCTAACATTGTCTTAACTACTCCTCTTTCTCTATTGTTGCTTTCACTTATATCTATATTGTTATTATCTTGTTCATTCAAAGAGCATCCACCCTTATTTTCTAATTCATTTTTCTTATCTATTTTTATAAATTTATTCATAACTCCTTTTTGTGATGCAATTAATGCCTGAATTCTTCTCTTTTTTTGAATTTCTGAATAGCCTAATTCAAATTTTCTAGTTGACATATATATATTTTTTTATATGAAATAAAAATTTATAATATATAAAATATTACTAAAGATAAGTATATAAAACGAATGAATTAAAACAATAAAACTTGGTTTTGGTTGTCTAGGAAGTAAACTTGATAGTAGACTTGTAGTATCTTGAAGTCTCAAATCTCTTTCTCCTTCTCAAGTCTCAACTCTTTCGCACACCAGTAGAGTTTATTTTAAGATTAATCATTAATAAAAATATTAAAAAAATTATTGTTCTTCGATAGTAAGTGGGCAAGATATATGAAAAAAAAACTCTTGAAACCTATAAATCGAAAAGTACCGAAAAACAAAACTATGTAGAAGTACCACATTTCTAATTCAAATACAAATCCAAAACAAAATAAAAATAATAGCAACACAAATAGAAAAAAAAAATACTAACTAGAGAGGATGAAAATATTCATACACACATGAGATTCAAGATGAAGAGATTCAAGGAATGTAATATACTAAAACCCTCAAAAAAATGACTCTTAGAAGAGAAGAAAATAAGGAGAGACAAGAGAGATCACATAGAGATAAAAGAAGAAAATAGAATACAAATTGATTATAAGAGAATAAAGATATCGCTAATCATCATTCTTTTCGTAAAAAAATTATAATTTACTAAAAAAAGTTTTAACTTATTAATTATCATTTTTAATACCAATAAAAGTTATCAAACAATAATAATTTAATTATATTTTATTTTCAAATATAAACTTATAATTAATTTAATAGAACTATATTAATAATGAAATATTTTTTTGGAGTCTTTTTTTTTTCTTAAACATAATTTTATAATTAATTTAATAGAGGTATATTAGTACTACAAAAAACATTTGACACATTTTTTCTTAAACATAATTTTATAATTAATTTAATACAGAAATATTAGTAATAAACAATTTTTTTTAGACCTATTTTGCTGGAAACTGAAGCGTGAAGCGGGTGCTTTACTGACTTTACCCTTGAGTTGACCCTGACGATAACTTAACAAGATGACATGATAAAATAATTAATACATCAACCACTTATTAGACACATAATCCAATTAATAAAAAAGATAAACAACAGATACTCAATTGAAAAATATAAATTTATTGAATAGTCAATAAACTATAAAAGTTTATAAGGAACTCAATTCAAAAATTTTAAAATTTATAAGAAACTTAAAAGATAATTAAGTCTATAAAATATAACAAAATAAATTCCCTTTTACAATAAATCATAAATAAGAGGAAAACGTGTTAGAAAAATATATAATAGAAAGTATTTCGATCCCACTTTTTGTTATATAATATATTAAAATAATAGAAGATAAAAAGTAATCCAATGATATATATTAAAATTGTATCTAATGCGTTTTGATAGCAAAATAAGCACTACATAGCCCTTGTGTACAGTAAAATTTACATTGTTCATCTAATATTTAAACCGATAAATCGACACAGCACCAGATATGCATGCTTTATTTTATGTTTACTATGCCTTTATGAATGAATGGAACAGCTCACTTCTTTAAAAGAAAGCACCACTTCGAATAATTATATGCATGCTTTATGTTTTTTAATGAACAAATTTTATAATAACAACCTTAAACTCATACCAACAATAACCTAGAAGACTAGCTTGCATACCAAAATTATAATTACTAATCAGTAGGTAACTATTGTACGAGTTTAAATACTATAATAATTTGATTGTAATTAGATGTACCGAACTTTCATTATAAGATAATTGATGTCATCCACAACACATTGAATTTTTTATATAACCCAGTTCCTTTCGAAAAATCTAAATAGAAACAATTTGGTCTTATCAGTGTCAGGTAAATATTGGTTCTGCTATTTTGCTGGAATCCGTTTATATAATTAATTGAGAGATATTTTCAATTCCTTTCTTTTTAATTCTTCTATCTATCAGTAATTTTTTTTTAATATATGAAAAACATTAATTATCACTTTATATATACGGATTAGGATTTTTTTTTACCTACCCAAAAACTTACCGAATTGTATCAAATCCTTTACGTTTAGCATAATTTTTTTAAGGTCGGAATTTGGTATTCAAGAAACTGATTTTTTTTTTTTATGAAACTGATTGAAAAGTATGAATTTGGTTTTCAGGAAACCAAATTTTAGACTAGATTTTTATTTCATATTAAAAAAACTAATAACGAGATTTTTGGATAAAACAATTATTTGAAAAAAAAAATATAGTTTAGAATTCAGCTATTTATAGATCAAATTATAACCTGGAAAAAATGTACTATCTCTATGTTTCTGGAGAAGTTTGTGAGAAGTTTGTTCGATGCTTTTTACAATATTACTCGATGAACTCAATCTACTTGACGAAAATTTGTTTACATTATGGCTTTACTGTGTGATATAAATAAGTGACAATAGGAAGAATCACATTGACTTGGAATAAAGATTAATTACAAATGATCCCTTCTAATAATAAACCGAAATATATAATTAAACTTTAATTGTAAAAAAAACTTACTTTAACTGTAAACAAGAGAAAAACTCTGACATATACGTAACTCATGCTAAGAAAAACATTAATGATGAATGAAATATTAGATTTAATTTTTCAAAAAAGATATAATAGAAAAATATATAAGTTTATTTTTAATTGATTCTTTATTAGTTTGTTCTTATTAAATAATTAAAATTTTTATTTCTAGTCGAACTTTTATTATGTAATTTTTTTATTGATCGGTCGGGAGACAAATATAATTATCTTACCGTGTCATGCATGTTACTTTTTTATATCCTATATTAAAAATGTAAAATTTTGTTATTAATATCAAATAATATATTTATTATTTTACATTTATCACAATATTAAGAGAAATAAGATAAATCTCATCACACAATTTAAAAAAAAAATAAATGGTAAGAAATCAAATAAAAAATATCAAATTTTTGAATAACTAATGTACAAAATATTTATTTAAATGGTAAGAATTCTACAAAATATTATTTAAAATACTTAAAATTTAATTAAATCTATAAAATAAATTTAATGATTTCTAACAAGTCCATATCATGTTGTTACCATAATTTTCCTGAAAAAAAAAATGTTGTCTCTACGATCCTATAAGTTGTTTTGCGTTGTTGTAAGCTTTCCTGAGGTATTTCCTAAACCTAACCAAATCCAATCTCAGGTTTTGCTCTTTCAAATAAACATTCATGGTGCTTTCGGACCATGCTCTCCCATTCACAAAATCACTGGGCTTCTTGATAATCACATCTTCCCTGTCATATTTCTCAACCAGGCTACTCTCTTCAACCCTAACCCTATATTCCATGTACTTCAACCCCATTTCGCCTACCTTGCCGAAGCACATTTCAGCCACCGATTCCAACCCTAATGGAACCACTTGAATCAACACAGACCCAGGCTTCAGAAACAATGAGTGTGTCAGTGCCGCACCATGAATCCCTACCATTGCATGACTTGAACCAATAACTTCAAAACCTTTGCTCAATGGGGTTGTAGCTGTTGGCTCAAACACAATCACATCAAAACCAACCCTTTGCATCTCCAACTTCACTTCTTCTATGTTTAGCAACAATCGTCCATCCCCACCCGACCGATTCAGCAACACAAGACGAGGTCGTGGAAAACTACTGGATGAGACATTGTTGTCATTAGCGCCATATGTTTTCCTTAAAAATGCATGAAAATCATGAAGCGACTTAGGGTTTCGCATCAGTTCTGGTTTTATGGTCATGAATCCGTGTGACACGAGGCCCAGGGTTGCTTCAGGAAAACAATGGGTTTTGTTATCGTTATCTAGGTCAACGATGGGGTGCTTGCTAAATTCACGAAGTAAAGTTGCGTACTTGTTGACCCACCAATCACGAGCCTTTGAAATCACAAGCACCGCGTCTTTATCATGGAAGAAAGAATTGAGGGTGATAAATAGCGGGATGAACCCATCGTTGAAGTCGTGGAAGAAGTTTCCCGTGTACCCTCCCGCACTGAATACCAAGGCAGGGTCTTCGTGCTTCACGTGGCACGATGGGGTTGGTGTGCCTGCGGTTATGGTCAACTCCTTGATCCTTGACATTACAGGGCCGTCGAATTTTCGAGGATAAGGACGGATTTTTGTGGCCGTTTGATTTGGATCAACGGTGGTGGGATGTTGGATGAAAAAAGTGGAAGTGGTGGGGTTTAGGGTTGTTTCCACATGGATGGTGCAGATGTCATAAGCATAATGGGAGCGGTCGCAGGTGATTTGCCTCGGTGGAGGAGCCATTTCCTTCATCAGCGCTGTGCCTTGTGTGCTTGTGTTCAATTCAAATTCAATCATATCTCGTTCGGTTTCTGTTACTATCCAAAATACAATTAAAAAAAAAATTAGGATTATAATTTGGAATATGCTTCAAAATTTTAAACTACAGTTATATTTTTATAATTAAAAAACCAATAACTAAAGTTCTAACAAGTTGATAATTTTTAGATGGCAAAAATCACCAAATATTTCCTTTAATCTACTTGATTACGAGGTTCCTTACCACCGCAAGATATACAGCAAATACATAAATAGAATATTTTATATTTATTATTATAAATAATGATTGAGCACCTAATTAAGGTTCATTGTTCTAATAAATTCAGGACTAATGATATTTTGACAAAAAGAAATTAATGAAATTTTATAAACTACCTCTTTAGATAAAAAAATATATTACTTTATTACTTCACTTTGATTAAAAAATAAAAAAAATAATTTATTTAATTCTATTTTTGTAGAAACTTTGTCAAGTTTGTAAAAAAATAATTTTCTTAGTTATCAATTTCCATTTTGTGTATGCTTCTTTTATAGGTTACTTGTTAAACTATATCACTTATTCATCGATTCAAACAAGATAAACATTAGACAAAAAGGAAGTATTACTAGAAATTCTTAATATTATATGAGAATTTTTTGTAAATTTGTTAAAAAAAATTGCAAGTAAAGAATTTTTCTGTCATTTTTTTAAAAGTTTTAATTGGCAAGTAATTTTTTGTGGGTAATCATTTTTTATAAAATTATAAAATTTGCAAATATTTCTTACAAAATTTATTGCAAAAAGTATTTTATACAAAATATTTTGTAAAAATATTGGTAGCAATTTCTTGTAATTTTTTTTTCACAACAAAATTTGTAAATATTTCTTAAAAAAAAATCAAAACAAAATTGGGAGAAAATATAAGTTTTTTTTTGTAGTGAAGGTTAAGACCCTGGTTAGAAATAAAATCAAAAAATTAGTTAAAAGTATTAATTTTACAAAGATACAGTAATATTTAGTTGAATTATATATAAAATGGTGTAAAGTTGGTGCAGTATTTTTTGCAAAGACTTTGTTTCAGCTAATTTTCCGAAATCTGCATGCGTACCTGGAGTAGTTTTTCTGGGTGCCCAGTTGAAGGTGACGAAGGAGGAACACTTGATCTGAAACGCCAAAAGAAGCAAGAACAGAAGCACGCATGGTAGGGTTAAGGTTCTCCAAATTCTCTTTTTCATTGATTTTTGGTTGAGTTCAAGCCTCTTTCTCATAATCAATGCTCATAGAGTAAACTGCTTCAGAAAATAATTTGTAACTTTGGTTTCTGATTTCTGATGGCAAGATCAGAATTTATGCGAAAGCTTTGACCAGAGAAAAGGGACAACCGGAGAAGGAGATTTTATGTACACAAAGAAAGGAGTGAGTGAAACGTGCTAGTGTGAGGTAATAAGATTCTCTCCCCTTTAATCAAGTATTGACTTTAGTAATAGAATGTTGGATAATAAAAAACTATTTTCATTTGGAAGACAACCTCAATTCATGTTTGTTGTCATACAATAAACAATTACTTTTATAAAACATTATAAAAGTAAGCACTAACCTCCCATCATTCTCACTAATACATGAGAGTTTACTTTACTATTGACTCATAGGTATAACGGGTATTTTGTAAATTACGGAGTGCAGGAAGAAATTAATGGGGTGCAGGAAGTAGCACTTCTCTTGTATCTTCCGTTTCGGTACAGGGCTAGAATAAATGGACTGCTCCGATGGACATTTTTTGTTTCTTAGAATAATTATTGAGTTTTTCTTCACGTGCCTCCTTAATATTTAAATTGATTATAGAAGTAACCTTCCGATTATTTATTCTGAAAAATTTTAGAACAAGTTTTTCACAATTTTCCAAACATGATTTCCATAAAAGAATTTTCAAAACAAAATTTTTTAAAGAAAATTTTCATAACAGAATTTTTAGAACACAAAACATGTAATCCAGAATAAGCTTTTCAAAATATATAATATATCTTCTTCATAATTTTTCTGAAATGAGCTTTTCCAAACCTAGAAAATAAATTCAATAATGAACTTCTAAAAATGAGTTTTTTTCCAAAATAAGTTCTCTCTCTTCTTCTTCTTCTTCTTCTTCTTCTTCTTCATCCATAGTAGAGAATGGTATTTTAATCTTTCTGCATTAGTATGCAGGTTAAGTTAGTAATGCGGGGGTGTAGAACGACAAAGCCTAATTCCTTCTACAAGATTGGCCCAACAAATATCCTTTGTTTTTGGCAGATGATACTGTTTATTGTCAATTTCTGTTCTTTAGCTGGCCAGAACAAATACTTTTACACTTAATTGTAATTTTTTTTATATTTTACAAAATTCCTAATTTAATTTTTTATGTATATATTTTTTTTGTTTTAGTCTCTTAACTTTTAATTCGTAATTTTGGTCATTGAATATTACTTGTTTTTATCCCATTTCACTTTGTCATGACAAGAGAAACCAAAAGCTATGAATAATTGCTCTGAAAATTTACTAAAAATACGGATAATTAAATATTAAGAAATCAAAATTAAAAACAATAAAATTTATTTTTTTTCAAATTGAAAAAATAATATTTATTAAAACTGAAAATTTCCTAAAAGATAGTATCAAAATTATAACAAACCACAATTTTTTATTGTCATCGAAAGTTGAGATAAAATATTGAACTTAGAAAATTCATCAAAATTAAACAGGTCTTATAATTACTAATTTATTTGCTTGAGGGTGTAGAAGGCGGAGGATTAATTTAAAGTGATTTAGAGAGAAAACTATTTACTAATAAAATCTCGAAATAAAAAATATTCAAATTATGTTGTAGAGAGATTCTGGATCTATTCTTATTTGTTTTTGTGAAAATATGTGGTGTCGTGAATGGGTACACCTTTGTTGATAGCCTTTGGTGTGACTTGTGAAACAAAAACTTTTGCTTTTAATGCCAAATTGGGAAAAGCATGTATTCGTATATCTGCATTTATACTGTACATACATTGGTAGTATCCAATTTGGTGTACCTAACTAAAATTGGGATACCATTCATTGTAGAATACATTCAAATTACGAAGGTTTCACATGCAAATCTATATTTATATTTTGAATTATAAAAATTGAAGATAATTTGTTAGAATTAGATTTTAAGCCTAACTTAATCTCACAAAACCGACTTGTAAAGTAAGGTTTATACATCTCGTGTGTGGACGGTCTGATAACAAAATGTTCAAGAAATCTCACTAGGATAGTTTTTTTTTTTAAACAATGACTCTGATACCATATTAAAAGTGGAGTTTTATAGCCTAACTCGACTCTACAAAATCGGTTTGTAAGGTGAAGTTTGCACCTCACATATTATAAAATTGCATTATTTCTAGTTTCTAGTCGATATGGAACTTCCAACATAATTAAAGTGTATCATCACACTTTTGTGTTTGACTTAATCTCATTGGGCTAATAAAATATGTTTGACATCAACAATCCCAAATAGTTTTTAAGAATAACCTCACCAAATGTAACACTAATTAGAATAAATTGCTCTCAAATATATATTTAAAAAGGGATGATCTCACCATGTTAATTAAGAAAAAAGAGTTTTGAATGAGAAATGCTTATTGAACTTTGTAAACTAATCTTTATCGAAATTTAATGTGAAAGTGATAATAAAAATCTCATATTATGTGTGTGGTTCATGTTTTTATGAAATGAGAAAATTGTTATATGAAATGAAACATGTTCAAAATGTGATTGAGTAACAACCGTATATTTAATTTAATATCATATTTTGGTCTAAGATCTGTGGTCGGAACACCGCGTTGAACATTTGAAAACTCTCTTTACGGCTTTAACGGATTTTAATATGTAAAGTTAAATTCCTAAAAACATAAAGTTAATAACAAAAGTCACGTACCAAGAGTAATATAACAAAGTATATTTAATTGCTATTTGCAATTTGAATATATATTTATATATATTAAATAGCCGATTTATTAGACTTATTTTTATTTTCATATAATTTTATAAAAAAATTATGATTTTAGTATAAAAAATTATTTTTATTAATTTATTTGAATTAAATTAATTGTCAATAAAAAAATTTAAAGATTAAATTCATGATTTTCGAATTGACACCAATTATTAGATAACTAAATTGAAAATTATAACTGATAATGAAAGCGTAAATCTTTTCATACATAAGAGTATGGCCGGTCAAACATAATTTAGTTCCTATTTGACATACCTAACTTGCAATAATTTTTTTTTTTCCGGTTGTAAATGTAAGTTAGTTACGGGTAACTTTTTCTTTAATATTAATTACATATTAAGTTCTTATTTTAATAAACTATGATAATTATTAAAATTTAAACACGTGTTTAATCACCTTAACTATTAACAAAGTTTAAACAATTAAAGTTTCTCTACTAATATTACGATTTTACTTTTTATTATATAAGAAACAAAATATATTAATATTTATTAGACCAACTATATACCTTGTAAAATTTAAGTATTATTTTTACTATTTTTTTCATTAAAACTAGAGTTTCACATTGAAAATTTTGGTTAATATCAACACTTATTATTTGTGGTTGGAAGTCTCATATGGACTAGAGATAAAGTCAATTTAGAGTTTAGAGTATATAAGTCAGGACAAACCTCATTTTATAAAAGTCGATTTTGTGGGATTGAATTTGGCTTAAAGTTTATTTCTTAACATGGTATCAAAATTAGGTTAGAACTTATGCTAGCAAAATTTGTTGTTTGTTGGACATATTATTTCACCCGCTATTGTACTGCTATCGGACTACCTATTAATGTCAAGTCTCGTTTCCGAAATGTATATATCTTGGCATGAGAAGAGTACATTGGAAGTCTCACATCGATTAGAGATAAAATTAATCTAGAGTATATATGTAAGTGCAAACCTAATCTTGTAAACCAATTTTATAAGGTTAAATTTAGTTTAAAGTCTACTTCTTAATATTTATTGTAAGAATTGACCGTATAAAGTAAATTTTCAATTATGATAAGAGAATAACGTAAAAAAAAAAAGAAAAAAGAAAAAAAGAAAAGAACCTTCGATCTTCTCAAATCATTTAAAGTATTAATTGATTCATATCCCACACAAAAAAACAAAAGGATCTGAAAGTTGTGTCTTGAAGAAAGGTTAGTAGTTGAGAAATCTTTTCAACACACCCATGTTTGAAGTGATGAAGAAGTCCCAAAACGAGGTTTGCTTGGGGAAACCTCAACATCCACAACTACTCATGACTTAGTAGTTGGTACTATTGTGTACATACATTAAAAATGAGCATGAAAAGATGATAACATGGTTTGAATGCAATTATTGAGTACTCGGTAGATGCAAGTGGAAACCCTAAAGTTAACCTAATTTAACATGGATCCACAATTAGTCCACTCTTGTTTTATTTTGAAGCATGAGATAGGAGAGAGCAAGTACCATATTCGTTACTCAAATTATGATAAGTTGATACGTAGCATAGCCCCCCCTAGGCTTTTGCATACCCAACTACTCTCAGTATCCATGAACAACGGGATGCGTACATCGTCTTATTGCATCAATATTGTGGTTATTATTCATTCATCGTTCATTAAATTTAAATATAATTTGTAACATCATGTAAGAAGTGGGTCCAACAATGGTGTGACTCAAGACAGTGAAGTGAAGTGAATGCTTAGGGAAGAGCAATTACAGCCCCATTTGTGGCAGTTCTTTGGGTTTTTCAATTAAGAGAAAATGTTTCTCAATCAAGAAAATAAAATGTGTGTAGAAAGTGTATTCGATCACTTCGTTGGTTTGATTATAACGTCATTGATGCCAGTGGAGAGCATATTTAGATCATATATATTCATGAGATTTTTTACTCAATTTTTTATTATTATCTGTCGTTCAGCATTAAAATAAAATATTGTTACGAATTTAAGGAGGAGTCTACTTTTATTCAAATTCATAATTCTATTCATTTAAGATTTTGAATTAACTGTAATATGAGAGTGTTTATATATAACTACAATCATAAATAAAATAAAACAAAAATATCATCATTTTAAGAAACGTGATATTTAAAAATTTAATGTTATTTTTATTTCAGTAAATAAATAAATGTATCTTACATAATTTTTATTCTAACAAATCATCATATTGGATAAAAATATAAATCAATTCAATTAGTAATTTTCAGAAATGCATATTTTTCATGTGATATTTTGATGATCCATTAAAATGCATGCTTAATTTAAGTGAATCATATATATAAACTTAGATTGAATTAATTTTTTCATTTTATAAGTTACCCTTTATATTTTTTATTAAGTTAAAATAAAATTACACTCTTTCTTGTCTACAAAGTGTTTTTTATTTTCAATAAATTATTAATTTCAATCGAGTCTCAGTATCCTATGATTGGTCCTCTTATAGCTGTTGATTGACATCAATACTTATTACTGGACCCACATAAATACTTACTTCCCAGCTACTTTTTCTCGTTATTTATATCACTGTTTTAATTCTATTTACTTACTATAAAATATATTTTCATTTATTCAAAATAAAGTCAAAATAGTGCAATCTTAAACTCACAAGTCAATTTTACGATACTAAATTTAAATTCACATTTTATTAAACTTTATTTTAAAATTAATTTCAGGTCAGGTAAATGTCACGTATCCAAACGCCAAGCTCAACAGCACCATATATAAGGTTGTGTATTTTCAAGAAAATCAAATTATGATCAAAAATAAAATGTATTAAATAAAGAGAGCATTCAGCTCAAAAACCTAATTTTATGAAATTCAATTATAACCAAAACAAACTCAACTCTTTTTTTTTTCTCTTTTTTTACGTTGTTGATTTTATATATTCATGTTTCATTTTTATTTTTAAGAGAAACATCTCTAAGGGGACTTAAAAATAGGGTAAACTTTTTTTTTCTTTTACATACTTTTTGAATAAGTTCATCTAAACATATTAAAAGTTACTAGCGTATACACAAGCGCTATCGCGCCTGTGTGTACGCATTTTTTTAATATGTATGATATTATATTAGTAATTGATAATATTGTAATGTTAAAATATAAAAAAAATTAAATTATATTTATCAAAAGTAAAGTTAAATTTATGGAGAAAATATGAGAAGATAAATGTTGATGAATAGGAGAAAAAAGAAGGACATAAGTAAATAGTTTTATAAAAATTTGTAAAAGTAACCATTAATTTAAAAAAAATTAATAAATAATTACATTGTAAAGGGTAAAGTT
>Ga0214542_1001750_pt1 | contig 44885 bp, 57 predicted proteins | sample CNSS1metaG_FD_160096 | JGI IMG/M metagenome (GOLD analysis project Ga0214542, IMG submission 160096) | Root nodule microbial communities from cowpea collected in UCLA plant growth center, Los Angeles, California, USA - CNSS1 | ecosystem: Host-associated > Plants > Roots > Nodule | place: USA... | reverse complement strand
CCGACTTGGCCAAGCGGATTGTCGCGGTGGAAGCGGCCGACCATCCCTCGGACGCCGAGATCATCGCCTATGCGAAACGGCACTTCAAACTGCCGCTGCCGCGCGTGCAGGCGCCGGGATCGGCAGTCGGCGAGCGGCACGCGGGCTAGGAGCGTACTGCGTCAACGACCATCCGAGGCCGCGATGACGCTCATCCCGACCTCATCGCCCTTCAGGCCGCCTCTTCGCCGTCGAACTCGGTGAACTTCTTGTAGATCCAGTCGCGGCCGTCGTGGCGACGCCAGACCTTGCCGAGCACGAACTGCCCGTTGATGGAGCGGCGCGGCACGATCACCGTCCAGAGGTGCCAGATCTCGGTCCAGTTTGACTGCGGACCGATGGTCCCGATGTTGCGGTCAAAAGACATGGCAGAACTCGCTGGCGCAGAACTTAGGCTGATCCGCGCGCCGCGACGAACAATCATCTGTGGTGGCACAGAATGGACAGCCCATCGCGAGCCGGGACCGACCTGATAGCATCCAGCCAAACGGCCGCAACAGCCGCTCGCCTTTAACCTTGCCGATCAACCTTACTTCTTGGGATGGAGCGGCGCGTTTGGTTGAAAGCCCGCGCCGATTTTTCTAGAATGCCCGTGATTTGAGGACGGGCGCGCCGTTTCGGCGCAGGGCGATTTTAAGACTGAACTTTGCAGACGATCGGACGTTTGGAAGCAAGTAGATTGCTGGGGGGACGACAATGATGAAATTGCAATGTGCGCGTCTGCGCCTCGCGTTGCGCGTGATCCCGCCCGCGCCAATCGTGAGCATGGCGTCGCAACGGCCGCCGCAAGCCGCCAACGACAATCAGATGGCCTGGCCGTACGTGCCATTTCCGCCCGGCTGGTACGCCTCGAACTGACGAGCGCGCCGGGCAAAGCGCAACGCCGCACAAGCGGAACATTCATCGCTTGGCGGCGTCCGTTTAGGCATTGGGCGCTGAAATCCCCAACACGGATTTGTCTATCGCGACGGGCGAAGGTTCGATGAGGCTTTGCTGATTTCCAGGCGAAGCGGAGGCCGGACGCGTGGGTGCCTGGCCATGCCGGTTGGATGCTGACCTCTAGGCCAGCGCCGCCCGGGACTGGTCGGGGCAGCTGGATTCGAACCAACGACCTGCAGTACCCAAAACATACCAGCTATTCCCTCACCCACCCTCAGCCCCCCTCACGCGCCCTAACGTCGCGAGGAAAACCGGCCCCGCCGTAACCATCCGGTATCAGGCGCCTGCTGTGATTGGCACCGCGGTGCTTCCCCCGTGCTTCCCGGAGGAAAAATGAGCGGTCAAACCATCACAAAGAGCCTGGTCGACGGCTTGGACAAGCAAGCGTCCGAATACACGGTATGGGACGCGAAGGTTCCCGGGTTTGGGGTGCGCGTCCGCCCCACTGGGGCCAAGTCGTTCATCATTGTCTATCGGGCGGGAACCGGCCGTACGGCGCCGGTCCGGCGCTACACCGTGGCTGCAGTCGGCAAGCTGGCGCCAGAAGCAGCCCGCACCCAAGCCAAGATCCTACTGGGGAACATTGCCAACGGCGCCGACCCCGCCGCCGAGAAGCGAGCGAATCGGCCCAAGCGCGACCGGTTGACCTTCGACGAGCTCGCCCAGCTCTACCTTGACCAATATGCCAAGGTGCGGAAGTCGAGCTGGAAGAACGACGAGGGCTACCTAAAGAAGCCCCGGGCCAAGTGGAAGCGCCGAATCGCTTCTGAAATCACTGACGACGATGTTGCCGAGCTCCTCGAGGAGATCGGCGCCACGGCGCCCGTGGGGGCGAACCGCACGCAATCAATCCTGCACACCCTGTTTTCCTGGGCCAAGGAACCGGGGCGTAAGCACGTGTCGGTCAATCCTGTGGCGGACATGCGCCGGCGCTACCAAGAAACTGCCCGTGAACGCGTCCTCAATGATGAGGAGATCCGGACTTTGTGGTGGGGCTTGGATGATCCGGAGTTGCCGGCCGGGCGCTCCGTCGCCCTCGCGCTTCGGTTCATCTTGGCAACGATGGTCCGGCCTGGCCAGTCTTCTGGCCTGCTCATCCCTGAGTTGGTTGGGTTCACCGGGGAAGATCCGCAGTACCACATCCCAAAACATCGGGTGAAGAAGCGTCGCGAAGTGATTGTCCCGCTGAATGCTTTGGCCGTTGCCAGTGTTCGAGAGGCAATCATTTGGGACGATCAAGGGGCCGTTTTCTGCTCATGGTCCACGGCGGCCAAGGGGGCCGACTCAACTGGGAACGAGTCTCAGGTGGAGGCGAGGCCCCAGCTCCTGCCGGTCACCCGAGACTCATTGTCTGCGGCCTTGAACGGCCGGCCGGCCAAAGGCAAATGGCCGGCGCGCAGGGGCATCCGGGAGCATCTCGGCATGGCGCACTTCACCCCTCACGATCTTCGGCGTACGGCCGCGACGATCGCGCGCCGCGGAGGCGCCAAGCGTCAAGACGTGAAAGCCTTGCTTGACCACCTCGAGGGCGATGTCACCGCCACTTACGACAAGTACGACATGCTGCCGGAGAAGCGGGGCGTAGCGTCGATCCTGGAAGCCGAGCTGCGCAAAATCATTGGCGTCAAACCTAATTTTTGTAGGCCCGAGATCGTCTTCGATCGTGACAACATCGTCCCGATTGAGGAGCAGAAAATCGCTGTAGCCAGCTAAATCCAGCGGGGCATAGCGACCAGCGGGGTATAGCGATTCAGGTGACCCAAATAACGACGGCAGCAGGCTATTGCGTGCTGCCGTTGACTTCCTGACAATCTGCGATAGCATTTTAGCGTTCAAGCCAAGGTGTCGCGCTTCGGGCAGCGCGTTGTTTCTCTCGTTCCTTGGATAGACGGCTTGAACCGAGGCAACCGCCCTCATCCAAGGAATATGCCATGTCTCAATTTCTCACCACAGTTGAAGCCGCTCGCCACGTTCGCTTGTCGAAAGCGACGCTCGAACGTCTGCGGGTCAAGGGCGGCGGACCCGAGTTTCTCAATCCTGTTCCCGGGCGCGTGCTGTACGACGTCGTCGATTTGGATGCTTGGATGTGGAGCCGTCGGCGCAAATCGACGTCGGAAGCAGCGGCCGCCTGATTTTTCGCGCGCATTGGCGCGCTCCACCGGCCAAGCATTTCCTAACCACCAGACAATGAGGGCCAGAAAGAAACGTCCCCGTCGGGCGCCAAAAGAATGGCCCCGCCGACTGCCAGGTCGAACGGGGCCAGAAATTGAAAACCGTAAGAGATGGATATCACGAATAGCGTTACGAAACAACGAAGTGCCCTCAGAAGTGCGAAGTTGGAGAGCGTTTTGCACCTCGCTGCGAAGGGCTTTCGAGCTTTTCCGGTCGCGATCAACGAAAAGAAGCCACCGTTGATCGAAGGGTGGCAAACTCATGCGACCCGCGATCCTGAGCAGCTCAGTGCGATTTGGGAGCTCGAACCGCGGCTCAACATCGGTTGCGTGATCGACGGGGGCTTCTCGATCGACTTCGATCCAAAAAATGGTGGCTTAGAGTCGCGCCGGCGGATGAAAGAGGCAGGCCTTCTCACCCGCACTTATACGCAACGCTCGCCTTCTGGGGGCTACCACGAAACCTATCGATGCCCGCCATCGGTAGCAGAACTTCTAAAAAATGCGGTTGGAACGATCCCCGGATATCCCGGGACCGACATTCGCGCCGATCGGAAGGGCTATATCCTAGGCGCGGGGTCGACGACTGGCGCCGGAGCATACACCATCGAAGATGATGCCCCAATTGCCGACGCACCACCGGGGCTGCTCGCAATCCTTCCTAAGGATGATCCGAGCAAAGCTCTGCAGTTGGACCCTCCAGTTCAGGGCCAAGACAGTGAAGGTGAGAAGGCACGTGCAATTGACTACCTTGTCCGTCATGCGCCCGAGGCGATCGAAGGACAAGGGGGCGACAATACGACTATCAAAGTCATCAATCGTGTCCGCGACTTCAACTTAAGTGCAGAAACGACGCTTGAGCTCGTCGACGAGTTTTGGAACCGCACAAAGGCGATTCCGCCATGGGACCACGCCGATCTCGCCAAGAAGGTGAAGAGCGCTTCAAAATCGCGCAAGAATTCCGTCGGCGTAAGGGCGCCCGAGCACGAGCTCGATCCGGTTGAATCCAAAGATCTCCGGAAGGATACGTCCAAGCCCCTCTCTGACGCCTGGGACGAACCGGCCGATCTCTGGAAACAGGAAAAGCCGCCTAGTGACATGCTTGAAGGGATCGTCCCGCCCTTCCTGAATGCGTTCGGGAAAGATCGGGCGCGATCGCTCGGGGTCAATTCCGACGCTGTCACGGCCGCCGCCGTCGCGGTCGCAGGTTCTTTGATCCCGGCCAGCAACCGGTTGCAAATGTTTCAAAACCGAAGCTCGTGGTCCGTTCTCTGCGTCCTTTGGACCGCGCTCGTCGGAGACCCTGGGTCGGCCAAGTCCGCTGCGGTGAAGGCGGCGCTTGCCTTTGCCAGTCCCGTCAACAAAGCATGGTCGGCCTCTTTCACTAAAGCGATGGCCAACTACGATCGGGCGGAGCTCGCCTTTTCCGCCCGGACTTCGAAGAAGAAGAAGTCCGAGGAGCCGGCTGAGCCCGATGGGCATCCGGCAGACGTCATGGTGAAGCCGACACCGCCCAAGTCGCGCTCAAAAATCTCGAACGACAGCACCACCGAGGCGATCGTAACGCGTCTTGCCGAAACTCCCGAAATAGCGCCGCTGATCCAATATTCCGATGAGCTCTCGGGGTGGCTTGGCGGCATGGACGCCTATCGGGCAAAGGGCTCCAAAGACAGGGCGCTTTGGCTTGAGGCCAAAGAAGGCGCCCCCTACCGCGTCGATCGCCAGGGTCGCGGATCGGTCGAAGCTCCGAATTTGGCGGTGTCAATCATCGGAGGCATTCAAGATGATCTCATCGCGCGACTAGCTCCCGATCTCGAGACCGACGGGCTGTTGCAGCGTTTCGCCCTGATCGCCATTCGGCAGCTGGGGCTTGGCGAGGACAATGCCGAAGATCCGGCCATTGAGGCCGCGATCCCACGCGTGGCCTTGGCGCTCGCCGGCCTCGGTGAGGCAACCTACCGCTTCGCCCCGGCTGCTGCAGAGGAGCTGTGGGCCGTCAAGGCATTCAAGGCTCGAGAGATGGCCCGCTCCGACATCCCCTCGGGACTGAAAACATGGCTGGCGAAGACTGACGCCGAGTTCGGTCGGTATGCCCTTGCCTTTCACCTGATCGAATGGGCCATCGTGGCTGACGCGATTGAACTTCCTCCGGACAATCTGATCTCGGCCGCAACCGCCAGGAGGGCTCGGCGCTACGTCGAGGAATTTCTCTACGCTCATGCGCTGTTCATCCACACCACAGTGCTCGATGGCGCCGGCCACGATCACGAGGTGCGATGGATCGCGGGCTATATCCTCACCCGGAACGTCCAGCGGCTTTCGGCCAGGGAGGTCAAACGGGCCCGGCCGCGCAGTCTTGGCAAGAACCCTAAGCAACTGGTGGCTGTGATGAGCCAGCTTGAGGTCGACGGATGGGTCCGCTTGGCGAGCCCGGATCCCGCCAGCTGGCTTATCAACCCCGCCGTTCACGATGGCCGCTTCGAGGATATCCGGCGCGCCGAAACGGAACGCCGCGAAGCCGTTCGCGGTGAAATCGCGGTCGCCGCCGCAAGTCGGCGGGCAGCAGAGGGAGGCACGGCATGATCTTTCGGTCCTGTCAGCGCTGTCAGCGGGTGTCAACGCTGTCAGCGCTCTTGCTACCCTATTCGGCGTCCCACACCGCGGGCGGCGGAGGCGTCGCCGCGCTGACGATCGCTGACAGCGCTGACGGGAATAGCGCTTCGAAGCTCTCGCCAGCGGTGGGGGTGTCAGCGGTGTCACTTGCGCGCGCGGATACACCAAGGCTTTTTACCCCCTCCTCCCTCTGTTTTCCTCCGAGCCCGTTTAGGCGGAATCCGCTGACACCGCTGACACCCCCACCGCTGGCCGCTCCACCACAGCGGAGGTGCCCGCGCCGGCTCTTGCGTCCATCAAAATCGCCGGCTCGCGCTCGCAATAACGGGAGGCCCTCGTGAACCGCTTCGCCCCTGGCCGCATGTTCAAGTCTCGAGGCCGGCCGTACCAGATCGTCGGACCCAAGGATCATTGGTGCCAGAACGGCCGCTACGTCGAGATGATCCGCTATCAATCCGTCTGCGCAGAGCCTGGCTGCAAGCGCACGTTCATGGCCCTCACGACAAAAACCCGCATCCGCAAAGGGCAGTTGAACAAGCGCTGCGAGCTCCACCATGCCCCGGGTGTGCCAATCCCAGTCACGAAGGCAAAGAAGGTCAAGAAGGTCCGTAAGAAGCGACGCAAGATCCGGTCGAAGAAGCCGACGGCAGCGGCCAGCCTGGCCGCTCGTCGGGAGCGAGCGGTCCAACGGGCCCTTGTAGCTATGCAACGCGTCCAGCGGCCCTCCTACCTCGACTGAGCGGCCTTCTGGCGAGCTTGCACAGGCCTTCAAGGTACGGCAATCTAGCGTTGAGCCCGAACGGAGGTTTTCGATGCCCCGCGGCCAGTTTTACACGGTCTTCACCTTGGGATTTGCCAGCGCAATCGCGTTGCTGGGGGTGATTGCGGCGATCGCCCTGCTCTGGTGGCCGCAACCAGCCTATTGGACGGCAGAGGCGTTTGGTGCGCCTGGTTATCCGGCGCCGTGGATCACTCCGGGCACCTTCTCGCTGTTCGTCGCCTGCGCCGCTGTGTTCGCGGCCTACTGGATTGTGCGGATCCAGCAGGCAGTTGTTCGTTGGTCCGGCGATCGTCTTATCGCAAGGTTGAATCGCCAATACAACATGATCTCGCAGCTCCAGGGTCGTGAGCACGCCGACGAGTTCATGAGACTGCAGGCACAATCCATAATCGAGGAGAGCGACGGCAAACCATTCAATATCTTCGGACGCGAGAAGATGCTCCATGCGGCGGCTGCCGCCGGCGTGCGAACTCAGCCCAAAGGAAACTGGCAGTGAAGCCCGCAATGGAAAATTTGGCCGCTTATGCCGCAACTGGAATTGCGTGGCCATGATCGCGATCGACCAGGTTGAACGGGACCGCCGACACGACGCCGTGCAGGCGCATGTGGAGCGGCTCGAGCGGCTAGTCAACGAGGTGCGCGAGGTGCTGCGTCGGCCGGGAAGTGAAAAAGAGAAACTGGCGTTCCTTCGCGAGGTGCTCGCCGGCCAGGGTTATCGCGTTTAAAGCGCGTGGGTCAGTTGGGTCCCGGGCCCCAAAAGTCATCACATCGAGCTTGCGAGCCGGAAAGTAGCCCGGACCCTGCATGATCGGGACGAACAGCCAGCCCGAACCGTCAAAGTCGCCCCTCTCAAACCGCCAAAACGCACAAAATCGACAATGGCGATCGTTGATTCGGAGTGCCCCGCCCTCGCCTGCCGACTTTTGCGATAGCAGCCGACCCAACAAAGCCGGACACGCTCGCTGCGAGGTCTTCAAATTGCAGGTAGCCGCGCAATGTCGACATACTCGACAAACTCTCACCGTTGACCGGGCTCGGCTTCAGTGGTCCCAAACGCGTGCTGGGGCTCACGGAGAGCAGAACATGCGCCACGATACGGAAGGCCTGGACACCGTAACGCTATTCGCCGAGCACCATCAACTCCCGCCGCATCAGTTGGCCGGCGTCGCCGACCACCAGCCTCAGTATCCGCCGGCGCGGCCGGACGTACCTCACGAACCGCCTCCTGAGATCAAGAAGGCGATGCTCGCCGCGGCCTATGCCGAACAAATGATCGAGCGTCTGGCCGCTCTTCAGAACGAACAAGTCCTCAAGTACACCGGCATCTCTCGAGTTGAGCTCGGCCTGCGTGTTTGGAACGCACCATTGGCAGAGGTGGCGGGTCGCCTCGGGGTCAAGAAACACGTGCTCAGGCGCATCTGCGCGCTCTTCGAAGTGCCTATTCCGCCGAAAGGGTACTTCAACACGGGATTCGCACACCGCTCTATCCGATGGACCCGGGGTTGCCGATAGAGGCGGAACGCGATGATGACCGCTCCTCGTCTCTACGGTGAGGAGGAGCTCCTCCAGCGGCTCCAGTTGAGAGGGCAAGAGCTCGAGGAGCTCCTCAACGTCGGCATCATCGCGCCAGTCGCCGGCGGGCCGACCGGCGAGCCGCGGTACTGCGCTGAGACGATCGACCACTTGGCCGCTCGGGAGCAACGTACCAGGCTCTCTGATGCCCTCTGGTGGGACTTCGACCTCCAACAACCGGACTACATGCCAGCCGGCGCCCCCTGGGCCCGCTCCGTCGACCAGCCCTTCTATCCTTTCGATGACGAAGAACAGCAGTCGTTTGCCCGGCGGTACTACAGGCTCAAGAACGCCTGCTCACCTGGCCCCTACCCCCGCCCTGAGGTCCTCGCGCGCTACAGATCCAGGATGGAAGACAAGGCGACCAAAGCCTTTGAGCGGAAGCACGGGATCAAAAGACCAATGAAGAGCCGAGATATCGATGTCCGGATACGGGGCACGGACATCAAAATCAGTCGCGCGAAGTTGCGCGATCTGGTCTGGAGCAAGACCATGATCCGTGCGGCGGCCGATCTCGGGATCAAGGAGACTGCGCTGCGCGATCTATGCGAACGTTACATGATCCCAATGCCCACGCGAGGCCATTTCAATTGGAAGGATCCGAAGAAGCGGCCGCCGAAGCCGGCGCTATAACTCTTAACGAAGCGACCGGCAGACGGACCGAGAGGGAACATAGCGCGAGAGCGCGCCTTCATCTTCAGAGTTCTATCGGGAGACTTGAGGCCCGTTGCTCTAAGCCACGCCGGAGAGTCGAAACTAACCCATCAGCTTCCTCACGGAGAATTCTCCGAAGCGCACTGATGTCCACCCTACGTCCGAGTGTAAACACATTCGCTTCTCCCACGATGATTGCGGCGGCAGATATCACATGATCGAAGTCTCGCACAATCGCCCTGTCATGGTCTGCCCGAGCTGCAGGCTGGAACTCGATATGTGCGACGAATGTATTTCGTACGTTGACGAGTCTTCGTATGGCATCCCGCAGCTTCCCCGTCCGAATCGCACGGCCGTACTTTATTAGGCGTTCACGCGATTGTTCGGCCTCCGGCTCGACGTCATATTGTCTATGGAAACTCTGGAAGAACTGGCAACGGTCCGGGCGAAGCGCAGTTCGCAGAACCTTCGAAATGTTGCTCGTTCGCGGATCTTCGTCGAACAGAGCAGCGACGGTTACGACCATCGTCCTCATAAGACTCCCGACCACAATTGCCACACCTTCTTTAGCATCGCTCGTTTTCAACGCGCTAGCCAAATCTCTCGAGCGAGTGAGCGCTACATAGAGAAAGAACTGCCCCAATAACACGCGGACTTCTTTGCTTATTCGCAGCATTTCGTTCGCGAGATTCTTGTCTTCGATCGATCCGTGCTGTTCAATAAAGGGAGGGACGAGCATCATCATGTCAGACAACCAAGCTGTCTCTCTTTTCGCAGTAGGCGGTGAAGTTACCATTATCTCTCTTCGATACCTTTGGCGCCTCGTGATCGTTCATTCAAATGTGGATGTTGACCTGCCACCATCGCGCGTGAACCCGTGACATTCAAACTTCCCATTCGGGATGTCGAAATCGGCTAATTCGCTCTTTTCCTTCAGTGCCGCGCGATGACACCCGCGAGATGTAGCCTCCAACGTCTTCACGTCGACGCCCGTGACGACCTTGCCTGCTCGGTGCGATCAAAAGTGGCTATGTCGCTACCGTCTTCTGTATAGGCCGTGCCTGTGGGAGGCTCCTACGAATAAACCCTCGGCGAACCCACCATCGCACTCGGCCTCAATAACATGCCCGCTCATTGACTACCTGACGGAGGGCGGATCAAATCTAGTTGCAGCGCGAAGAGCCCACCCGCAGCTATGCGGCCACATTTACGGCGCGAAACTCGCCGGTCTCTTCATTCAAATCGACCAACTTCATGATCATTCGCCGTTGCGGGATGCAATCTGCTATCTCGCGGACCTCCGCATCTACGTCCTTCGCTTCGATAATGACGACCTTCATCAAACCGTTGCAATGATCTCGCGCCCACTTCAGATTTTCGATGCGCTCGCGGTTTCCAGGTTTGTCCTTCCATAGATGGAGCCGCCGACTTCCAAACGTGCTGTAAGTGATTGGATCACCGCTATAGTCGAGGGCATCTTTCCAAAACGTCATAACCACTGTTTGGTTATCTGGCGTTCTAGCTGACCAGCTCCACCTTTGGTTTTTCCCACTCGCGCCAAAGGCTGCAAAGGCTTTTGCTAACCCAGTCATCAACAGTCCTCCGCTCTTGCGGTGAGCATAGCTTATTCGAGGCTTCCCAAATCAACCTTGACTAGCTCAGAACATAATGAGAACATATCATGCGGTCAACTTGAACAATCCCGCGCCAGAAATGTGTTGTCCGAAACTCCAATCAGACGTGCAAGCTCTAGAAGCTGCTGCAGATCAGGCAATCGCAGCTTGCGGTGGTGATGCCCGCGAAGCCGTGAAGGCGCTGTTGATTGCTAATGAATTTCTGGAGCGCGAGATGGAAGAGCGCGTGTCGCGCGGGTACATTCGCGGCGTGAAGCACGGTCGGCTCAACACTTATTCTGGATAAGCCATGGACATCGATGCGCGCATAGACCGGCTGAAAATGTTTAAGGCCAGGCTTCGAGCTTGGCATGACAAGCCCAATGACGAAACGCGCGAATGGCTGAATTTGAATAGACCAGCCGTAGAGCGAGAGGTGACAGAGGCCGATTGCCTCAAATTTATAACGATCAGTCCGCCCCCCGCCGTGGGTGGACTAATGATGCGCAATGTAAACCCTTTCGACTTGATGTACGACCGACCGTATTTGATGAGCTTGGTTCCAATTATCGGTGACATGATTGATCTCACCATCGCGGAACTGCTCAGTCCTTCTCCCAAAAAGATCAGACAAGTAGCGCAGGTCGTCGCAGAGATTCAGAAGGGTTATGCGTTTGTCGCGATGGCAATCGACGAAAACGACCATCAGCTCGTTGACGTTCTAGAAGCCATTAAGGAGGCTTCGAAAGATTTCGGCATCGCCGCCGAAAGGGTTGACGACGTGGAATCTAATGATCGCATCACCGACCGCATTCTGGAATCTATTCGTAAGGCGGAGTATGTCTTCGTCGACTTGACGCTCGAAAGACCAAATGTCTTTTGGGAAGCTGGATTTGCACACGGCATTGGGAAAACGCCGATCTACATTGCTCGCGCCGGGACGAAACTTCATTTCGACGTCAAAGATTATCCGGTAATTCACTTTCGGAATATGCGAGAGCTTAAGGACGGAATCGCACGCCGCCTGAAAGGTCTTCAAGATGCAAAATAGAGAGTTGATAGTGACAGAGGTTAGCGAAGGTAGCTAAAGCCACTCGCGCATTGCACTAACGTTGGCGGGCTTGACGCAGTGACGTGGTGCAACTCGCGCCGTCCCATACAAGCAGAGGGGCTCTTTTTGCCGCCGCAGGCGTGACCATTGCGCATGCGATCGTGGTGCATGCACACGGGCGCCCCTGAGCATGATAGGCCCTCCTGCTCTCTTCAATCAGTAACGCGGGACGGCCGCTCGGGTTGGTGGAGGTCTTGCTGGCTCAGGAATTCGTACGGATGGCACCCGCGACGGGGATGGTAATTGCGTCAACACCGAGGACGTAGCGGGGGGGGCGCGGTCGGGCGGCCAAGGCATAGGCCACCAATGTAACCGCCGCTGAAAGGACGATAAAGCCCTAGGCGCAAGCGCCTGCCGCACCAGCTATGGCGTTCTTCTGGAAGGCGCGGGCTAAGGCCGAGCTGTACACGGAGAAGATTGCCGGACTGATCACTGTGCCGAATAATCAGAAGCGGGCCACTCGAATATTGTTGTTGTGAGCCTGCTTCGCCACTACGTCAGCACTGATTTGAAGCTCGGCAGCCAAATCAAAAATTCCTGACTGCGACAGACGGCCGCCCTTCGCCCGCTTTTCAATCAGAGCTCTCGGAGCAGTAAGCTCTGCAGCGAAGGCTCTGTTCGCTTGCTGATCGCGTGTATCTGCAGACGTGAGAAGTCGGCGCTCCGTTGGGCCTTCGGCTGTCCAAGCAGAGAAGATAGCGCGTGCACCTGCAAAGCGTCTCTTCGTTTCCTTTTGCTGCAGGAGCCCAACGCGCATTACATTGTTATCACGCACCACCGCGCCGGTGACTGCGGCCTCCTCATTGGTGACGTCCGATACAGTCTTAGCCGACACTGTCTGGGTGGCAGTGTCGATGTTAAAGATATCGAAGATTCGAGACGCACCTCGGAGGTCGGTGTCGCTAATCCCAAGTCGTTTGCGAAGAATGTGTGCTGCCTGCGTTCCGCGCCGATGCGCTGGCAGCGACAAGATTTCTTTCGGGGGGGCAATCGACTCAAGGGGCGAAAGAGTTGACGTTGGCGCATTCCGAACGATCTCTAAGGCCTGTTCGGCAACCTTTGCCACTGCAGGAAACTGCTCTGGCGAAGCCGCGAGGCAAAGATCAAGAAGTGAGCGATCTCCCAACAACGGTTGTAGTCGCTCTATAATTCCTGCAATTCCGTCATCAATGTCGTACGGAGACAAGCCCAAGGCGCCTGCAAATCTGCAGAACTGCGCCTCATCTTCATCCGTTTCAGAGATCAGCGTCCACGTGTCTTGTAGCCATGTGCCTGTGACTCTCGCTGCATGGAGTCGGTCAACAACGGCTTGGACAAATTTACGAAGTTGCTCTTCAACAAGCTCTCTAGGACACAGTATCTGCGCCCGATTCACGAACTTCACATGGGCCAACTCCGCCTCTCGCGGAGATGCCGATAATTCAATCGACTTGCCGAGAGGCACAATCTTTAGCTTTGGAAGAGCGTAACCGTGTTGGGCGGCCAACAAGGAGTGGCGAGACAAAAAGGCAGCGTCCTCACCCTCATCTTCTGTCTTGCGTGGCTCCCACAGAAGTGGCCACCAGTTCTCGGCGATCCATTCGGCCAGATAGTATGCCGGTATCTGGATGTTCTTGGAGGTTGCCCTTTTTCGATCGACATACTCCGTGACAAATCGATCAGCGACTTCGATTAGGAGGCTGCTCAAGGTCGCATCTGCTTCGTTTCGACCCTCCTGAAGGATCCAAGCGGCCGAAATTGAGAACTCACTCATCCCTTCAGTCCTGCCGGAAGGCCATTGTCATCAATGGGATACGCGTGGTAAGTGCCGATCGTTCCGACGTTGGTGCAGCCCTCGTACCACTGGTTTCCTTCTTTATGCCAGATGTGCAGCGGAAAGCCATCGATCCACTTCCGCGACACCCTCCCAGCTTTGATTGCCTCTCGGATAGCATTTCCAGCTTCCTGAAGTGTAAAATCACGAGGACAGATCGTGGCCGGTTTGACACGCCTCGCCAGTTTTCCGTCGATCCTGCAATGATAATTGCTCGGAGCGTACAGGGCAGCCGTAGCGGCCGCCTCCAGTTCCTCTTTTGGCACGTTTTTGCGCAGTACACGCGTTTTTTGCGGGAATTTGATCTCCCGTGACTTCGGTCGCTTCATGCCCCCTCCCCGCTGCGAACATAGCGAGCAGAAAGCATGATGGTCAATCTTTACGCGTGTTCACGGTGGATCACAGATCGGACATTCGCCTGCAATCGCCTTAACAGTCGGGGGTACCCACTTGGTAATAAGCCAATGATTTGACAAGAAAAACGGCGAAGGCGCGAATTCCACCGGCCCGGCCTGAACTCCGACCGCGGACAAATCCGCGATCAATCCGGTAGAGGCCTACGTGGCAACGAGCGGCTAGTCCCGCGTCGCCTCGCAGCCGCCGCCTCCAGATGCAGGTACCCCTGCCACCCGCCGGACCGGCTGCCTCGAAGCCGGAGTACATCGCGAGCCCCAGATCGCATCCGCCGCGCCCCGCCTCGCTTGTGCCGTTACCGGCCAGGTCGCCGCCCTCGTTGTCGTCACTCTTTGCGATGCCCCCGAAATCCCGTTCGGCGTCATCGGGCTTCTGTTCTCAGCCGCCCCGTTCTTCTGCATCTCGGCGCGTTACTCATGATCGCGAAAGGGGACTCTTAGACCTTTCGATGATGGGCCGCAGCAGGACACAGACGAACCGCCCTTGCCCTCGCGCGTAAGTTGCGCTTGATGGTCCCTTTCGACGGGGGATTTTAGCATGCGCATTTTCATGATGGCCGCCGCCTGCGCCGCCTTGGCCGGCTGCATGACAGCCGGCGAGACCGTTTCGTTCAAGGCCTCAAATCCGCAGCAACAAGCCCTAATGAGGGACGGGCAACGTGCCCTCGTCTCTCGGCAAAAGACCTCACTCGTCCTGGTGCGACCCGCTGCTAGGCAAATGCAAACGAACGGCAGACCGGTTTTCGTAGTCGGCATCAACAATCTAGGCAAGCAGCCGGTCGACTTCCGGGTGGGACAGGTCGAGGCCGTGCAGCACGCCGCTGGCTCCGACTTCGAAATGAAGGTGGTGACCTACGAGATGCTGGTGCAGGAGGAGCGAAACCGCCAGGTCGCCGCCGCACTCCTCACCGGTCTGGCTGCAGGGGCCAACGCTTACAGCGCCGCGAACGCTGGGCATGGCAGCTACACCACCCCCAGCGGACGCACCGGAACGTTCTACAGCCCCACTGCGGCTGCGATCGCGCAGAATAACGCGGCTGTCCAAAACGAGGCTATGATCGCTGCCACAGTGGAGACCGGGCAGCGCAACATGGCTGCGCTGGAGCAATCGGTCATCAAAGACAACACCTTGATGCCAGGCGAATGGTACGGAGGCCAACTGCACCTTGCGCCGCCGACCAATCAGGGCGGAGCTCAAAAGAGCTATACAATCGTGATCACCGTTGGGCCCGATCGCCATGTTATTGACGTCGCTCAAGGGCCCCCCGGAGTTTAGCGAATGAACGTCTTTCGGCGAAAGGCGCGTCCTGAGCGGCGGCCGCAAGCTCTCTCGATCATCGTCGCAGCAGGGCTCTTGCTTTGCGCGTCTGTTAAGGCTGCCCACGCGGATTGCAGCAGCGCGATCTCCTCATATAATTCAGCATTGAGCGACATTGAAAGTTACCTAAGGCGATACACCCAATGCCTGAGCTCGAGCAACGGGGCAGACGATTGCTCTTCTGAGTTTCGCCGCTTGCGCTCCGCGCAAAATGACTTTGAAAGCGCAGTGTCGGGTTACCGGGCATATTGTCGAAGGTGAATTAGTGTTGCCCGTGTTGCTCCCAACTCGCGCGCACTGAGCGGTAATTAGGCCCACCTGCGATGATCGTGACAGAGGTACAGGACCAGGCGATAGCCGCGCGAATGGCGTTGATTGTAGGTGCGGATCGGTTTGATCAACTCTTCCGAGCTGTCAGGTTCGACGAGGTGGATGGCGATATCCTCTACGTCTATGCTCAAGACGAAGATTCAGCAGCAGCGATGGAGGACGAGTTCGCGCTGCACATTTCGATCATTGCCTCGAAGATCCTCGATCGGCAGATCAATGTAGTGCTCGTGCTACCGCGGCAGCTCATGAAAGCCCAACGCTAGGCGACACGAACCTAATCGCAGCAACCAGTCATCAAGCAAGGACAACCACACTTGTGAAGTAGTTCACACTTCTAGGGCCTGCTCTATGCGACAGTTTCGGTACCGTTGAGTTGCGCAGCCGCGAACGCAATTTCGCGCTAGACCTTCCTTGGGGACACAATGGACCTTCACGCACTTAGCGAGTCTATCGTCCAGCTATTCACCGCATCAGCTGAAAGCAGGATGCCGATGACCTTTGGCTTCGCACTCTTGCTGATACCCGCGCACACGACACAGCTCCGATAAAGCAATCGCTGAGCGAACGAGGCAGGTCTATGAAAGAATCCAAAGAGCCGCGCAATTTGAAAGACGTCTTGAAACTCGACGCCACCGAGGTCCAACTGAACCACCTCAAGTTCTTTCCGGCCATGACCGGGTGGTTCGAGCCCACGCTCCTTCTGAAACTTCTTCTCAATGTCATCATATCAAAACTGTTTGGGCAGTACGCGGACCGTAGATTGACGCATGCCGCTCTGGATAAGCAAACTGTCGAAGAAAGCCGCAACACCACTGATCTACGAAAAGATATCGGTCAAGATGCCGATGAGGTTTGGATAGATTACGTCGCCGATTTAGGCGATGGCTTTGATGCTACTTATGCCATCGCGTATGCGCTTGCACAGCCTTCGCTGACGCTCAGTAACCTAAGACAAACGCTTCCCCGCGCCCACGTTTTGGTGATGGGAGGCGACGAAGTCTATCCCACTGCCACACGGGAGGAGTATATCGCGCGGCTACGGCGCCCCTACGAGTTTGCCTGGCCCAAGGACGACGCAGAGAGGCCTCGTCCGCTACTCGTGCTCCCCGGCAACCACGACTGGTATGATGGGCTCGTGGTGTTCTTAGCTCTCTTCTGTCGAACCAAATCAACTAGAATCGGAAATTGGGCAACTCGCCAGCGCAGGAGCTACTTCTCGGCCCGCATCGCTGACAATTGGTACATCTGGGGCATCGACATCGCGCTTGTTCGCGACATGGACCAGCCTCAGGCTGATTACTTCGTCGATGCTGCAAACAACATGCCCGACGGCGCCAACATAATCCTCTGCAGTGCAGAGCCTGGTTGGTACGAAGCCGAGAAGGAAGGCGACTCGTTTAGAACTCTTGGATATGCTTCGCAGATCGCGGAGAAAGCTGACAAGCATCTTCGCATTCCGCTCGTGTTATCTGGTGACTCACACCATTATGCTCGCTACGAGGGTGCGAACAGTCAGTTTATCACTTCGGGCGGAGGGGGCGCTTTCGTTCATGGCACTCTCGAACTGAAGAATTCAATCAGCACGGATTGGCTGAAAGAGCGGAATGCCACGCTCTCGCTGCAGGCCGAATATCCATCGAAGCAGGAGAGCAGAAAGCTTCTTCGCGAACACAGCAGGTTTTTCCAGAACAATCCTGGATTCTCGTACGTTCTTGGTAGCTTCTACGCGATGTGTTGCTTCCTGCTGACGCAAGTACCGGTCCCCGAAACCATTGTTGGAACCTGGCTTATGCTCTTCCTAGCGTTCTGGGGTTATTTCGGATACCAAGAGGGTCGTTTCAGCCTCGCAACTACGCTGTACTCGGCCGTACATGCGCTGGTTCACTTCGCTGCAATTGCGATCTTGAGCACTGTTCTTTTCTTCGTGCGAGAGAACGTACCATTCCTCGGAAGTCACTGGTTTCTTTGGGCTCTGGTCGTGGCGCTCTCCGTGCTTCCTCTGGGCGCTCGCGCTGGGGGCTGGATCTTTGGCAAGTATCTACAGCTTGCTTGCCTGCACCTGGACCGCTGTCACAACGATGCATTTAGTGCAATGCGGCTCGATACTCACAGGCACTTCTTGAGAATGCACATTGTCGGCGATGAGTTGACCATTTATCCGATCGGCGTCGACCAGCCGCCATCACGGACAACGTGGCATAGGAATGACCAGCGTTGCCCAGACAAGCCGTCGCTCTTCGTACCACCTCCCACTTTCGCGCCCCGTCTCTTAGAGACTGCCATCGTGGTAGCTGCAGAGGAGTCCCTCTCTTCTGCGGAGGTCGATCCATCTGCTGAGATCCGCGAAAGGAAGGAAGACCCATAGGACTTAGCGTTTGAGGCCGCCACTGGCCAGGCGCCATGCCAGTCGGCCGGGCCAGGTCTGTTCGCCGCAAGTATTGCGCGCGCTGAGGTTGCTCAGTCTGACAAACCGCCGGCGGGGCGCGGATGTCCGGCCGGACTTCATGTCGGACCGATCGATGGCTGTCACCCACTCCGGCCGATCACCGTCAAAGCCAGTTTGACAAGCCTTGGTTGTAGCAGCGATAACATCCATCAGAACTGGCTGGGAGGGGGCTTATGAAAATCTGGCGAAAGGCGATAATTGCAGGCATTGCTGTAACGTTCATTGGCGCGAATGCGGAGGCAAGTTCCGACGAATCCGCCAAGGTGCTGGAAAAGCTGGCTACGCTGGAGGCCCGCGTTGCCGCTCTGGAAACCAAGAACCAAGAGTACAAGCGTGAGCTGGAGCATGCTCGCTCGCAACTTCGTGGTGCCCAGCCGGCAAAGGACGTGAGATCAGCTCAAGCTTCCATGCCAGTTGTTGCACAGCCGAGCGTACAGGTCATCGCAAGCCCATCGAATCTACCTGCTTCATGGACAGGCCTATTCTGGGGAGCTTCGGCGGGAGGGGCGGCCACCAGATCGCGAACAACCTCGGCAGAAACGTATACCTCCCTCTTCCCGAGCAATCCACCGCCGTTCGTCATTAACGGACTCGCATCGGTAAATAACTCCGGTCCAACGAACCACTCTGGCGGGTTCTTGGACCTATACGCCGGCTGGGATGCGCAAATTTCTCGCGCCGTGGTTGGCGCACAAATAGAAGCGACAATCGCGAATTTGGACTTCAGCTCAAGTGGTACGCGAGCCTATACGTACTTCAATTCGGCTGGTCCGACCGGGCAAACTGCCACAGGCGACTACCGCCCTCAGGTCGCTGCGCGTTGGCTGACAAGCGCTCTGCTGCGCGCAGGTGTTCTTCTCGACGAGAACACGTTGCTCTACGGGCTGGGCGGTTGGACATTTGCGCAGTTCGAGGCCCGCAACCTCACCGACAACCCGTTCTTTCAGCCCATCGAAACATTCTGGGCGAACGGGCCAACGGGAGGTGTCGGTCTCGAACGTCGGCTTGACTCTAACTGGCGAGTGCGAGCCGAGTATCGCTATACAAAGTTTGATGGCGTTACGACGCAGGATCGGTTCTCATTCACATCTCAAACAAATACTCAGAGCTACGCGCGCTCAACGCAGTACGAGCAGTCTATGCAGTCGGGTAGGATCGGCTTCGCCTACGCCTTTAACCCATTCAAATAACGAGGGTATCGCTAAGACGATTGGCCCATGCGTTTGACAAGCCATGGTTGCATCCGACATAACGATACAGATACACATGAGTGAAGAGGCCGGAGGCAGGATGAGGATAGCCGCACTATGGTTGGGGTTGCTGCTGTCGAGCGTCGCGAGCGCAGCGGAAGTAACTGTTATCCTGAGCACGCCAGTATCGATCGCGGTTAGCGCGTCGTGCCGGAGCGGCGAAACCTGTGATCAGCTCGCCGCCGATCAAGCCCAAGCTCATTGCGCTAAAACGGGGCGGAATGCGCAGCTTGCCCCGGATGGGAAGGTCTGGCGAGAGCATTGGCCATTCAGTGACAAATATGAGTTTCGGTTTAATTGCGTCCGTTGACGGACAAACTCTGGGGCTACTGCAATGCGAAAAGCTTCTATCCTACTTCTGCTGCTGCTGACGGGCTGCTTGGGCGAAGAGGAGCGCATGGCGGCTGCCAATGCCAAGGACGACCAACAATGCCTGTCCTACGGTGCCCAAAAGAGCACCGATGCATACGTCAGTTGTCGCGCTCAACTAGAAGCTGCCAGGAGACAGGCCGACGGTGCTCTCGTCGCGGCGCGAAATGCAGACCGGCCCCGAAACTGCGTCAACACTGGCGGGTACGGCGGCGGCTCCATCATCTGCAATTGAACCGAGTAGACTGCGGAGCTAGCGGCGAACATGAATTGCTGCGTTTGGTGCTCGCTGGGGTCGGGGCCGTTTTCATCCGCCGCGGATCTCAGCTATCCCCGCTTGGCCTGGACTTCCGACTGCCGCCAGCTGCCGAACGCCCCGCCTTGCGGGCTTTGAAACGAAGCACGGCCTCAACCGCCTCTTCCAGGGTTGCGAACTGGCTGTTGTTGATGTTGCCAGGCGTGCGCTCACCTGTGAGCAAAAACGCGCCCGTCAACCGCGCAGGCGGCAACACGACATAGCTCATGACCTCGCGATTGTCCTCGTCCATCCGTGCGACCACGACAAGATCGGCGCGTTGGTCGATGCGACGCCGGAGGCCCCACCGCGGAAATTTCCCGCGGGCAATGCTCGCGCGCGCTACCGCGATCGTGACTTTGACCGCACGATCAATGGTAATGAGGCCTGTCTTCGGGTCGAAAGCGAGCGAATGCCCGAACGCAACGAGTTCGTCGGCGAACTCCTCCCGAACTTCGACCAGGGTCGCGATGACCGCGCGGCGCCCGTCTTGATATCTCAGGCTGTCCGGATAATAGCCGATGGCGGCATAAGCCTTCCTGAGGCTGCCGAACCTCTTGATATACGCGCCGTTGCCGGGAAGATCGAAAGACGCATCGATGATCGAGGCGCTCAGCTCGCCTTTCTGGACCAGCAGGGCCTTCAAGCGGTCCAGCATGTCCCGATCCGACAGAAGCAGACGTCGGCGGCTGGAAATCTTTTGAGCTTTCCAGAACAGCGCCGGCTTCACGATCGGTGCAAACGACGCTTTCGAGCGGATCCAGGCGTCGGGCGAATTGCGTTTGGGTTTCTGCCCGAGCTTCCAGTTGGTGCGGTTGTAGACGTTTACTCCAATATAATGCTCGTTCTTGAGCAGATAACGGAGCGTCCAGCTGGTCCATCGCCGCCCGAACTGGTTCAGAATGCCCTCGCCGTTCAACTCTTTGGCGATGGCCGATGGGCACTTTCGCTCTTCGACGAATGACCGGAAAATCCGCCGGACGACCTCCTGCTCCTCCGGCGGTCCGGGTTGCAGCAGCACCCGATCTTCCTGCAAGGCCTTGCGCTGGCCGTTGGCTAGAAAGCCCTTCGATCGGCCAGCCGCATCGACAAGCTCACGACGCAAGCCATAGCCCGCGGAACCACCTTGGCGAAATCCCAGGGTAACCAGGCGGCATTGCGCGGCGAACACCTTCTTCGAGAGATCGAGGCTGTACTGACCCGCGCCAATGCGCTTCAGCTGCTTTGCGATGTTCGACATAAAGCTGCCATCGTTGTCGAACTGCTCGGCGCAGTACTGCACCGAAACGCCAGCGCTTCTGCAGATGAACTCATAATAAGCGCTCTCGTCGGCGTCCTGGAAGCGGCCCCAGCGGCTGACATCGAACACAAGGATGACGCTGTAATCTGCCCGAGCAGTCTTCACGTCATGAAGCAGCTGCTGCAGCGCGCTGCGGCCCTTGATCGTTAATCCGCTCCTCGCCTTGTCGACATAGCTTTGCACGATCTCGAGGTCGTGCTCGATCGCGTAGGCTGCGATCGCAAGCGCCTGGTTCGCGGTCGAATATCTCTGCTGTTCGCTGGACATACGAATGTACTGCGCGGCTCGCACCCGCACCTGGCTTGCTTCAACAGCCCCTCGCGCCTGCGCCATGTCCCGGCCCCTTCGCCGATACCATGGTTATGCCACAGCCATAGACGGGAGTTCGGCAAAGCTCGCCTTTGGTTGGCACTCTCCCAACCGATCGCGCAAGCTTCGACTATCTTTTTCGGGAATGTCTTTAGGTGCGGCACCACTCGACCCTGCAGCCTTCAGGATTCTGTGCGAGCTGTGGGTAACACTGCGCCGGCCGCTCCGCGCGTCCGCGCAAAGCGCGACCCCTTTCCATCGAGGAATCATCGAACCAATGAAGAAATGTGCTGGCTCACCCACCCCAAGGCAGCGGAGCCAAGAAGAGAATACAGCCCGGCCCAAAACCATGATCGGCCGCGTGCGGCACTGATCGACCGCAGATATAGGAACGCACCTAAGAGCGGGCCGTAGTTCCTCCTGAAGTCTCCGTTGAGCCTTGCGATCTTTGAAAGCTCAGAAGTTTTGACCTCGTCGGCCATTGCGCTGGTCCTCTCTTGGTTGGAGCCAGCGCCCTATAAACTCCTGTTTTGCCCGACGGAGCAAGTGAGATTCGGTATTTCGAAATTATTCCTCGCGCCCGCGCCGTTAGCCCTTGACCAACCTTTTGATCCGATCTCGCGGGACCGCTCTAGGACTAGCGGCTTGCCTCCCGCTCGGATCGCCGGAATCTATCTCGCATGAGCACCAAGTCGCGAGAGGTCATCTGGGGCGGCCGGATCATGGGCGCGAATATCCACGCTCAGGGAGCCCGCGAGCGTGCCGAGCAGGCCGTTCGTGAGGCGGACCGCGCGGAGGCCGAAGCCTGGTCCCTCCGCATGGAGGGCTATGGCGGCCCTGCCCAGCCCTCTCCGACCATTGGCCAATGCCTCAATGGCGGGCTTGCATGGCTCGAGGTCGAGTGCGCTCGGTGTAAGACGCGTGCGAGCCTGCCCCTCGACGCGATCCGCCGGCCTAAAGACACGCCGCTCTGGAAGCTGGAAGCCTCGCTCAGGTGCCGCTCGTGCCGCACTCCTCGCTATGCGCCGCCTGCCCGCATGATCAAGCTGACCGAGACAAGCCAGATCACACCCTACAAGTGGGTGTATCCGACTGAAGAGCGTTAGGTTTGGGCGAGAATCAGGCTAGTCGAGCACCATGTGCAATCTCTATTCGATCACCACCAACCAAGCCGCCATCCTTGCGCTTTTCAGGGTCGTGAATCAGTACGTCGGCAATCTGGCGCCGATGCCGGGCGTCTTTCCAGACTATAAGGCGCCGATCGTCCGGACTGGCGGCGCCAGCCGAGAGCTCGCGACCGCGCGGTGGGGGATGCCGTCGTCCCAGCAAGCTCTCCTGCAGGCCACCAAAAAACGCGCCGAGAAACTGCAGGCGAAAGGTAAAGCGGTCGACTTCAAGGAATTGCTCCGGATGGAGCCGGACTCCGGGACGACCAACATCCGGAACGTGAAGTCTAAGCACTGGACGCGCTGGCTGGGGCCGGAGCACCGCTGTGTGGTGCCGTTCAACTCGTTCAGCGAGTTCAACAAGGCGGAAGGCGGCGACATCTGGTTCGCGCTGGACGAGACCCGCCCGCTCGCCTGCTTCGCCGGCATCTGGGCCAACTGGACGTCGGTCCGGAAGGTCAAGGAAGGCGAGACCACCAACGATCTCTACGCGTTCCTGACGACCGAGGCCAATGCCGAGGTCGGCGCCATCCATCCGAAGGCGATGCCGGTGATCCTGATGACACCCGAGGAAGTCGAGACCTGGATGACCGCACCGGCCGAGGAGGCTCTGAAGCTGCAGCGGCCTCTCCCGGACGGGACGCTCCGGATCGTCGCTCGCGGAGTAAAGGAAGACCCCGGCCCCGGCTAGCAATCATTTCCCTGCTGAATGCCGGGCCCGTTGAAAGACCAATCGCGACAATGGCCGTGAGCAAGTAATCTGCGCATGGGGTCCTCCTGTCTCGTGCAAAGGCCCCTTTCCCCTAAACCAGCATCGGATCGAACGATGAGGAGCTTTCTCGCACGAGACACGATCGCCTTCAGTGACGGGCGTCACACGCGTTTGTATTCTCGTGACGGCTAGCTGCGGGCATGTGGTCGCTTTCAGTGTGGCCGCAGTTTCGGATCGCCTGGACCGCCAGCAACGCAGCTCAGCTACGACCGGATCAAGCGGGCTCCGGGCCATGACCAGGATCGCAACCAGCCGTGCATGGGTAGCGCCGCCCGATGGAACTCTCCAATCCGCCGCGCAGTTGACGGCTTGTCCCTCGGAGTTTGGGTTTATGCGTTTCTCGCCCTCGATCGTGCCGGCCGATCGTCTCGACCGCGACATTTACTTGGTGCTTGAGGACTTCGGCGCGCGTGCCGGCTGTGCCTGGCGCGAGACCGACGAGGCCGACACGGATCTCGAGACCGTGCTGCAGGACATCATCTCCGGCCAATACGCCTATCCCGTACGGATCGTCTGCTTCAATCCGGTCGAGGGCTGGTCGCGCGATGCCACCGCCGACGTCGCCGACGCGCTGGCCGAGCGCGCCGCCAACACTGACGCCGAGATCACGCCAGCGCTGCGGGACTTCATCAACGCCAACGCGACGCGGCGCTTTGACCTGCAGCTCGCCCTGCCCCTTCGCGGCTTGTCCCATGACAACTAACGGCAGCGGCTGGGCTGCCGGACATGCGAGATCTCGGCACTATCAAATGCCATCTCGATTTTGCTGCGCTGGTTTGACAAGCCTCGCAAGGGCGGCGGCGTTACCGTGGCCACGTGCGCACGTGCCCAGAGATCCAATCATCTCGGCGAATTGACACTAGCCCCGGAGCCTGCTTGAGGCCGTTTTGCTTTGCGTAGGACACTCCTGAAGAGCCCAGCTTGTGGGTGTTCCGCTTGTAAATACACGCTATGAGAACGAAGCGCGACCGATTAATATCACAAATTGTTCTGGCCGGAGAACGCCCGCTGACATGTAGCTTACGACAGGACGGCCTCAGCTGGGGCGGCAGCTGAGGCCGTTGGGGTCTGCTCCGGCTTCAGGGGGCTTATGGGGGGCTTATGGGGACGCCGGAGCAGAAAGCCCAATTCGCCGAATTGCCACTTGTTCCTGACTCGTAAAAGCCGACCGGAAATCTTGTCTTCCGCGAATGCGTATGGCGTATGAGCTCTGCTTGGCTACCGCCGCCAAGCAAGTCCCCTCAGGACCCAACTGGATTCACGAAGTAAAGCACGACGGTTATCGGATGCTGGTTGTCCGGGAGAACGAACGCGTGCTCCTCTCGCGCAACGGCGCGGACTGGACGAAGCGCTATCCCTGGGTTGCTGAGGCGGCGCTGAAGAACCGGCAGAAGCACTTCGCCATCGACGGGGGGCAGTGATACTCGGAGTGGATGGCGTCTCAGACTTCAACGCCCTGCACAGCCGAAAGCACGACCATGAAGTCCAGCTCTACGCCTTCGACATCGTGGCCATGGGCGGGGACAATCTGCGTGATCTTCCGCTGCATGAGCGAAAGACAAAGCTCGAGCGACTGCTGACACGGCGGCCGGATGGAATCACGGTGGCTCCATTCGAGCGCGGCGAGATCGGGCCGGACCTATTTCGCGCGGCATGCCGCATGGGTCTCGAGGGGCTCGTGTCCAAACATCGCGATCGGCCCTACCGGGGCGGTCGGCAAAAGCACTGGGTGAAGGTGAAGAACCGGGCTCACCCTGCAATGGAACGGGAACTGTGATGGCGCGTGGGCCATTTACGATTGGCATTATTGAAAGCTAAGTCTCGGGTTTGATAGGCACCCACTCCGCGAGCAGAGCTTTTGCGACCTCACGATGTTTCGGCTTTCCATTGAATGCGAGATGATTCAATCTAGCGTGAACATCATCGGGATCAGCAAAATAGGCAATGTACTGCGCGTGGATCGGATGGTGCACACCAGTGTTCGAACTATTTGCCCACCCCTTGAATTTTCCGACGGCGCTCAGAAACTCGGCGTGCGTTTTTGTTGCATTCTGGAACCGCACTTTTACGTCAGCCTGATCACCTAGCTGGACCCAGCAGAAAAGCGGGTTCAGCGGCGCGGGTAGTTCGAAGATCTCCTTCATGCCGATATATTCGAAGCGCTCAACCAATACGGCAAGTGCCGTCTGAAAGTCGTCTTCCGTCAGCCATGCATTCTCGGGATTGCTGCGGTGGCCTTCTGGCTTTCCCAACGCGAAGCCTTGATCGCGCATTATGAATGCAAGCCAGCTTAGACTTGCGCCATCGTTGAGCACCTGGATCAGATTCGAAGGCGAGTTTTTGCGCAAAAGAAATCGAGATGTTTCCCAGATTGCGTTGCGTCCTTCGGTGTCGTTGAAGCCGGTCACCCGCTCAACATCGTCCATCGTTTCAGCGAATGCGTAAAATAGCCCGTTGGATTCCTCTTTATCGTAGCCAACAGGTTCGTCCATTAGGCGGTCCAACAGAACACTGAGAAAGTGACCGGTCCGCTCATGAGGGCGAGCCAGTATATCGATGATCATGCTCGCCGCGGTATCGGGGTCACTCTTGCAGGCCGCTCGAAGTTCCAGCAACTCGCTGTCTTTCACAGCATATGTTGGCAATGCAAACGCGAAGTATCCTCGCCAATGTGATGGACTTCCTAGCCGCCGTCCGCGTTCGAAATACTCAAGTTCACCTTGTTCGAATTTGAAGACCTCAAAATCGGTATCCTCTCGCGAGTATCGAAGCTGCTTCAAGCCAGGGAGAATTTCGTCTACCCCCGACAAAAATAGCCGCTCATGCCAGCCAAACCGTTCGAGGAGCTTGAGCAGCTCCTTGCCCGCTGTTCCGGCCTCGGCATCACCGGGGCGGCCTCGATCCCGATAACTTCCCACATTTTGTACATAGTTCTGGACCCAGCCATAGAAATCCGGCCACTTCAATTTGATTAGCTGTAGCCAAACGAAATCGCAAAAGTCTGACCCCTTCGGCACCTCTGGCCAGGCAAGGTGGATTGCTTGATGAAGTCGAACTACGTCTCGGGGGGTGCTCAAGAGCGCCCCACCCCATCGATCGAAAACAGACTCGAAACGATATTGCGCCTCGTTGTCTTGCGCGTTCATATCGGACTGAAAAGTGTCTCGTAGGAGCCTCTTCAAGTAGCGCCTCAAAGCGAAAGGCTCCTGCGGTGGGATATGAACCACATCTTGGAAAATTCTTTCCAGGTACTCTCTCCCATCATTTATGCTAAGAGCGGCCTCGACTTGCTTCGATAAGATCCGGCCGTCGAAACACACCACATACGACACCAATGGAAAGTCGGCTGCTTTTCGTGCCAGTCGCAGTACTTCAACTGCTTCGGCCGCGTCGAGACGGTCAGTATCGTCGATAATGACCGTGAACCGAAGCTTTGGGCGCTGCATCTGAAGCGCTTTCAACTCGGCGACGATCCTTGCCTTGAGAGCATCAAGTGGCTCTGCGCGACCGAAAAGACCGGAGAACCAGCCTGCCGTCTTTAGGCCAGTCGCGGCAAGAGCCGTGCTACCGGTAGGATCGATTGACGCGGCGCCAGCCACAGGCGCTGCGAGCGAACCGAGGTACCCGCCATACTTCCGAATGATTTTAGGAAGCCGGCTACCGCGCCACCACGCAAACCCTCTCTGATAGTGCCACCACCTCCATTGACTAGGCGACACTCTGTCCACTTCCGCAGCGAATTGACCAAGGAAGGATGCGATCAAGGCGCTTTTTTCTCCGACCAGCCAAGGTTCGAAACGGATCACAACATGATCTTGATATTGGCGCAGGTTCTCAACAACGAAGTTAGAGAAGGTCGATTTTCCGCTGCCCCAAGCGCCTTCGATGCCTATTGTGTAACCGCCTGATGGGATTCGAGTAGCGAGTATCGAGGAGAGGCCTGCGACCATTTCGCGAAGACCGAACTCATCCTGCTCAAGGATTTCAAGAGGCATGTCACCTCTCACGCGGCCTATGTCAGTGATGCTCATTTCCTCTCCACCAGCGGGACTTGATCGGCGTTATCGACGTTCTACAGACGCCGGCCGAGCCGGCGGATAATGGCTCCGAATTTGACTTTGACTTACCCCCGACCGGGCTCTTTTCAGACGAATGCCCTCCACAGCGAGCTGCTTTTAGGGTACTACTAGGCGTTGATCAAACTCTGGGGGAAGCCATGGCTAAGCAATCCAGCCCCAAGCTATCCACGCTTGCGTCGAAAATCCTCTCGGGCGAGAAAAAGCCAACCATCACGGATGCGAAAAGGCTCGCCGTATCTGTTTTGAGTCAGGACGAGACCAAGAGTCAGAAGCCTAAAAAGACGAAATGAAAAAGAGCGAAGCCGAACCGGCCATAAGGTCTCTTGCCACCACATGGTTTGACACACTGCCCGCCGAGAAGCGCGAGCATCCGAGTTGGTATGCGTTCAAGGACTGGCTATCAACTACAACTACGCCCACTACCTGAACTTTAGATCTCGCATTAGCGCGGACTACGACGCTGAAATGTGATTTGACGACGAGTTGGGCCAAAATTGGCGAAGGTGAATATTATGAAGAGACTAGCTGCGCTACTTTTCCTCATCGCGAGCGGCGCCCATGCTGAGACAGTGGACGTAAAGTACAGAGGCTCGGTCGATCTAAAGCCGTTCGCCTGTCAAGCTATCACCAAGAGCAGCTTTATAAACCGCGTGTGCTACGATGCAGCCAACCAGTACATGGTGATCTTGCTCAAAGACACTTATTACCACTACTGCGAGATACCCAAATCGACGGTCGATGCGCTTCTCTCAGCCGATTCTCTTGGTCGCTACTATAACGTCAACATCAAAGGCACCGGCAAAGACGGCCCTTACGACTGCCGGACACACAGGGTTCCGGCATACTGATGAGCGTATCGAAGCAGGCAAATGAGAGCCGTCCCAGTGTACTCATTGACAACAGCGGACAACCGATAAAGCTCTCAGAATTACAATTGAATGGCGTATCCGCCGAAGCTGCGCGCAACGGGGAGACCGTTAAAATTTGGACGCGCCTCTGCCTGACATCGGATGATCGCCTCTTCCATCGAATTGCGGACGGGCTTAACGGCCATATTGAACACGTGGTTCGACGGGCTGGTCAAGCCGTGAATCTTAAGCACGCGCACACTGTATTGCTTGTCATACATCCAGACAACACGGGTGACTTGTGGGTCGACACAGCGGCGGTCACTATACGGATCATGCCAAAGCGCGATTTGGTTGCCGGTGGCATCGTGTTCGAGAGTGACATCGCTGATGTAACTGAGATGGCTTTTCCGCTGGTCGCGATCGAAAAGGAAGACCGCGCTGTTTGCATCTTTCGCGAGGGATGGCGGTTTGGCTTATTTTTTGATTTCAATCCAGCCGGTGACTTTTCCGTTGCAGATATGCAGCGCGATTTAGGCACGATGCACCGCCGTCTCAGGTACCGCGATCTTTACGACGCCCTCGCCGACACCACGATATTTTCCCGGCTTGTTGAAGCCGGCTGGTTTCCCTTCGTGGAAATCATGGGATCTGAATTTCGCGTCCTCGCCGACTTCTGCGAGGCAGGCTTTGACTTGGCTGAAGAAGAAGCACGGCTCGTAACCAAGTTCGACTCTGCGCGTCTAGAGCACATGTCCAAGCGTTGGATGGTGAAATCTCATTTCGCAGGAAAGGAGCCACTCCTCAGGTCGGCCGTCAGAGCGTTTTTGGCTGGTGACGCCGTACCGGTTATCAAAATCGTCTTGACCGAGATTGAGGGCATCTTGGCTGAGGCATACCGTGCCATCCATGGGAAGGGGGCAAGGCTCCCGGTCCTCCTCGACTTTGCAATTACCTCTGCGGAGCAGAAAGCGGGCCAGGCGGACACTCTATTGTTCCCGGCCGCATTTGCGCACTATTTGAAGTCGCACACGTTCGCAAATTTTGATCCTGCCACCAATACAGGCAAGGCCAGCTCACGGCATGCAGTGGGACACGGCGCTGCGAACGCTGAGAGCTATACCCCTGTGCGCGCCTTGCAGGCGCTGCTTACACTGGACCAGCTGGCTTTCTATACCTGACTCGGTTTCTAACTTCCGGTAATGAGAGTTATTGGAAGTTAGGCTACTGCCCAGCGGGGGCATGGAGTGAAAGAGGCCGCCAACTGAGGCGGACTTAATGCATCTTTCGGCGCAACTTCAATGCGGCCGCTCGGTGCCTATAAAAAGTAAGCCGCAGGCGCTGCCTCGAGACAGATCCTGCGGCCCGCGCCGCGACGTTCCGCACGATCGGCACGGCACGCCGCCGATTAACACAAAAGCGCGTTAAGCGTGAGCCGGAACCCAGGGCCGCTGAGTGGAGAGGGCCAGCACGCTCCCCATCAGGAACTAGCATCTGTTTCATCGCTTATGGGAGTCATAGCCGAACGACGGCCATCGCCGCTGCTGAGGCTACGGGCCCGGCCTCTAGGCACACCGGGCCCATTCCTTGAGGGCTATCGGCGTCTGCCTCTTATTTCCGCGCCTTGCACAACATTTTTTCTGCCCCGTTAAGTTGAGCGAGCGTTTCAGTGATGCGGGTCCTTAGGGCGACACCTCCACCGTGAGCCTCGCTCCATCCACCCGCGAGCCCCTGCCTGCCTCACGCTGGCGGGGGCTCTGTGCAGGGAGGCTCCGATCCCGATACCCCTTTTTAAGTACAGGCTCATCGAGGCGCACTTTGTCGCGGACTTCGGCAGGCATGAGCTGCCTGGCGAAACGGAGGCGCCAATAGAGGCTATCAAGCTCGCTCGGTCGCTGCGCGAGGCTCGACCGGAATTGGTTGGCAGATGCTATTCGATCGTCGTTCTCGATGATAAGGGCGTCACGTTTTGTCGCATTCCACGAGCGATGCTGTGATGGTCGATTTGGCCCGCCCGCCAGCCTCGGCGGGTCTTCCCTCAAACATGTGATCTAGTTCATATTGCACTTCGGCAAAGCAGCGGCAGGTTTGTTCCGTCCTAAGTGACATTGGAGGACGGGTATAATGCCAACGGAAAATTGCTTAATTGTTTTTGCCGCGGGAAGACGATTGGATCTCCTACGCGGAGAAGCTTCTCGCATAGCCAAAGAAAATAAAGTGGGCTGGCATACCGACCGCGCCGACATGGGCACGCGCTTTTGCTTCGAGGACGCTAAGGCAAAAGAAGCCTTCGCGCGCACCTGCGACAACCTCGGCATTTCATGCCGAGACGGCTAGTGGACGGGAGGGCCGCCGCTACCGTACGATCCACCAATGAGAGCTAAGAAAGCGAAGCCGCCGAAGCCTCCCCGGAAGAAAACCCCGCGTGAGAAAGCGATGCGGCAGATGGTCAAGGACGACGTTGCGGAGCTGCAGAGGCTCGCCAGGTCGCTCCGCAAGAAACTGCATTGACTGTTTTCTTGACGGGGCGTCCGCTGTGCTGAGAGAAGCGGCCGGGAGCGGCGGCCAGCCCTGAGGGAGTGGATGGCGGACTGGACTCAAATTTTTCAAGCGTTCTAAACTGTCCGCCGGGACGGCGGCACAGACCAGAGCGCAAGGTGCAAGAATACAGAGCCTATATCGTCGATCAGGACGGACACGTCACGGGCCGGATCGATCTGTTGTGTGAAGATGAAGACGCCGCTCGCCAACGCGTCAAGCAGCTGGTTGACGGTCTCGCCGTGGAGCTATGGCAAGGCAACCAGAAGATCGAGCGGTTCGAGCCGCCGCCGCGCATGGGGCCTTAACCGAGCGGTTCCGTTATCCTAGTTGAATGCATCGATCGCGCTGCTGGTTACCTTCGCTGGTATGACGAATGAGCTGCGACAGCTGGAACGATTTGCACGCGCCCAAGCTGCTTTAACCAGCGAACCGCGCGCAAAAGCAGGCTCTGCTAGAAATAGCAGAAGCGTATTGCCGCCAGGCGGAACGTCGGCAGCGCGATCAATCCGAGCTTGAGCCATTTCCTGAAAGGAATACGCGCAGTTCCTGAGAGGCAGTGGACGGACCTTCGAGCCGGAACCATAGGTCCGTTGCAACGTTTTCCCGGGCGCGGAATGACCGCGCTCCAGAGAGGCACCGGCTCGCATCCCATTGCCTGCGAACTGGTGCCTTTCTTATCGCAGGCGGAGCACTTCATGAAGAAGCCCCTTCTGGTGATCGTTACTCTTAGTCTACTCGCATCGCCCTGTTTTGCCGATCCGTGGAAGGATGAAAGCGGCAAGGGTCGCTTGAGCTACGATCGTGGTCCTTACCGCGCCTACAACTACGACCGCGAATACAAGCAGGAGTACTACCGGGGCCCATGCAAGATCGAGCGGAAGTGGGGCAAGCATGGCGAGTACAAAGAAGAGACAAAGTGCAAGGGCTACCGCGACTGACCTGGGAGGAGTGAACGGACCGGGTTTGCCGGGACACATGGACTTTGATCTAGATCAAACAGCCTCTCGACCCACGTAATTGCCTAGTTTGAGCTGCACCGGAGGAGCAGGGAATGTTCAGTAATCGCCCTACGTGGATGACGCATTTATTGGCTTGGGCAATAGCCGCCATCGGTCTCCTCACGATCCTTTCGATGGGGCTGGGGCCCTCTTAAGGAGAGCGAACCGGCACCCTGAGGGAGTGGACGGAGCGTCCACTTTTACCCATGTGAATACCAGTTCTCCGGAACCGTGCTGGTATCGGCCTATGGATGATTCTCTCAGACAGTTGGAAGCGACGGCCCGGCGCCAGGCTGCGCTGACGACGGATGCGCGCACCAAAGCAGCACTGGTTGAGATCGCCGAAGAGTACCGCGCTCGAGCGGAGTACACGGAGCGCGAGCCGCGGCCGCAGCTCTGGGGAGTGGACTGAGGCCGGCTGCTCATGCAAAGTTCCTCTCGGAACCGAGCGGACGCGACGATGAAAGACATGCAAGCCAGCCTTGAGAAGCTGCGCGCGGAGGCCGCCGAGGCGGCACTGGTTCGAGACCTTGCAACTGATCCCGTGAAACGAGCGCTATACGCTAGGCTGGCAAAGCACCTATCGAAGCTCGCGGAGAGGTGGAGCTAGCAATCACACAGCAGCGCGCAAGTTAGTAGCGCATCCCTCGCTCTCCTGAGAGGAGTGGGCGGATTCGACCCACGTCTAGTCGTGACCCGGACTGGAACTCGGCCGAGTTCGTGTATGAACCATTTCAACTGTGACCCCTACCAAGGGTCGTAAGAGGGCTTCGAGGAAATAGCGATCGGCTATCTCGGCCCCTCACGACGGCCCAGAAGGCGATCGGGCGAGTGAAGATATTTGAGCCAGAATTAAGAGCATTACTTCTGGGCGTTCGGTTACCGCTGGAGACTGCTGCTGTGAACCCAGAAAAGCGCATCCTGCTTACCCTCAAGAGCGCACTAAATTATATCGCGCGCCAGCAAGAAGTGCTCTCAAAGCCAGAAGTGACGACGAGGGAAGTCCTACCGACGCTAATCTTGATGCTCGCCTCAATCTTCCTGTTCGACTGGATCGAGGAAAAGCTGTTCGGCCGCACGACTGGCATAGGCATCGCGGTCGGATGGATTGTCGGACTGTCGATCTGCTATGGAGCAAGTCATTTCCGAAATTCAAAACTAGACTCCTCAAAGGGGGACGCCGGACAGGAGTGAACGGCAGCCCTGAGAGGAGTGGACGGTGAGTGAATGTCGGCTATTGGCTCTTTGCGGCCGTGCTCGCGCGTTTCGTCGGCGTCCGCTTCTAGCGGCTAAGCGCACCTGGCCTTTTCCCTACGCGGCGAATAGGTCTGGGCCGGGAGCCAGCCTTGGTCATTTGGGTGAACGTCCCGCTCTCGTGCAGCTCGACCTCACCTGCACGCTTTCGCAAATGCGATGCCGGAGCGAAACTCCTCGCCCGTGCCGCCCGTCTTCCCATCTTGATGAAGGTCTTGTTGACCAGCTCGATGAAGATGCGGCCGCCCTGCACGGGCTCGATGCCAGCGGCGATCTCCACCACCTTTCGAACCGCGGCCTCGGAGGTGCCGACGGAGAGATTCAAGTCGCAGTGACGGGCACCTAGGCTGCGAGATCGAACGTCGCAATCAAAGCACGGACCTCACCCGCCAATTGGCGATAGTGCTCGCTCGCTCGCAAATAAAAGCCCCGATTGCTCTCATTTGCCCTCTTGGCAATCAATTCGCATTCAGCAGCAAGGCTCTCATAACGCTCTAACTTGGCTTGAAAATCCCTCATCCGAGCCACCCAACTATTACAAATAAAGGGAGCCGACGTTATTCGCGGATTTGTGGTGCGGCAAGAGGGTTGGACTATGCTGCGTTGCAAATTCGAATGCTCTGCCCGCGCCTTTGGGGCCGGCCGGCATCATTCTGCCGCGTGCAGACCTTGCTCCGTGGGCTCATAACGAAGCCCGCGCTTCACGAGCCAGCCACCCTCGACCATTCTCTGCGCTAAGTGCATGGAGCACACGGGCTGATTGCCGCCGGGATGATAAAGACCGTCATTGCGCTCGACGAGAAAACCGTAGACGCGCGCGAGCCGCAAGGGCTTGAGCATTCCGGGGAATAGAACAACTGGCTCGTCCTTCATGCCTCAGGCAAGTGGCTGGATGGGGAGTCGTTCCCGAACTCCTCGTATGACGGCTCTGCCTATCTCGACCCCCGCCGCTAAAGGCGTCGCACGGGAGCATCTCCTCAAACCGGCGAACGTTAGTGCAACACACGAGCGGCTTCTGCTAGCCGGACCTTCTCTCGCAAATCCTCGAGTTCCTGAAGCATTTTCAGGAGATCCGGCAGCACGGTTGCCCGCTTCAAAATTCGGGTCGTTTGTCCCATCGCTACACGCCTCCATGGCTCGCCAACGGCGAGCCACATCAAGGCGCACACACGCAAATTTTCCCCTGCAGGCGGAATTGCATTTTTAACAAATTAGCTGAGCGGCGTTGGCGCGGTGGCATTCACTGGGCCTGGTGCGTGCGGCCTTGCCGGTTATCCCATATGGGTTTACGATGCAACCTATTTTAGAATTATGTATTTGGAGCTACCGATTGGGAACAAGCATAGAATCGATCGTTTCGGCTTATGTGCGTCTGAAGAACCGGATGGCCTTGGAGAATATGCGAGACCTTCGGCGCCAATTGCTCGAACAGCTACAGTCCACATCAGGTATTAACCCGACCGACTCTCGAGACGCTCTACATGAGGACCTCCGAGTGATCGAGGATGGACTCGAGCAGCTCCAGTCGAGGCAGTGACAAGCAACCGGCCATGCTAGGGCCTGAAGCGAGGAGGCCGGTCACGCATGCACCATTGCGACGACGTTATCCCCACTGATGGCGGAGTGGTTCTCTCTTAGCCGGTCACATTCATCGCGAACCATTGCGCCAGCTTAAGTCGCTTCTCTTCATACCGTGCGCGATTGCTGGCTCCGCTCTTGCCTCGCGGCCGGTCGGCCACCGGTCTGCCTCTAGCTGGAATGAAGAGGCCCGAGCGCAGTTCTGCCCTCTGACGGACGGCTACCAAGTCGACGCCACCGGATCGGCCCGGGGAAGCTATTGGCGATGCTCAAGGCGCGTTCCTCCTCGGTCTCGAGAGCTATTTTTTGAGCCAGCATGACATCGCCCTCGACCAAGCCACCCACCGGGACGAAGCACCACCCGGTGCTGAGCCGCCCGTATTCGTCGATCTCGTTGACGTTGCCGGACGTTCCTCGCCGGATGCGGTATCGCGTTCCGGTATCGCACCCAACGACGTCGAAGTACCCCTTCCTCTCGAACTCGACCCTTTGCTGGGGCGAAAGCCAAGAACGTAGCAGTCGCAGCGCTCGAGCCTGAACCGTTTTCTCCTCCTTTGCTGCTCGATAAAGCGTACCGATAGCCAGGCTCCGAAGCGTCCAAGGGCCGATGCGACCGAACCTTCTCTTCACCGGAGCTCACCCGCCCACGAGCCGCGGGAAAAACAATGTTTCTTCGGCGGTCGGATCGAACGCGGTGATCCTTGTTACCTCACCTGGCCCCTTCCGCACCGCGGCGGTATATCCCATGTTGGTAAATTGCAGAAAAAGCTTCTCCGCCTCTACCAATGCTTCTCCATTGGAGTTGTCGAAAAAGTGCCGGCTGTCGCCGCTGTGATCCATCACGATTTGCACTGCCATGCTGAGACTCCCGATTGCACTTCACAAGCAATGTGGAATCCGAGCCCTCGTTCCTAACTGACCCAACCGACGTGAGACATCTTCTATCGCTCTGCACCATTAACGCGGGACGGTGTAATGGTCTGGTCCGGAGGGCCAGACGAGCATCTGAGCCGGTCGACCGGGCCCGAGACGTGTGCGATCTTTTCAGGAGGTAGAATGGGTCTGGCTGACGGCGAACGGCCGCGTGCGGCCAGCCAGCGACAATGCCGCACGAGGTCAAGTTCACCTGTGGTTAGCCCGGTCATGAGCTCGTACGAAAAAGCCCCAGCCCCGGGGCTGACTGGCGGGGGCTTTTGTCGATCACAACACGTTCGCGGAGACGCGATCGAGCAACGAAGATTACTGTGACCTTCCCCGAAGAACTGTCAGGTAGTGAACACAGAGATTGACCGATGTTCGTCAGCCGACTCGGGAGTGGACCGTAGGGGGGACCAGCGGCCGAATTAGCGAAGCTGGATGAAGTGACGGCGGGCGGCTTCGCCAAAATGCGCTAGTCAACCGACGCAGTTTAACCGAGATACGAGACGTCCTTCGCGCGCGACGCCAACTCGGCCTCAATCCTGTCGATCTCCGCTTGGTTGCTTGCAATAAAGTCCGCAAGTTCGTCCCGAGACATCTCGGAAAGTGACTTCTGCTGAGACGCGGTGTCCCTCCGGGTTGGCGCGATGTGCCCTGCCCTGTCTAGGACCTTGATCGAGAGATCAGCTCGCACTCGCGCGCTCACGCTTGCGTCCTGGAGCAACGACTTTGCGACGCGATAAGCCAATGGCGCGCCGACCACCGCGAGATCGAGTTGGATGGACTCCGAAATTGCTGCAGCCACTGCGGGCAGCCGCATCGTCTTGTAGACCGATTTTGGGTGATAACCGGCGAGCTCTGCGGCCTCCTCAGGTCGCCTCCCTTCGTTCACGATGAGGCGCACCAGCGTCCGTTGCTGTTCAGTGAGGTCGTAGGCGGCGATTGAAGGCATCCAAATCTCTCAGTTCTCGCGGGAGGCGTTCGCTGCCGCGATGAGACGGCGCAAGTCGATGTTGTATTGCGGAACGTTCGGATTCTTCACGGGCCGCTCGAGGAGGTACGCCGCCACGTTTGGATCGAACCAAGCCATATGGATGATCTCGTCTGCATTCTGTTTGTTTGAAGGCAGCATTTCCAAGAGCAGTTTAAATCGTTTAATCAAGCCGCCGCCGGCGAGATCACCCTTAAAGTGTCGAACGGCCAGCTGCGCCCAACCGGGAATGTTGATTTTCTCGGCCGTGTCGCTGCCCACAGTCGCTCGCTTTTCTGCCTCCTTGAAATAGGACAGAATCTTGTGCGCTTGACGGAGGTTGCTCATCTCCTCCGGTGAGAAGGTCTTCGCAAGCAGCATCTCGTTGTCTTTGAACTCTTTGGCCAGCCGCGCGAACTGTACCTCGAGCGTTTCACCGACCTGCCGCGTTCCTTGCACCTTATCCGCTAGGACTTCTGACATCGCTGCCTTCCAGCCGCGCTGGGCTTGCGCGTCGTTGCGGACCAGGGCGCTGATTTCCTCCAGCTTCTTCGGCCCGCCGTATTTGTCGTTAAGCACGCTTGACGCCGCCTCCCGCGGATCTTCGCGGATCAAAGTGCCGACAACCGATCGGTCGACTTCGGCCTCAGTAGTCTTTCGTGCCGTCCGGGCTGTTTCCAAATCAGCGCGCGCCTGCGACGACAGGTGCTCGCCACGACGTGCCTGAGCGATAATATCGTCGAACTCCCGGCGGATCGTCGGGAACTGAGCCAGGATCTCCGCGTGGTTGTTCGCCCACGCTGATGCGCGGATTGGATTGATCGTGCCGTCTGCGTTCAGCGCGGACATTGCCAGGCTCGATCGGTAATGATCGCGCAATGCAATCTCGCCAGCAGTCATGGCAGGCGAGCCTTGGAGTGCGCGCGATACTGTCGCCGCGCTCTCAGGCGTTGCCAAAAGCCTGCTCGCCGTCTCGCTCGGCGGGGTGGCGCCGCGGTTGAGCTCGCCATCGGCGTTTTGGCCCCCACGATCGATTGCAAGAGTAAATTTGGACATCGCGTCGTTTGGCTCGGGCCGGAAGCGCTCAGCGAACTGGCCGTAGTTGGCATTGGCTTCCGCGTAGCCCGGAGCTTCCTGGATGGTGCGATTGATTGCCGTGCGGAGGCGCCCCAGGTTATCGGCGAGATCGAAGTTGCCGCGAGCTTGGGCTTGCTGCTGTGCCGGACCGATGAACTTACGGAGGTCGGCCAGATCAGCTCCTAGTGCGGTTCCTGGGCCGCCCATGTTGACCATCTGGCCGCTCCCCGGCGGATGTTCGACCATCTGAGGCCGCAGAGCGTTCAGCCGGCGCATGAAGTCTTCGGGCAGAGTTCCTGGCGCCAAATTGTTCGCGCCAGCACGGATGCGATCGATGGCTCCGAATACCTCATCCGCTGGAAGCTCTTGAATGCGCCCCGGGGCTGTGTCGAATTGACGGTTTTTCTCGGCGCGGGCCGGAATGTAGGTCTCCTCAACCAATGCCCGATCGAGCCGGCGAGAGGCGTTGGCTTTGGCTTCGCTGTTTGCAACGGCGCTGAACGGCTGGCCTTGGTCGCGACGGATCTGATCGAGCGAGTTAAAGGCGTCCTCTCGCTGCAAGACATCGGTTTCTGCGGCGTTCATGCGCTCCGTCCGCGCTTCAGCCGCCCGGCGCATGACAGCGCCCAGGTCTGCCTCAGGATCGCGCATCGCCCCAACGCGCTCGGCGGCGGCAGCCTTGACGTTCTGGTCGCGCTTGACGAATTCCGGCGAAGCTTTGAGGCGCGCAGCCTGCTCGGCCGCGATGAGGCCGGGGTCCTTCGAGAGAAGCCCCGAGGTGGGCATGGCAGAAGCCTGGAGCGGCGCTGCGCCGTCATCGGGCTTCGCAAGGCCGGCTGCGTTTTCACGAATGTCCTGGGCAAGGGCCCGAGGCGATCCGGTCGCTGCCGACTGCATCTTGGCCGCGGCACGGTCGACATCGGAGTTGCTGTAGGGCGTCTTGGTGGCCGGATTGAGCGGGATGGGCGCCGGTGCTGATGTGAAGGTCTTCGACGCAATATTTCGGATCAGTCCGCCCAGGCCTTCAACGCCTGCCTGCAAGGTGTTCGCGCCGGACGCACCGACCAGCGGCGCTAGAGCATTGGTGACGTCCTTGAGGCCATGCCCGACATAGTGGCCGAAGACGCTCGCATCCGCCGGAACGTAGTTGTCGGAAGCATTGACCGCGACGCCAGCGCCCACGCCTCCGATCGTATCCCCCACTAAGGTCCGAGCCGGCGCTTCCGTGTAAGGGCGCGCCATATGGTCAAGGATCCGCCCGGGCACTGTGTCGGAATGCGTCGTCGCAGCCGCCACCTGCGGCGCGCGCCGCGCCAGCATGGCGCCGGTGCCGACGGCTTGGGTGCCGAACCGGTTGGCGTCGTAGGCCAGCTTCTCACTGCGCGACATGGTGGCGGGATCGATGACCGGAATCCCGGTGGCGTCGACGGCCTGCTCGACCAGCTTGGAGGCCGGCGTGGCCATGGGGATGTTCGTGCCGAGCAGCTTGTTGATGCCGGTGGTGGCGAGATTCTGCGCGCCGGCCACGAGGTCAAACGGGCCGGTGATGATGTCGGTGAGCCCCTTGCCAACGCCTTGGGCGCCGACCTGGAAATCGCGGACGGCGCCGCCGACACTGCTCGGCAGGACCGATGCGGGGCGCTCGATCGGCTTGGGCGGCTCGGGGGTGACGTAGAGGCGGCCAGCGGCGGCCGCGTTCTGCGCGCCCAGGCCGGGCGTTGCGAAGGGATTGTAGTCTACAGGGATGAATTTGGGGCTCGGCGGGGAAGTCGGCGGGTTATCGAACCGGTCGAACGGATTAGGCCTGTCACCGGGCGACGCCTGGTTTGGAGTGGGTTGAATTGGCTTCGCGGGATCGAAAGGCGGCTTCGCGTCGGGAAAAGCGGCCCACGGATCATGATCAACGGGCACCAGCGTGGGCTGCCGGCTCGTTCCCTGCCCCGGGATAAGATCGTCGAACGAGGTCTTGGGTGCCGCCGGCCGCGCGGTCGACTGCGAGTTCAACTGCTGTTGCAGGATCTGCCACGCCTGTTCGACTGTTGCGCGTTCTGGTCCTGAGACCCTGTAGGTCTTCCCTTCCGGAGATGTGAAATTGAAGGTGCGTCCTTTGGGGATGAGGTCGTCGAACATTCCAGGTTTGGCCGATGGTGCAGCCCCTTCAAGAGGTGCGATGAGTGCTGGATCTGTGACGGGGCGATCGAGCTTGTAGCCGGGCGGCAATGGCGGGATCGTAGCCGGCGGATCGAGTTTGTAGCCAGACGGCAACGGAGGCATCGGCGGCTGCGGCGCACGAGGGCGAGAGCTCAATGCGCGCTGGATGTCCGCCTGGGTGAAGTCGTCTGGAAACTCATGGCGCTGGCCTTCGAACTCTATTAGTTGCGGCATCGTCAGTGCGCCTTGATGATGTAGTTGAGCACGATCGTTGGCTGAACGTTGCTGTGTGCGCCGCCGCCGCCTGTCGACTGGATCGAGATGCCGGTGGCGGCGGCAGCGATGGTCGTGGTCTGCGGGCTACCAGGGACGACGTAGGTATTGCCACTCGTCGTCTGGATACTGTTTGTGCCCGTCACAACCGGGTTGTTGTTGAAGCTATGTGTGTGACCGGGGTCCGTGACGCTGTGAGTGTGCGACGGCATCTGCGCCGACGTCAGGGTGACTGACTGAGATCCGCCGGTCTCGCCGAGAGAGTCTCCGAAGCCGGACACCGCGTCCGTAAGGCGGCTCGCTGCACCGGCAAGGCCCATCGAGTCCACGCCGGCCGGAACGCGCCCACGCATGTCCGGCTTCTTCGGATTGCCAGATCCGTCCTGGCCGAACGGGAAGCCATCGTTGATGTACCGGGAACGGAGCGCGGGATATGACGTATCGGAAAGGAGCACACCACCGTCGGCCCAATCCCACCCCGCCGGTAGCGTTGCGCCTGACCATGGTAGCGGGCCGAGGCCCGCCGGCATGGCGATGCTCGGCTCTAGCTTAGACAACGTGATGGCACCCTCGGCCACTTTTTCAGTCGTCACGTTCAGGTCGGCGATCTTGTTCGTCGTCACCGATCCGGTCGCGAGTTTCGAGTTCGACACTACGCCATCGGCTAGCTTGTTCGCGGCGACTGCACCGTTCGCAAGCTTTGCAGAGGTGATCGAGCCATCGGTGATCGCGACAGCGGCTGTGAAATCGGCGATCTCGTCCCAATATGCCGGCTCGAAGCTGACGCCGGAGGTGTGGGTCGTGTTTGCAATGTAAAAGATCGAGTCGTGAAAGACGGTGCTGACATTCTCGTCGTACTGGACGCCGCTTGCCCACTGCGAGGGGGCAGCGAAACCAAGCGTGATGCTGCTGTCGAACTGAGCTCGGCCGACCGACCCGCGCTTCAAGGCGCCGTCGTCGTCCTGGATCTTCGCCAAGTTTTGCTGGGTGTCGTCGATCGCGATCTTGACGGCGTTGAACTCTGCATCCAACGCATTGCCCGGCTGCGGTTTTGTCGGGTTTTCAGCGCTAAATAGTGCGTATGACGTCTGACGGTTGTAGGGCGTTGAGGACATTTGCGCCGACTGGATGAGAGGAAATGCGCGGAATTGCGCGGTGGGTGCCGTCGGCGAAGCGGCGTTGCGTCCGTGAGATGAATTATGACTCTGGAGTAGTAAGCGGAAGGTTGACAAGCGGCACGGCCCCGCATGAGCTCTAACTTCGGTGATTGCTTCTGAAGGGCGGGCAGGCGCGCAACGGGCCACGGTGTAGGCAATGAAAACGGGCCTTGCTGCATTATCTGCAGGAGGTTTTCTAATAGGATCTTTAATGTGAAGAACGATCGACCACGAGCACGTCTCGTTTTATCGGATCGTTATCGGACTTTAGGTAAAAAAAGCTGTCTTTTGTTTTATCTTTCCGGGCTCGCCTAATAGTGATAATTTAAAACTTTTAAACCGGAAGGAGGAAGCTGAAATGCCCACCATCCAGGAGCAGATTCAAGTCATTCAAGAACGATATAGGCCACAAATCGAAGATCTAGAGCGCCGCGGTCAAAGGCTTGCGGACGATTTTCGCGAGCCCAATGATGTTGAAGGTGCGGTTGATGTCCAAATCGAGGTGGAATGGAAAAATGAAGACCTAATTTTTGATATTCCATCGGTCACCATGCGTACGACGACCATCGCCCTAGACATTCCCGAGGTGCAATCGCAACGACAGACAATTAAGTTTCACACACCATCGGTTCGCATGGTGAATAAGAAAGTCGGTCAGTATCCAGAGTTTCACGGCTTTCGCGTGAAGTGGAAAGACATAATTATTTCTGTTCCTGAACAATTCATGGAGGAGCAAACGATTATATTTGATCTGCCGTCCGTCAGCATGAAACGTCACGAAATAAAGCTCGATATTCCTGAGTTCAGAATGGAAAAGGTTAAATGGGTGCTGAAGCTGCCCCAGTTCAAGGTTATCAGGGTGAGCGCAGAGGCAGCCAAGGTCAAAGAGGCTGGGGAGCAGCTCCAAGCTGAAGGCCAGCAGATCGCTTCTCGCATGAAGCTGGAGATTGAAGCGGTCGTAGGAAGCATGAACGCCACGAGTGCTCACGACAGATTCAGTGCAAAGAATGACGTGGCCGCTGGATACGATGAGGCGATCGCCAAACTGAAATCCACAATCGATGAGCTGATTGCGAAGGGTATCGACCCCATCAAAGTGCCAACGGAGGGAGGAGATATCAATCTTCGAAAGCAACTCGCCGAGTTGATTGCACAACGAGAAGCTACCCTAGCCAAGATTGATCAAAACTCGCCTGACTTGCCGCTGGCTGCATGACATGATCCAACTCCTTGCAGGCAGAGTGCGCTAAGTGCACCTGCCTGTATGGAAACTAAGCTCTTCTGCTGAAACAGCAACGCGACGCTTGCTGGTTGTCTAAGGGTTGAATATGGGCGGGCAGCGGAGAGGCGGCTATCGACACCTGATCTATTTTATTGATGGCACCTGGCTATGGGCGGGAAGCGAAAACACACTAGACGTATACTCCAACGTCTATTGGATGAACACGCTACTGAAACCTGATGCTTCCGATGGCCACGCTCAAATTATTCACTATAGCCGAGGTCTTGGCGCGGTTGGGGGAATGAGACGGTACTTCGATGGGGGATTCGCAAACGGCATCGATGTTCTCATTGCAGATCTGTATGTTAACCTTTGTTCGAATTACCAATCAAATGACCGCATTTATATTTTCGGCTTTTCCAGGGGCGCTGTTGTTGCTCGCGCCCTCACTGGACTTATCGCAAAAGGAATTCTCGAAGACAGTCACATCAATATGTTTGCGCACGTTTGGGCTGACTACATCGGCGATGCCGAGGTGTTAGAAGCCGGGCTGAGGGACGATTCTTCCAGGAAGAAAAAGAGGATCGCGGATTACAGGTCGTTTTGCTCAGAGCTTAATCCGACCATTGAGTTCGTCGGTCTTTTCGAAACGGTGTCTGGGGGGCACGGAGCTGCCGCATATGCTCAGAGGCTGCGACTTCAAGAGTGCAGACTTCAAGGCAACGTCAGAGCTGCGTTGCAGCTGTTGGCAATCGATGAAGCCAGGACGTTTTTCAAACCGGTCCTGTGGACGGGGTTAGCTCCTTCAGATAGCGGCAATGAGCAGCACATGGAGCAGATATGGATGCCGGGCGTGCACTCGGATGTCGGCGGTGCTTACGCCGACAGGACCCTGGGTGACGTCGCTCTAACAACCATGATTGATCGAGTGATGGCAAAAACGGCCCTCAGCTTCGATATCGAACAAGCTCGGGAGCACAATCGGAAATTGGGACCGAACATACTCCGGATTCACAATGAGTACGCCAGCAAGTATTGGCGCTTCTTTTGTCCATGGCCTGCAGCTCGGAGCCCAGATCCCAACATAAATCAAACGATTCACCCTCTAGCCAAGTACCTCGATAGTAAGTTGGTTCGCTACAAGAGAGAAGAAGTTCTGTTCAAGTATGAATTGTCGCCGAAGTTTGCCAAACTTCAGGAAGCTCCCGAATTTTTGTCTGACGCTTTCAAAAGCATCTTTGAGAAGTCGGAGTAACCCTGAGGGCAAAGCACTTCTCACTCGAGCTCTCTGACTACTCCTTGTGGAGGTAAGAGCCCGAGCACATTTGACACGCTTTGCTGTGCGGCCCCGGTGAAGCCCTCGTCGCTTAAAGTGACGGGTAAGCGATCTATTCTTTCATTTTCCCGATTTCCTCAAACTTCTTAGGAATACAAAATTAGTAAACCGGCTTTGCGGCCTTTCGACTGCAGCGCGTCGCCTCCCCCCGAGGGGTAGGGGGTCGGGCTGGGGTGCGATGCTGGTCGGGCGCGCGCATACTTGCTTGGCTTTTGGTTATCGGGCGCGACAAAAGGGACGCGCACCACGGCTGCTTGCCGACCAAAGGACTGATCGCGCTCGATTTTGTGGAGTAGCGAGAGTCCCCACAGCACATGCAAATCGTGTATTGTCTTGCGCGCTTTCAAAACCCGACAAAGCCGCTGAAATCGACAAATGCGCAAATCCGTTCAGACGCTAAGCTGTCTGGTTTTACGTATTAGACTTTTCCAGACAAAATTTGCGTTGCCTATTTTTCAACATGCAGCATCCTGATCGCGGGTCGAAAGCCCGAAACACTAGCCGATAGCCATTCCGGTGAGCGGCAATCACAATTCTTGTCCAGGGGCCGCGCGCGTATGTCCAAGGCGCACGCCCAAAGGTGCGCGGGGCCGCCTAGTGTCGGTCATTTCGCCCCTGGACTCCCGTCTTGCTCGAAAGGCAAAACACTATGCGCAACTCGACCGCCCTCCGCACTTCGCCCTACTCTACCGATCTCGGCGCCCTGCTCGCCCGTCGCGGGACCGACCTTATTTTGGCTATTGAAGACGGAAACGCCCTTGTCCGGTGCCAGGTGAGCTCCGCGATCGCCGCCGCGATGCTGGCGCCGCTCAAGGGCAAGGCCGCAGGACAATTCCGCGCCCTGACCGGCAACCTAGTCGAGATCGATGTCGCGGTGACTTTGCCGACGGCTCTGCGAATGATGGAAGCGAAGGCCGCAATGGAGAACACGCTGCACTGACAAAAGTCGGTCGGAGCGGTGCCAAAGCCGCCTCGCAATCCTAAAATCCCCGCTCGTGCTTCCCCGGTGCTTCCCGGGTGAAGCACGGGCGCAATCAGCATGTGAAAGGAGAATAAATGTCGCCGCAGTTTCAGCGGGTTAGTTGGTCGGGGCAGCTGGATTCGAACCAACGACCTGCAGTACCCAAAACTGCCGCGCTACCAGGCTGCGCTATACCCCGAATGTCCGGCGAGCCCCGTCGATACACGCTTCCCGGAGCGCCAGCAAGC
>Ga0214542_1001747_pt1 | contig 44939 bp, 21 predicted proteins | sample CNSS1metaG_FD_160096 | JGI IMG/M metagenome (GOLD analysis project Ga0214542, IMG submission 160096) | Root nodule microbial communities from cowpea collected in UCLA plant growth center, Los Angeles, California, USA - CNSS1 | ecosystem: Host-associated > Plants > Roots > Nodule | place: USA... | reverse complement strand
TTTTATTATTTTTTGTTTGTTTTTTTTTTTTTTTTTTTTTTTTTTTTTTGTTTTTTTTTTTTTTTTTTTTTTTTTTTTTTTTTTTTTTTTTTTTAACTTTCTATATCTATTTCATATATGAAACAATAAAATGGTAAAAGGGATTAATATTATAATTACCTTTTTTTTAATTTTTAAAATTAAAAGGTTTATAAATTATTGGTAAAGGTTTATTTCTTTTTTTTTATATTAATTTATTAAAATTTTAAAAATTAAAGTTATCTCCTTTTCCTTTTGTCTTTTCTTTCATTTTCCTACTCTCATGTCATGATTTTCAATCAAATCATTCTTGTCTATTTTTGATAAACTGGTGGTGTAATCGATCATGATAGATCAAATTGATTCATTTTGTTATTTTTAGTTATGATGATGCAAAGGTTATTTATGTTTTGGTTAAAATACTTTTTTTGTCCCAATCTTCGTCAATTTTTTTTAAATAAGTCCTAATTCTGGTTTTGTGTTCAAATAGGTCCTAATTTTCGTCAATTTTGTTCAATTGGGTCCTTTTTTGCTAATACCGTTTAAATCATTAACGGCCATGAACAGTGACTGCCACGTGTCACTTTGTAGCTTTTTTGAAATTTTTTTATTTTTTTTATTTTTTTAAAATTTTTTTAAAATTTTTTTAAAATTTTTTTACTCTCAGATCATGATTTTCAATCAAATCATTCTTGTCTATTTTTGATAAACTGGTGGTGTAATCGATCACAATAGACCAAATTGATTCATTTTGTTATCTTTAGTTTTGTTATTTATGTTTTTGATTAAATTAGAAAAATATTTCTGTAAAAGGGTTAGAGGACCTAACTATTTTATTTTATATTTATTTATTTTTGTTGATAAAAAAGAAGTTAAAAACATATATTTAAACATATAACCCAACATTGTTTCTGCTATTATTTTTTCCTTTTACCAAATCTGAGATGCTTGCAAACACAATCTTGTTTTTTTTTTCTTTTTCTATCAAATTCATTTTTTCTTCCTAACATTCAAACATTGAAAAGTAGAAGCCAAAGATATTCAAACAAATGTACATGATTAATTGTATAATTTAATATGGAACATCTACGAAAGCTCGATTAGAAGATTTGTTAGGTCGAATTGATAACGAAGCATAATATGAAAAATAAAAGAAATAATGTTATTATATTGTTTGTACTAACTACGAATGCTGACTCCATCAAGCAAATTAGTCATAAAGAAAAATTTGACAACATTTTGGTCTTTTGTTAGTAAAATGAAGCAGTTAGCTTCTTTTATTGAAATAAATATTACATTTTCGGATACATTATATTACTTAGAAAAGTGAGTGTGAACAACCAAAGTATGTGTCAAGAATTTATTCTTCATCTACTGGAATTGGTTTCACACAGCCTTAGACAAGTCTAAATGACAAGTTTCACGTTAAGTAGTATAAGATCGATAATCGGTGGAACTTTTATATATTGATAGCTACTTTTTAAAGGGTGATTTTCCAAATGATAAAGCACTAATGTGAAATTGTATTACTTTTGGTGTGTACTTTATTCCTTTTTTATTTTCTTATTACTTGTATATATACAATAGAAAAACGATAAAGGAAAGCAACCTTTAGGGAACTAGGAAAATGAAAAGATAACCCATGAATGTGGAATGTGGATCTAAGGAGGGAGTGATTTAAATAGGAGATACTATAGGTTTCTATATTTTGACGGAAGAATTTGAAGAAAATACATTGAACACGAAGAGGAAGATGCATAGAGATAAAAAGATGATGAAATGCAAATATATAATGATAAGTCAGTCTACAAAAACTTACAAAAGATATAAGTGAAGAAATTAAGTTGTATGATTTGTTTTTGAAAAATCAATGTTTTATTATTTGCTCATTTCTTTTCATGGAGAGTGGTAATTATGAGGGATACTTTGTGCAATAGAGGATAGAGATAGGAAAGTGTGCAAAAATAGAGGAATCAATATATCATAACCTAGCATAGTATATCTAGAAAAACATCATTTTTAACAATTTAGACTTTTGGATTTGAATAATAAATAAAATAGGATTTGGATTTGTATGTGAGAGATAATTACATAAAACATATAAAATCAAAAGAATATATTTAGAAATGTAGAAGAAACACAATGTGTAATGTACGATATGAGGTTAGAATGTCTCTATAGGGTACATGGTTTGATCGAGTACATGTCGGTCCTCTAAGACGATATGCACCCAGTCCATAATAACAAATCGAGATGAGACCATTGTCACCACTACCATTCAGAACAACTAAGTCTAAGGTTAATTACGCTAATCCAATTATCAAGTAATTAGTGACTTGGACCAAAGCACAACCAGGTAAGACCTATGAATAGTGATATAAAAGACACATTTTACGAAGTACATTGATTACTATTCATTAGCATTTACACTTTTACATATTAGATTGACTTTGGCATTAGTGTGTCTTTTGCAGGCATATCCCCCTCCTGTGTGATGTTCAAGGACAATTATTTTGAGAGATCGAGGACATGGACCCCTTGAAGTTATGACATTTAAAGCATTTTAGGAGACTTTACAAGATATACCTCAGTCTTGCAAGAACAATTGGCACCCACCGAGGGACCAACGTATATTTTGAAAGGAAGAAGCAATGATGGTGTCTACTAAGAGCAGAGTGGTATGAGCAAGAGGGGTTGGGCCCTCAACTGATATACTCGCTATCCTTGAATTGCAAGCGAAGATGCAATAAAAATTCGCTGACTATAAGAAGCAGGATGTTGAGGAAATAGATAACCCGAGAGAAGGAAAAGCAAGGTTGAAGAGGAAGATTGAAGTTCAAATGCAAGCCAAGGGAAAAGAAAAAGAGGTTGATGATGCTATGCCCGTAGGGCGAGAATTCTGTCGAGAGGCGAGGGCGTTAATGAAACAAGAGAAGAAAGTGAATATAACCCAATCCCAAAAACTAGGGGTGTAACCAACAACTTCTCAACACTAAGAAGTAACCGCAAACATCCTTTCATTGACGGAATTATCGAAAACCCCTTTCTAAGCAATAGAAAGCTCCTATAATATGTTATGATAATAGCTCGAACCCCGACAAGTATGTGTCCGTGTACACGAATAAGAACAGGCTTTACTAAACTGATGATGTCGTCATGTGCAAGGCATTCTCTTCCACTCTAAGAGAACCAACTCTAGATTGGTTCACCAACCTACCATAATTCTCTATTAATTGTTTCGATACACTGACTTCGTCCTTCACAACACACTTTGAGACCAGCCACCAACATGACATTACCTCCTTTTCCCTCCTTAACATAAGACAAGAACATGGTGAGTCTTTGAGAACCTTTATTTACAAATTTGGCATAGTCGCCCTCAAGATTAAGAATTTGAACTTTAAAATCATATTACAGTATATGATTAACGACTTGCAAGTAGAGTCGTTTATTGATGAGCTACGCATGAACCCTCCTGCCAACATCAATGAGTTGAGGCAATAAGTCGCCAAGTTCGTGCGAGTAAAAGATATGAGGAAGTACAGAGATAACATTAAAGTTGATACCACACCGGTTGAAAAGAAGGAAATCGACAAGGTACTCGCACCTATAAATAATGTTTGCCCACGAGATCATAAACTTGTGTGATACCCGCACTATGCACGTTTCAATGCTCCCACATTGAGCATCCTAGAAGAAGCCTTACAAGCTGACCTCATCCCACCACTAAGAAAGTTCAACAACCTACCTAACAATGACCAAATACTGTAGGAACCATCGCAATAATGACTATACAACTTATGAATGCACAACCCGAGAAAAGGTAGAATAACTAATTAGAGTTGAACACCTTAAGCGCTTTGTTAAGCGAGAAAATGAAAGGGCATTAAGGGTTGGGTACCAGACGACAAAAGGGATGCTAGAAATGATATAAACAAGTATTAAAGGAGGGAAAAACCAGCACAACGAAAGGATAGATGACAAGATCGTCAAGATGACAGACCCTTTCGAGGGGTATAATCAACACCATATCTAGAGGGTTCGTAGGGGGAGGTTCCTCATCCTTAGTAAGGAAAAAGCACTTGAGAGTTGCACTATCAGTATATGAAATATCATAGAGGTATATGAAGAGGATGCCCAAAATCTTGTTTACAGACCCATATCATGATTACCCAACGGTCATTACAATAGAAATGAAGAATTTTACATTAGGGTAGTTCAGTAAAAATACTTTATAGGAAAACATATAAGAAGCTGAGGTATTGACTTCCACACCACCTTTGGAGTAGGAAACTTGACTAAGACCATACATGTCCGATATCTGGTTATTGACGCGCACATATCCTATAATGTTTTACTAGGTCGGTCTTCGTTAAACTTCTTGGGAGCAATAGTCTCCACCCACCATCTTGCCATGAGGTTCTAATCATCTTCAGGCGATATAATAATAGTGCATGGAGATTAAAAGACGGCTAGAAAATGTTATATAGCCAGTTTGAAATTACCTTTCCCTCCACTAAATACTAGCAATGTCGAAAAGGTTCAACTAAGCAACGTGGTCATGAGAGGAGTGGACCTCGATTCGTGAATAAATATTGATGCACGGATGGAGCTTGTTGGAGAAACCATACCCTTTCCCTTGCAAGAAGAGGGACAAGATCTAAAGATTGGATTTACGATTGATACAAATGGAGAAAAAGCCATTGGCAAAGCTTTAAGCGTCAATGTTGACTTGTTCGTATGGACAACGACCGATCTCCTAAGAGTTGACCCTAGAATGCGTCATGTCGTCTATCCGTTTTCAAAGAAGCGAAACCAATTTCGCAAATGAAAAGATAGTTGGAAGAAGAAAGGAGACAAGTTACCAAGTTTGAAGTTGTCAAATCCTGATTTGTGAAGGAAGTGAGGTATACAACATGGCCTTCTAATATCATACTGGTTAAAACATCAAGTGAAAAATGACGATGTGCGTAAACTATACAGACCTCAATAAGGCGTGTCCCAAGGATGCACACCACTTACATAACATTGACCGTTTAGTACATGATGCCGCCAACTAGAACATCATGAGCTTTTTGGACACCTACTCAAGCTATAATCATATTCTCATGGCATAAAATGATAAAATGAAAATCACTTTAGTTATAGAGAAGGCCAATTATTACTATGAAGTCATGTCCTTTGATATAAACAATGTTGGATCAACACACAAAAGATTGATGGATAGGGTGTTTAGCCACTTATTTCCTTAGCTTGGTAAAGACATCCTCTTCAGCACCCTCCTTCGTAGCGTGTTGAGCCATATAACCTGTAAAACAATACAAAATTTTCATATTAGCCAAATCACACAAGTCATGGACAAAGTTAAACTTCCACACATGTTAATAGTCGGGTTAGGGGAAAGGTAACAATGCACTATCTTTCGTCAGGTATCTTTTTTAGAAGCTGCTCCAACACCTCAACTATTCGCCTACTATCAATGGACTAATAATCTTTGGAAATTTCCCTATAACTATAAGGGTCAACTGTCCAATAAAATGGGAATTTTGGCCTACTGCTGTTATAATAAAAGTGTGACCTCTCAGTCGAGGTCATGACTACCTTGAAAAATCCATCTTAAACCTCTTAAAAGATTGAGAAAATTCATCAAGAACATATGACTTTGACCTACCCACGAATGACAGCCATCTAACCAGACCCTTGGGTCGAGTAATGTAAAAATAAAGGAAACTCTCAAGGGTAGGGATTAGATATAAAGCCTAGCAAATAAGCTTGAAAACTTGCAGACTACCCCCAGCTATTGGGATGAAGTTGCGTAAGAGCAACATTTAAGAGATGAAGAATACCCATGGTGAGCTCATCAAAAGGGAATCAAACATGAAACTGAATAAAAAAGTTCATATATACAAAAAAAAAAAAGAAAAAAAAAACTCATCTTCGTCCCCTTTTTGCGGCCATGGCACACACTATCTTTACCGCTTACCTTCTAAAGAGAGACAATGTCAGGACTCACTCCCCGTCAAAGATGCAAGTTGAACCCCTTCATGGACCCACTTTTACCCGGTCCTCTTGGGAAGAGAACTTTGAGTATGCTCCTCAAGAGGGTCCTACCTACACTTCCTAGTAACCTCCATAGTTACTCCTAACACCCTAGATAGTGAATCATTTGATAACCCTAAGGACTGGCTACTACCCAACCTCTCACCGATACTTATGTTTGACTCGCTAAATGACATACCTTAAAGTACTCGATACTTTTGCAATTCTATTATGAAGTCTATAGAAGAAGATATCAGCAGCTGAGCAAATTTCAAAGAACTTGGTGAGAAAAAGTGAATAATGAAACACATCGCAATGTTTCGCCTTCCTCCCCCTCCATACCAACAATCATAAACCCTCAACAAATACTCAAATCCATATATAATCAATTTTATTACAATTGAAAATAAATTAACAATCAATTCGAAAAATTGCATAATTTGCAGAAAAAGTAAATAGCATGTTTAGAGAGAAATAAAATTAAATAAAAAATAATAATAAAGTGCTATAAAAAGGAAAAAGAAAACATCAATCTACCTTCCACCTTTTCCTAAATTTTCGTAAATATAAAATTTTTCACATTGTTCTAAAAATTGCAAGATTTATAATTCGAAATCTTTTTTTTTTTATTTTGGAATTTTGAAATTTAGAATTTTATTGTGTAAAAAAGAAATTTTAGTATGCACAATCTCAAAATTAATTTTTATTTGTAGATCATAAAATCCAGATTTTTTATTTTTATTTTCAAATTGTACAATGTCAACACCATGGGTGATAAGAAGCACAATTTGATTTTTTCAACTACTTGATGAGATACACATAAAAATTATGGGGTGCATTAGAAAATAGCCCAAGATACGAAGGAAGTATGAACTTTCTTTTACTTTTCTAAAAGGGCCTAAAACAGACCGAATAAAAGCCTGATATCAGAATAAGGTATACTATTGTACGAAGTCCGGTCCAATATTCTAACAAGCAAACAAACAAGTAGAAAAAACTGTAATTTCTTTTTAATTATTTTTTTCTTATCGCGATATCTATAATAACATTATAAATTTAAGAACTCATTTTATAAAAATGAAATAAATTTTAATATTATAATATAAAATTAAATTTTGGATCACAATATTCTTTTTTTATTTTAAAATATTAAATAATCAAATAAAATATTAATAACAACGTTTTCTATTAAAATAATGAAACACAGGACAAAAAGAGAAATGAAGAAGTTATGTAATCAATTTCAGAGTAGAAATCACCGAGCTGCTCACAATGTTAACAGCTTTTATAAAATGTACAGAAGTTTTTTTCTTCTTTATTTTACTTCTAAACAATATTTTTACTTTTAGACTGAAATTTAAAAATATTTTTTATATAAAAAAACTTCTACATTATATAATTTAGAAATCACTTCGAATTTTGTAATTTAGAACTTTCTTTACTTTCAGATTTTGTAATACAAAAGTAACATTTCATAGAAAACTTTAAATTGTACAATCCGATGATCATATTTTTATAATGTTAATTTTTCATAAAAAAAAAAAGAACAAAGGAATAGTTTGATCTTTTAACCACTCAAACAGAGAGTGTAGATGAAAAATATGGGAATGTAAAGATAAACGGTCCTAAACAACCTACTGTGATATGATTTTTTACATTTTTTAACTTAATTTGAGCTCAGAAAAATATCAAATATTTTTGGGGAAAAATATTTGTTCAGTAAGAATGATGTTAGTAGCAGTGAAGATATTGGATTAGGATTTATGATCAATTTAAAATTTTGATATAATATATGAAATAATATATTAAAATACTTAATGTGCAGTGTGTATTTGTGTAGCATCAATTAAAAAAGGAAGAATATTTAATGGGATTTTCGCAAGTATGCAGGAGTTGACCTCTTCCAGTGTATCTACAAGCAAGGTTGTTACTCAATCTTCGAATTAATTGTTTTAAAATCTTACAAGTTTAAGATTTTAGATGAAAAAAAGTCAAATTATCATGAATCTTTTTCTAAATAAATTTAATAGAAATAGATGATATACTATTTTTTCACCAACTCTGTCATAAGCTGCCAAATACGCTAACATTATGCGTAATGGACAAAAGATCCTTTTGTGCAGAGCCTCTTCCCTTAAATTTGTCTTTTCTTCTTATTTCATTTTAAATTCTTTGAAACAATATGTTAAAGTTAAGGGTGTTAAACGCGTTGGTTTATGGTGGTTAACTTAAATATGAGTTAACTCAATTCAATTTGTTTTTCTATTGACTAAAACATTTTGTAATTCAGACTCAACCCACTCCATATTGAAAAGTGAGTGAATTCAATAAGTAAAAAATATTGTATTTTTTCAATTTATTTTATATATTTATTTTAAAACAATAAAAGTGAATTAACAGACTCTTCTTTTATAATCTTACAAGTGTTTGGTTTATTTTATTAAACATATTTATAATGATATTATTTAAAAAATTAAAATATTATATCTTTATAATTTATAACTTGATAAATAAATAAATTAAACATATTCAAATATTACATAAAATAGAAAATAATTATAATGAAAACTTATGAAAAAATGGCAAAAAACTAATAAATAATTTTTGTTGGAGTTAGTCCACCTTCAAAGTTTGAACTTGTTTCATTCTCGGACACGATGACTTAAGGGTAAAACAAGTAAAACTATCATTTTAGACCTCCGGTCAAAGAAGATTTCAATTTTTTTTTACTACTACTATTTTCCTATTAATTAATTATAAAATTACTTTTAAGAAAAAAAACTCAAAAAAATATTTTTGTACTAATATATCTTTATTGAATTAATTATAAAATTATGTTTGAGATAAAAGAGGCCTCAAAAGAATATTTTATTACTAATATAACTTTATTACTTTAATTATAAGTTTATGTTTGAGAATAAAATTTAATTAAATTATTATTTGTGTATGTTAATTTTTTTTTGGTATTAAAAATGACAATTAATGAGTTGAAACATTTATTTAGTAAATTATAATTTTGTTTACGAAGAAGATAATGATGAGTTATTTTTATTCTCTTATAATTTTATTTTCTTCTTTTATTTTTTTTATCTCTTTGTGATTTTTCTTTTCTGTCCTAATTTTCTTCTCTTTTAATAGTTATTTTTTTAAGCTCTTGACAAATTACATTCCTTTAATCTCATATTGTTTGTGTGTACCAATTTTTCATCATTATTTTTTATTAGTATGTTTTTTCTTTTTATTTGTATTGTTGTAATTTTTATTCTATTTTGGATTTGTACTAAAATTAAAAATGCGTTTCTTTTATCCAGTTTTGTTTTTTGGTACTTTTCGATTTACAAATTTTAAGAGTTTTTTAGCATATATTTTGACAAAAAAATGAATTTTTTCTACAAAACTATTAATTAGAATAACGATTAGTCTTTTGGTGGATAATAAATTAATTAGAGCATAATTTAAAGTTGAGTGTTTTTGTAGAAAGATATTCAAGTTTAGGAAAAAAAAATACTTACTATCGTGTTTAGAAGAACTTAACTTTTGTAAAAAAAAAAATGCAAAAAGAAACAATTTGATAAAAACATTGAGAATGAAATTGTAAAATCTCTTCAAAAATTGTTTAGAATTTATTACTTTTGTATATTGTAGATAAAGAAATTAAAACACTTTAAAGTAGATTTGAACAATTTAAATATATGAAGATATTTTTTTTTATGTAGAGTTAAAAAAATAAAGTCACTAGATTGTACATTTGAAAGAAAAATGCTTTTGAAAAAACTCTAAAAGATGATAATTTGTTGGATAATAATGAATTTAAGTATTTTAATAATTAAATATCTTAAGAGAAATTATAAATTTAAAAATGATAAACCAATTAACATTCTTAATTAGTATATTCTTTTCTAAATGCATATATAACATATAAAATAATGTAACAATTCTAGTGTCAACAATGTCTCAACAAAGATTAAATGGATTAACATTATTATCTATCGAAGAATAAATGTTAAATGAAATTAATTATGACAATTTAATAAATAATTTGCATCAAAAGAAGTCAAAAAATAAATTTTATATAAAAGATATCATTTTTTTAAGTTTGTTTAAAGTCTTCCAAACTCTTGAGCTGCCCTACTAACAGGGTTAAGTGAATTGAGTTCATTTTGATCCATATTTATAAAAATTGAATATTTTTTAATCTATCTTAAGATCAAAATCGTGCTAAACCATATTGTTTCCATTATTAAAATTCATTTTGACATCTATAATGTTATTTTTATTATCTATAAAAACAAATAAAAAATATAAATCAGTTATCACAAACTTAGGTACAACCAAATTTTAAAAATAATAGATAAATATTAGACTTAAACTAAAATAAGTACGATGTAGATACTATTTAACCCAATCTATTTTCACTCATACATATAACATACTTAATTTCCAACATTAATTTATTAAGCATGGACCTGATAACATAGATGGCCATGCATATTGCTACAAAGCAATACATGTAACTATGTGTCCCTCATGACTAACGTGTTTCAATTTGACAAATTATTAACTAACTCAAGGTTGGACTAGCTTATTTATAAGTATTTTTTCAATGCCCTACCGTCTTCGATATTTTAAAAAATTCATAAACTAAAGTGAAACAAATCAACATTTCTTCTAGACGACAAGTATATTACTCTTCAAACTATACTTAATAAAATTTGATTTTCTGAATAAAGTGAAAAATGTCATAGTTAGGCAACAATATATGCTTGGTTTTTCAAAGTTTGGTATGAATTGCAAACAAATAAAGAAGCAAAGTGACAGAAATTGAAAAATAGTATCGTCCATGACTTCTTTTGCTTTTGAATATTTGAGTCTTAAAATAATTTCTCAGACTAACAAAGCTAAAATAGTTAAACAAGGTTGGTGTCTTTTTCTACACAGCTGTTTAGTTAGATACTATTCTCCTTCGATCAAAATCTACATTGCTTCTTACACGAAATATAACTATAATCTATATTTTTTCTTTATTCAATCTTTTAACTTTATTTTATTATGTATTTCTTTGCCTTTTACATCGTACACAAGGACAAAATGCACTCTAACCACTTTCTTGTACGGGTAACCACAATAAAAAGTCCTATTAAAACACGATCACATCTCTCATTAATTCATTTATTGATCATGTAGACTTTGGTTTTGTTTGAATGAGTTTTTCCCACAAACTTTTATAAAAAAATAAAAATGAACTAAACTTTTTTTTTTTATATTTGTGATGAAGAACATTTTAAATCTAATTTAACTTGATAAAATTATTTTGTAAAATAAAATTGTAAGAGAGATTTAACTTTTTATTTATGGTTTCGTATTTTACTGTCTTATACATATATATTATATAGTAAAAATTTATCTGCAGTTGAATATTCCAAAATTTCAATGGGGTTAAGTTGAATAGATCAAGTCAAAGGTACTGCTTCCAAGATGATTAATGAGTTGATGGTAGCATGGTGAAAAAAAAAACTATATATATGGGTTACAACCTCTGCTAACAGCACAAGAAAACCATTTTTGAAGTTCAGAGAAAATGGGGTCTCTAATGGCCTCTATTACTCTCACTCTTGTGTTGGCATTAGTGTCTCTAAGCTTGCCATCTCAAACCTCTGCTGATAACTACCCCTATCCATCTCCTCCACCAACCCCTTACTACCACCACTCACCACCACCACAACAATACTCACCACCCAACCATCCTTATCACTACCCTTCACCACCACCACCAGTTTACAAGTACAAGTCTCCACCACCACCAGTTTATAAGTACAAATCTCCACCACCACCGGTTTATAAGTACAAGTCTCCTCCTCCACCAGTTTACAAGTATAAGTCTCCACCACCACCCTACAAGTATCCTTCTCCACCACCACCACCATATAAGTACCCATCTCCTCCACCGCCAGTCTACAAGTACAAGTCACCACCACCACCAGTTTACAAGTACAAGTCTCCACCACCACCCTACAAGTATCCTTCTCCACCACCCCCACCATACAAGTACCCATCTCCACCACCACCGGTTTACAAGTACAAGTCACCTCCACCACCGGTTTACAAGTACAAGTCACCACCACCACCCTACAAATACCCATCTCCTCCACCTCCTCCATACAAGTACCCATCTCCTCCACCACCAGTTTACAAGTACAAATCTCCTCCTCCTCCTTACAAGTACCCATCTCCTCCACCACCACCATACAAGTACTCTTCTCCTCCACCACCACACTATGTCTATGCATCACCACCTCCCCCTCACCACTACTAGACATCATTTACTATACCAACCCATGGTAAGCCAAGTTATATATAAAACCTATTTGCTCTCCATTCTCTTTCAATCAAGGTTTTAATTCACAAGTATACGTAAACTTCTACAATTTTAGTATGTCGGTAACAATTATAGTTTAAAAAGTTAAATATGTTTTTTTTTTTAATTAGAACTAATTTCTGACTTTGAACATAGTTAATCTCTTATCTTTATTGCGTGAATTCAGTTATTTTAAACAAATTTTATTCAACTTATTTTTTACATTTCAATTGCATTTTTCTTGTTGATATTGAAGTAAAAATATGTAACGGTGTAAACAATTTAAATACTATTATGAAATATGTTTGAAATGTCAAATAAATTTAATAAAATTTAGTTAAAATGATTAATTTCATTCATTTGGTCAAAATTTTGAAAATATATTAATTCTAAATTTTACTAAAAATTAAAGAAATAAAAAACATATTAAATTCTTAAAATTTTAAACAATTTAAATAAAATCATGAAACACGTTTGAAATGTCAAATAAATTTAATAAAATATGGTTAAAATGATTAATTTCATATATTTTAAAAATAAAAAAACTAAATTTAGTCAAAATTTTGAAAAGATACTAATTTTAGTTTTTACTGAAAATTAACTACAAGAATAAAAAACATATTTAATTCTTAAAATTTAAAAATGATGAAGTTGTGAAATATTTAATTATTTATAAATAGCATCCTCACTGTTGCATTTTGGCCCTTCCTTGAACATAATCATAAATTAAAAAAAAAAAACCTTAAATTTTGGACGGCTAAGAATATCTTATCCCAATCTTAAATTTTTTTTGTTCTAAATTTTACATTTATCATGTACTTTTTTTTTTATATTTTCCTCGTTTGGTAGATATGTTCTGATTTATTCATATTTTTTTCCTGTTTAAGGAAAAAAAACTTGTTCAATTTAGGATGCATTGATATGCCTAATGTGAAAACTTTCTCCACGCATGTTATGATAAACTAATGACATACATGTTGACGTGTGGTTTTTCAGGATCTGAAGAATAACGTGTGCAAATAAAGGGGATGGATTGATGGAAGGAAGAAGCACCTTAGGGTTTATGCAGTGAAGAGAGGAACGTGTTTTACGAAAGTTGTGTTTATTTGGTTTCGCTTTGTTTTTTATTTTGTATTTTAAATATTCAATGTTTTTAGGCACTGTTCTGATCTGATGATCCACGTGGTCTTGCCCCAGTTATCATATCATATAATAAATAAATACCCTCATTTTTTTCACTTTGAAAATTTCCATTTAAAATTTCTGTATATTTTGGTATAGCCTCCACCAAGAGTTTCTCATGCAAGAAACACGAACGTGAAAACAAAATGACGCGCCTCATATTTTAAGATTGTTTTTCTGTATTATCAAAGTGTGACTACAACCTTTTTAACAGTTGCAACCTTCCAATTATGTGTTGCAATTACTGCTGTTAAATTTTATTCTTTCATGTATAAATTTTGTATATTTCAATGTTCTGGCTGATAAAAGAAAAAAAATATTAAATATGTTTTTATTCCTTAACTTTCAGTGAATTTTGAAATTATTCCATTTCGAAATTATGAACCAATTTAGTCTTTCATCTTTCGAAATATGTAGATTTAGTCCTTTTAATCAAATTTCGTTAGGTTTATCTGATGTTTCATACACATTTCAGGATTGTATTTGAGTTGTTTATATTGTTTAACACATATTTGCTTTAATGTTAAGTCAAATACTATATTGAAACGCGCTTGAAATGTCAAATAAACTTAACAAAATTTGATTAAAAGGATTAAATTCACATATTTCGAAAGATGAAAGACTAAATTGGTCTAAAGTTTCGAAATTGACTAATTCCAAAATTTACTAAAAGTTAAGGGACCAAAAACATATTTAACCCAAAATTCATCGTATTTTGTTTGTTTGTGCATTCTATCATGTCATCGCTATTATCAGATGATTTATTAATGCAAATTTACATTATATCAATGGATAGAAACCTCATTTTATAAGTAAATTTTTTAAATATGAGTTTAACTTAAAATTTATTTTTCAATATATTGTTCCAGTTCGTATATACAAGATATTTGATATCTAGGCACTTCTTATAGACTTACGATTCATTATAACAAATTATGTATATTCCTACTGGTAAATTGATATGATAGGTTATCCTGTGATAGTTTATAACCAAAGGCCTGAACTTTCATCGAAGTACATTTGACCACATATGCTTTTTGAAAACTCTCGCATTGTTCTTTGTTCAGTCACAAACCACCTTGACCTAATTCATGATATCAAAATCGTGACATATTATTATGCAAATTCTGTTAATAACTTTGGGAGGAAACCGTTGGAGAAAATAGTTCAAAACTTGGAAAGAAAGGTATGGGGTGATGTGTTCCTAAGTAAGGAAGGAAAACCACTTAACTTTGCTAGATACTTTGAATTGTGCAAAATATAGATTCTACACCATTTTAAAATACTTATAAACTTCTTCTTTTTTCAAGATATTTTTTCTTTCAACTATCAACTATGTACATGTGGTGCTGATTAATGTGAACTTTTAAAAACAGAATTAGTGTTGATTAAATGTTCATTTATTAATAATTTTTAAATTAATTTTCAGTTCAAATAATTTAATTTCAATCAAATTGATGTTAATACCTTTATTTTTATTTTTATTTAAACTAATGTAAGTTAAGTTGAAGTTAAATAAAATATATTTTTAATGTCATGCTCATTTTAATTTTTACTTAAATTAATATTCTGAAAGTTTGAGAGAGGAGTGCAAAATTAAACTCCTTACTACCATACTAGAACAATCTTTATAATCTGCATATATTTTTATGAAAATATTTTGGCAGGAAATTCGTGCATATGTTTTGAAATCTTTTGGCATAAAATTCATTTGATTTTTCATGTACAATGTATTTTGCAGGAAATATATAAATAATTTATAGTGAGAATTTTTAAAATATGTGTAAATTTTCTTTTTGTAAAATTATTCATTAAAAAATTATTAAACTTGGAACATACACGGTGTGACTTTTTGCAACATAGTGTGACATAGAAAGAACTACAATACAGGCTTAGGGTTTGTGCAGTTTGGCATCATGAGGAGTGTCTGGTTAGAAAACACCATTTTTGAAAATAATAATGTAAATACTGAAAACGTCGTCGAGTTAATAAAAGTATTAAACAAATCTTACATATGTAAGTAAGAATATACTCTCCCTTTGCAAATTGCAAATACAGAGGCAATGTTACGCTAATAACAAATACTTATTATGAAGACTTTTGTGTTTGAACTTTGATCACAAACTACAAAATTTCAATGATTAAATAAGATTGGTATCCCTTTCCACAAAGAAAATAAGGGTAATGTCAACATTACCAACTGAGTGCCTATTCTCCTGCTCAATTAGAATGCAATCTCTCATCAAATTCTAATTGCTTGCCAAACACATATATAGTATAGTCAATGTAAATTTTTCTACACCTCAATTCTATGTTTATTTTCTATTTTGCCTTGCTTTTCCACCACACAGTAATAACGTGAACTTTCGTGCAACATTGAAATAATTTTAGTATTATTTTTCAATCCACAATATAATTAACTTGCAGCTTACAAGAAGAAACTACAATAAAAAAGACTTGAGAGAGATATTATTTGTTCAATTAACATTAATTAATAAAATTTTAGAAAATGAAGGTTGAAGATGAATCATTTTCATATGTGTGTACATGTATATATCATTTCAATAATTTAATAATTAAATCTGATTTACTGCACAATATTAAATATGAAATTTGAATAAATTAGACATTTATAATTTATTACAAAGAAAGGGTCCTAGCAATAATATCTTTGGAAATAGAATTTTAGAACCAAGAAATGACGATACTATTTGCTTTTGACTAAGTAGCAAATAGGGGATTTGTTGGAGGAGGTAGGGAAACACTACCATTGATGAGAGAAAGCTTGTTTGTGGAGTTTAGTCATGAAGGTTTCTATCCTAAGTGGGTTTTTTTCCAAGTTTGGGCATCCATCTTTTAGAGATCACCAATGGAGGTTTTCCTGTCATGAGAGTTTTTCTTTGATGCTCAACTTCAAATCTGGAACTTGATGTTTCCATACGGTGAATGATTTTTAAATTGTGGCCTAACCACCAAAATCGTTGCTCAGCCGAAGACTTCAATTTTACTTTTCTAAATTCGTATTTCTGGTTTGAGCTGCAACTTTTGGAACTTAACACCAACTTCATAATTTTTTTTTTCATTTTAACTGCAAAATAACACAAAATTTATTAAATTCCACTTTTTATACTTTTTCCATCACCACATTCTATATTTATGTGCAATTAGAACATTTCTAATAATTTTTACCTAGAATTAATGCAAGATAATTGTCTAAATGATATGCAATTTAATTAATACTAGATACTTATCAACAAACCAAATAATAAGAAGAAATAAAAAATTGAATATATATATATATATATATATATATTAGAAATTTTTAATTTTTTTAAATTATATGTACTATATATTGAAAATTTATGGAGATGAAGTTGGACATCTTTTTATATCTTTTATAAGGTATAACATTTAATATTAATAAATAATAAAACATAAAAATAAACGTAAGAAAGAATAAAAATATTTATTAAGATATTTTTTGTTTTTTTCATTGTCTTTTCCATAGATTTTACTCATTTCTCACTCTTACCTATTTTCTTTTTTGTTTAAAAAAATAAAAGAAAGTTAGACTTAAATTCGTTATTTTTTCTCTTATTTTCTCATCTATTATTTTCTATTTTTGAAGAAAAAAAAGGTTAACTCTCTTGTTGTTATGACTTTGGCAAGTGTACCAAATCGAACAAGTAGTAACCGATAAGACCGATATATTGTTTCCTAAGAGACTCGTGTATACTAAATAATGGTGTAACTAATAACTAATTTAAACTAAAGAATGAATCCATAATTTGGATTTTTGTGCAAGAAAGTAAATATTGCATAAAAAAGTAAAAGGTGAACTTGGATATTTGAAGCTCTAAAATATGAAAAAGACTAGAAATGCAGTGGATTGATATTGTTGGGGTTAGATTTCACCGACTTCACTCTCATGCATATAAAACACTACAATTCTTCTCCATTAAATAAGTGTTGCTACATTATCACATATGCGACCAAATTAGTATTCACAAATTTTTTAAATTTATTATTTTTTCACGTTACCGACTGAAAAAAGAGTTAATTATTTTATTTTTGCGACTGAATTAGCCACCAAAATTTTGGTGGTTAAATTTTTACCCTGTAATAGAAGGTGGTCAATCATTTTAGCAATGGATTAGTGACCAAAGTTTCAGTGGCGATTTAGCAACAACTTTCAATTCGATCACTAATTGGTTGGCAAATAGGATTTTCACTACCACATATTTTTTACTACTAAAATATTTGTAACTGATTTTATGGGTTTTAGCGACTGAAAAAGATGGTCACTAAAATGGTTTTTTTTTTTTGTATTGATAGTGGATAACACAGTTAGAATCTATATTATGAATGTAATCATCATGGATCTTTGGTGTCTTAAGCTATCATAGAGATCGAAAAAAATCTATTATGGTGAAGCACAATAGACACTAACCCATCCCAATGTCAACAAATCTCATAAATGGACATTTATATATCTTGTAAATGGTCGATATAGGATATTTGATTTAGACCTTATTTGCAGATAATTGGGTTTTTAGACCAGTTCTTAACTTATTCTATTTTGAGTTTTAATTGAGTTATTATCATATGTCGGTATCTAGATAAATGTATAAATCAAGTTGGTTGATATTGTGTTTTTATAAAAAAGTTAAAGCATCCCAAGTACTCCCTTATTATGTTTATTATTCTTTGCTGATAGAAAAAAAAAACTAAAATATTATATTAAAAATAATGTAATAAATAAAAGGTGGTGACTCGTGAAGAAAAATTGCACTCTTAACATGTGTTTGTTTCAACAAATTTAATGTTGATGAGCGAGTGAGAGTATTCATTGTGTTTGTTTCAATGTATTTGAAGTGATTTGGGAGAGCGCATTTATGATTTTAGTTAGTATCTCCATTCTCACAAATAAAAAAGATTTGGGGTGATTTAATCTACATGCAAGGTAGAGTTACAATTGTGTCCTTTTTTTTCTTTTAACCGAGCTTGCGCATGAGCGTGCATCTGCCAAAATAGTACAGATTATTTGTGTTCCTTAACCATGAATTTAGATGTTTGAACATTGGTGAGTGAGGCCTTTGTAATTGAAAATTAGGTTGGTCTAGGAAACTATAAGAGTCACTAGTAGAACAATAAATTTTAGTGGTTGTAACTTAGTGGCGGTCATAATAAAATGACACTATAGTTAAAAGAAAAAAAAATTGTATAATATTTATAGTTGGTTTAAAACTGATGGTACATTCCAATATGTATTTTGCCAGCTTTGAGTAATATCAGAGAGGTGGAGCTTCGTTTCTCATCTGCTCCGCTTCATATCATCTTCCCTTCTTCAATTTTATCTTCTTCAATCTTTTCATCATCTTCAATTTTCTCTTCGCCAAAGCCATTCTCCTGTACAAGTGTTCTTCTTCTCATTATGGATTTAGCTTTGGATAAGTGTTTTTCTCTTTGCTTATTTCACTTTTGTTGCAAGTTTTTCTCAAATTTAGGGTTTTGATTGTTTTCATTACTCAACATAACCAAAACCAAAACTAGCTCCTTTTATCATTTATGAATTTTTTTTCTTCGTTTTTCTTCGTTTTTCTTCATCTTTCTTAATAATTATGGAAAATTAGGATTTTCACCGCATTTATGTTATTTCTCATATGCAATTGAAATCTTGTACATTATTCTATATTTTGCATATAAATATTGGTGCATATATTTTATAATATAAGTTAATTATTTAATTCAAGACTCTTGTTTCTTGGATATGCATTTGTAGATTTTGGGACTAGAGGTTTGTGTTGATACCATTGTTGGAAATGTTATATTAAAAGGTATGTCTTCTGAAAACTTGAGTAAAAGTTTCTATTAGTTAATTATTATATATCTATAAATACATGGGAGATTATTTGGATCATCCCTTTATGACCTTAAGCACAATCGTGCAATTAACTCTACATATTTATCCTATTATTTGGATCATCCCTTTATAATGGAGTTGCTCCACATTCCATTGATTTTCTAGATACAAGTACAGGGCAATTTGTAGCTGAAGTGATTAACCAAAATATCACAACGATCAGTGCAATGAATAAGCTTCATCCGCATGAATATATCCTTGCAACTAGGATTTCCATGTTTGGCTTATCTTATTAATGCTAGTAATGAATTCTTTTAACGTAGGGTGAATTTGATTAGTTGATTAGATTTTACTCATGCAACCAGCACCAGAGACTTACAATCTATTTGACAACATTAATCTAGTCTCTAGTGAATGGAGATAGCACTACAAAAATTCCAAGGATGAGTTGTTAAACATTACTCAAACTCGTGAATCTGTGTATAATATAAATACATGACTCAAGCAATTATCTGGCTTCTATCTAGCGTTAAGAAGTCAACTCAAATTATTTCAAAGTATTAGCCTAGTCAGCACCTCTCAAAAAGCAAACCAGGAAATGTATTGGAGTGTGCCAGTTGGTTTAATTGATTCATATGCTATTATTGTAAGACTTGAGAAAGTACTAGCTCAAGTGGTTGAGAGTACTTGGTTGTGTGAGAGGACTTGAATTCGAGTCTTTTGTATGTCAATTGTATGTTATTTTAATTTGTGCATTATTTTAATGATATGTTTGAATGCGGTTAGTGATAATGTAATCCTAAAATTATAGGAATTGTCATGAAACATGGATTGGTTGAATTGGTTGTGCATTGGTTTTTCAATTGAGTGGTTGTGTGTTCAAACCTTGTTGGGAATGAAACTAAACTTTCTTTTTGCTTAATTTTATTTTGGCATGAAGATGAAAGGACAGAGTAACCCTAGCTGCCATGAAGGACAACCTAGTGACCTGGGAAACACTAGGTTAATACTCATTGAATAGCCATTAAGCATCTTTTTATTTTAATTTTTGGTTTGGGTGGAGTAAAGGGTCATTAGAGTGGTAGTAATTCAGAGAGGGAGAGAATTAGTGAATAGAGAGGTACTACAGTGCATGTGGGTGATTGAGCAGAGGCTTTACCATAGGAATCGTGCTGGGTTGTAGAGAGAATTGAGTGTGGAAGCCATTGTTGGAGTGGAAGCAAAGGTCAAGAGAGTTTAATTAAGGACACCTATCCAATTAGATTTTTTAGCAAGGAATCTAGGTAAGGGGAGTTGTTTGTATATGTATTAAATTCGCATAAGTTGTATTGAACCTTGCTTGAGATAACTGCATGAAAATTCTATGTATTCGCACTGTTTTTCGAGATTTCTGGGTTTCTGCCCAGAAATCGCCTAGCGGTAAAGCCTGAGCTGCCAGACGACTCATCAGATTTTTTACTGTGTTCTTGGTTCTGGCATGAACTGCTTGGCGGCGATGAATACCTGCCAGGCGACGCGACACTATTTGTGTTTTCTTGGTTGTTTTGATGCTGTTTGTGCGGAAATCAATGTGATTTCTGGAATTGAGGTGTGTATACCCTATTAGGTGCCTTGCTTCTATGAAACTATTTAAAATTATAGGCATGTCAAAATGTTGGAAACACTCGTGCATGATAATCCATGATCATATATTCAAATTTTGGGAGGGAGTGAATTGGGGTTGATTCCAGAGAGTAAGGGCCAAGTGAATTTTAAGAATTGAACTGGGAAGAGAAATCCAGTTATTATATGAGAATCTTTGTATTTTGGTTCATTTAGCAACAGGGATACCTACCAGAAAGGGGCTAATTTACTCGCAGGTAGGGAAAAACCTAGTTTTTGGCTTGGTACTGATATGCCGCCTAGCGGCGTCTTGCTTGCCGCCAGGCGATGACGATGCACAGACATTGTTTTGCGAGTTTAGGTAAGTAGGAGATGAGGAAGAGACCTATGGGAGTGAGTGGAAATAGGAATTAGGTGATAAAATGGAAAGGAACAATATACATATAGTAATTGAGAATGAGAATAGTTAAGATTGTTTGAGATTATGTCTATAACAATATATGGTTGTAGGGACATTGATAAAAGAAGGGAAGAATGTTAACTCTTATTAAAAGTCTCATATTCTGAAAAGCATAGGTAGGCTTGGGGGTGTACAAGTGGGACAATAGATAGTCGTGCCTCAGTGAGTTAACATATTAAATCATGAATGGTATGGTATAGATTGGAAGTTGGTTGAGTTGGATGCTTATTACTAATATAATGTGATTAGGTAGGTGGTGTACTATGAGGTACTATACTATGTGGTATCATTATAGGGTAAATTGAGTCAATGGATAGTGGTGGAGAAACTTGGAAAATGTTAGGTCTTGAATATGGAGATTTGTAATGGGAATTATAGGCAATGGAGTCACGTGTGGAGTAATAGTGAACCAAGCATAAGACTCTGATGGATGGTAGGGTATTGACACCTTTGGAGGTGTTGGTGGAATGCAGGATAATCTAGTTGAGGTGTTAAATAGTAATAGGTGTGCTTGTGGTATAGCATCTGGCGGCACGAGTGTGGCCGCTAGGCGGTAGGATCAACGTGAGGAGTCCCTACACCGTGTGGCGCCTAGCGGAGAGGTGGAATCCGCCAGGCGATAGACCCTACAACAGTGGGTCTGTCTGGAGCCTGGCGCCTGGCACTGAAGAGGTTCCGCTAGGTGATCTATGCAGGTTTCGCTTGGCGACGCTTAGGTTGCGCCATGCGATAATGCTGCAGTATGTGAGTTGTGTATGTTGCGTTTAAGCAATGATGCTATACTTGGATCAAGAGATGTTGTACCATGAGCGGGTAGGTTCATGGATGGTGGTGAACACGTGATGGTATGAGCATGGAGGTTCATATTCTGTTACTCTCGTGTGGGGATACGAGCGAGGTAGGTTCATATGTTTTGTGCTCACACTTCAAAGATGTTGAGTGTGGGGAGGTACGTAGCTGGTGGATCACATGTGTTGGACTACGGGCGGGCAGGTTCGTAGAACAAAACTACGAGCGGGGAGGTTCGTAGAGCAGGACTACGAGCAGGGAGATTCGTAGAGCAGGACTACGAGCAGAGAGGTTCGTAGAGGCAAGACCACGAGCGAGCATGTTCGTGTGAGCATCATAAACCCTGTATCCGAGACTAACTATTTGTGTGTATTGAAGGTTGAAAAGCCTTGGGGATAAGGTCTTGGCCAAGAACTAACTAGAATGAATAAGATGGGGGAATTACTTTTATTGTATTGACATATATTTTATTTTGTGTATAAGCTCACCCTTTATGTTTGTGATTGGCGATGATCGTGTGATTCGTTACACGAGAACAGATGATAATACATGTGATGTTATGGATGCATAGACAACGGAGTGAGGGCTAGCTTGGGGACTTGAGCTAGGGATTTTACCATGTTTTCTTTCACTACTATATTGGATTTTGGGAATTGTAATACTTTTATTACTACTATTTCATAATTTTTGGCGCGTTGAATAACATTTTAAATTTTTTCCCTCGTTTGGGAATAATAATATTGCGATGTTTGAATTTCAACTTTTATTTATCTATTTAATTAAGTAATTTCCTTAGGGACGTTACAACTATCACAAGGGCCACAGAGAACATACATCAATAAATAAGTGTTCAACTTTATGATTTTCCATGTGCGGTTGAAAATTATGGCTTTTTCACCATACCATTTTGCATCATGTTCAAACAGAGTGATGGATTTTCTACTGATTTTCTCAATTTGTCGCCCCTTTTTCCTTGTAGTCTGAGATGAAGCTCACTGGAGTTGATACTAAGGCACTCAAACAAAGAAAATTTTGGAACTTGAGGAATAGAAAAGAAAAGTACAAGTTAGACTGAGCTTATTTAATTTTAAATATTTATGAAGTGCAACATTAGAAGTTTATTTTTATCCTAGTGATGGATTTTGGACTAACAATAACCAGAAGAGAGGGACATATTATTGCATAAGGTAGAGAATCGTACTACTAATTCAGATGCGTTAGCACACAAAATCCAAGATGTTCATGGCCAAAAGTTGAAAGCATTTGAAGCACAAGTGATGATATTTTTACTCACCTTAATGTCAATCTTGAGTTATAAGGTTGTCATTCTTTGACCAAGACTTTTTTCTATTCCTTCTTTTAATATTAAAACATCTGATTTTACACCTCAAGAAGAAATAAGAAAGCCATGTGCAACTCTTAAAGCAAAAAGAGAATAGTGAAGAAGCTGCAAAAAGACTATAGGCTGAGATATAGTATACCAAGGCTCAGAAGGCCAGTATTGATTTTGTGCATGCCTTTGTGGTTTGTCTCAATATGGCATGCCAATTTTTTGTTAAATGTTTCAATATTCTTATGCTTCTTAATCTCACCCCATCTAATTATTGAATCCATGAGCATATACAGATAAATGGGCTACAGATGAGTATGAACCAACTCATCCCACCAATCTGGCTTGGTTCAAGGTTTGTTTTGACGGGTTTGAGTTTTGAAATTAGACATTTTAAGGATGAGTTGGGGTTACATTTGGAGTCATTTTAACTCAATTTGATGTATTATTTTCTCAGAAAATATAAGATTCTTAAACAATCGTGTATTGATTTTCTTTTTTGTGAGATAATATTAAATTTACAATGCAGATTTTATTTTAAAAATATAATATTACATACTTTAATTCAAGCTTTATACCTTTTAAGTTTTGGTTCAAACGAATGACTCGGTGGAACTTTTAGGTCGGGTAGGGACATAGGTAACCTTATCCCAACTTATCCCTTGTTCACCCTTCAATTAAGAAAAAAAAAAATATTGTTTAGTATCCTTTTAGTGGAAACCCCTTAACTTTGGAATTATGATTGTCTAGCACATTTAACATTGATCATAGGATCACAGCCTATGCGACCCTAATTTTTTATAATCACTTGATGTAGGAAAATTATATTTTGACTCCTATTTTTTACTCCCATTTATTCCCTAACGTGGTTTAGTGTGGACCATTGATTCTTTGAAAGAAAAGAATAATGATACATTAATCAATGACCCACAATAAGCCATGTTAAGGAGTAAAGGATAGAAGTCAAAAAATGGGAGTCATAATATCATTATCCCTTGATGTAACAGTAGTAGTCACACAATTTATTAGAGCAACGTGTTATTTCATTTCTATGGAGGCCCAATATTAAATTCATATTAGTAACCCTATATTAAATTCATCCTCAAAATACTTAGCTAATGCCAATATGATATCGTTAATGAACATTCTTGATTGAAACATGGAACCTAGCCCACAAGTCCATTATGCAATTAATTGTCTATTTAAGAAGGCTCAGAGCAACTATAGGTGTTGTTATGTTCATACGGTTTTCCAACCCAAATATGGGAACATAATGATGAAAATTTAGGACACTAAAATGATAGTCATGGACTTGGCTTCAAACCTTTGTTGTTTAAAATTCAAACAACGTTTCAGTGTTAGATGTGTAATCGCAAACCAAGACATATTATTAGAGTCTACCTTCAATAATTTAAATAAGCAATATTTAAATAGATTTTAGGCTTTCCAATATTTTTTTTTATTTTTAAAAAGTCATAACTTTACCAGCGGTTACAACCGCCATTAAATCTTTTAAATTTCTAGACTCCATGGCAATTGTAATTGTCACTATATTTTTTTAATTTTTAAACTTACTTGCAGTTAAAATTGTCTGTTAAATCTTTTAAATTCTTAAAATTAATTGTGATTACAAGTGTCACAAACATTTTGAAGTTCCTAAATTTAGCGGCGGTTACAACCGCCGCCAAATATTTAATATATTTTTAAAAAATTAATTTAGAGACAGTTAATACTGTCTTTAACAAATTTAGTGGCGGTTGTCCCAGTAGTTATAATAAACCGACATTAGTATGGTTTTGTGACACTAAATTTTGTGACAATTAATTGATTGACAAAAGAGAAAATAGTGATGATTCTAATCACCACTAAATAATAATTACAATACTTAATAATAATTATTATAATATTAATAATAATAGTTAAATATAAAACATTTCAAGAATAATATTATTGAAAAATAATACAACATCTATTTATTTTATTATAATATAATATTTAAATTAAAACCATTTTCAACCATTGACATTGTATTTTAACTTAGTTATACCTATTAACTTCTTTTATTAAAATACTAATCATCTGAATTCTATTTTAAATTAAATTGAACTAATAAAATTTTATTTTATAATAATTCAAATTATAGGGACAAAATTGTAATCTTACATCTTAATCTATTGAAAAAAATTTATGTTTATTATTATCCATCAAATCATTCATAAACTTTTATCAACTTTACCTTCAAATCTCTTCATTTATCTCCTAAAACAAATAACATCACAGTACTTTCTTCATATTTTCTTCATCACCTCAAATTTATCCATTCACTCTCTCAAATCATCTCTTAATCCAAACACATCCTTAAAGATGAGTATGATATGTGTGATTAATTTCTTGAAACTAAAAGTCCGAAAACCACAAATTATTGTGTTACAAAATTACTTACCATCTTCCATTTAAAGGCATTTAAGCCATTATTAAGAAGGCTTAGCTTAATTTTCGCCTTCTGCCTACCAAAAATCGTACAATTCTGCTATGACCTAAAAGGGATTATTCCTCTACATTCAATATTTAATATCTACAGTTATTCCAGTTAAAACCAATGTTATAGAATTAGATGATTCTACATATTTTTTTTATACTTTCTCACTTCACTTAATAAATTTTTACAGTTATTTTATATTCACTATTTTACTTTTTAATTTATGTTTTTTTATAAACAATTTTTGTAATGAATAAAATACCTTTAAAATTACAATACACACTTGGTGTAAAACAACATTTTCTTGCACCTTACAATACTAAATAGCTTGTAATTAATTGGTGAATAATATATATATATATATATATATATATATATATATATATATATATATATATATATTATAGTTTTAAGTTATTATGTTCGGCCTTTGTACTAATATGGAAATAATGTTAAGAAAAACGAGGCACGTGCATCATTTTTCTTCCACGTTTCTTTGCATGTGGAGCTTTATAAATCCTTTGAACATCATTTTAACGAAGAATATTTCGCTTCCATTGGCATTTCTCATACCAAATATACAGAAATCTAATTAATGGGAAGTCAAAGTCATAAACTTAGGGTATTTATTTATTATATATATAATATAAGTTGGCATAATACAACATAGTGCATTGGCAGCAGTTAGAAAACCGCAACGCATGCAGGAGAAGGAGTAGACATGGATCAGATTTGAACTGTCCCTTAAATTTTGAAATATATAAAAAGATAAATACTTAAATATATAAAGAAAGTGAAACCAAATCAATGCTAGCTTCATAAAACGTGTTCCATTCTTCAGTAGATGGTGGTTCTTGAAGTCCTTCCATCTCCTTTGTTTGGACACGTTCTTCATTTCCTGAAAAGTACACCACATGTACATGTGCATAAGCTTATATTATTAGTTTGTAATATGTAATTAACAAAATGAGAAAGTTACCACGTTACATATATGAATGCATCTTAAATTGGTAAAGATTTATAGGGATTCATGGAAGCCCTACCAAATAACATTTTAGTCGTGGTGACGACGACGAGGGGGAGGTGGACTGTGATAGTATGGAGGTGGTGGTGACTTGTGGTAAACTGGGGGTGGTGGAGAATGGTATGGGTAGTGTGGTGGTGGAGGTGGCCTCTTATAGTATGGTGATGGAGGTGGTGGATATAGTTCATGATGGGGTGGGGGTGGTGGTGACTGGTAATCTCGTGGTGGAGGTGGCGGAGATGATTCCTTGAAGGGTGGTGGGGGTGGTGGGGACTTATAGTAATGTGAAGGAGGTGGAGGAGAGGAGTCCTTTGAGGGTGGTGGGGGTGGTGGGTTCTTATAATATGTTGAAGGTGGTGGAGGAGAGGAGTCCTTAGTGGGGGGTGGAGGAGGAGAGGAGTCCTTTGGAGGTGGTGGAGGAGAAGAGGAGTTCTTGGGAGGTGGTGGTGGTGGTGGAGAGGAGTCCTTAGGAGGTGGTGGTGGAGGAGAGGAGTCCTTAAGGGGTGGTGGAGGAGGAGAGGAGTCCTTGGGAGGAGGTGGAGGAGGTGAGAAGTCCTTAGGAGGTGGTGGAGGAGGAGACGAGTCCTTGAGAGGTGGTGGTGGAGAAGAGGAGTCCTTGGGAGGTGGTGGTGGAGGTGAGGAGTCCTTCAGAGGTGGTGGTGGAGGAGAGGAGTCCTTAGAGGGTGGTGGAGGAGGGGAGGAGTCCTTAGAGGGTGGTGGAGGAGGGGAGGAGTCCTTGGGAGGTGGTGGTGGAGGAGAGGAGTCCTTAGGGGGTGGTGGAGGAGGAGAGGAGTCCTTGGGAGGTGGTGGAGGAGGAGAGGAGTCCTTGGGAGGTGGTGGTGGAGGAGAGGATTCCTTGGGGGGTGGTGGAGGAGGAGATGAGTCTTTCAGAGGTGGTGGTGGAGGAGAGGAGTCCTTAGGGGGTGGTGGAGGAGGAGAGGAGTCTTTGGGAGGTGGTGGTGGAGGAGAGAAGTTCCTAGGAGGTGGTGGCGGAGGCGGTGACTTATAGTACGGTGGTGGGGGTGGTGATTTATAGTATGGTGGTGGTGGAGGAGGAGAAGAGTCTTTGGGTGGTGGTGGGGGTGGGGGTGATGAGTTATAGTGTGGTGGTGGTGGAGGTGGGGGTGGTGACCTTTGTGGCTTATTGGGAGGTGGTGGGGGTGGTGATCTGTGTGGCCTAGGAATTGGTGGGGGCGGTGGCCTATACTTGTGATGTGGAGGTGGAGGAGAACGACGATGATGGTGATCCCTATCATCTTTGTCATCCCTATCATCTTTGTCATCCCTATCATCTTCGTCATCCCTGTCATCTCTGTCATCTCTGTCATCCCTATCATCCCTATCATCCTTGTCATCCCTGTTAGTTGCCAAGGTGAGAGAGCTCATTGTTAAGAGAAGAGTGAGAATGACCAAGGTAAATAGTGATTTCATTTTCTCCCAAACTTATTCCTATTGCCAAAGGCTTTTTGATTGTGCTACTACAAAAGCTTATGTCTCCCTTATATAGTTGTCTGATGCATCATCTTCCAATACTCTATTGCTACTATGTATATACAATTGAAAAATGATTCTTTGACAAATATTTTGTTGACAAATTTAATAAAGTTGACAAAATTATTAAATATAATTTTTTTATTAAAGTTATAAAATAAAATAATAAAACTTTAGAGTTTTTTTTTACCAAAAATGATTGTTTGTCAAAGTTTATTAAATAAAAATTTGTGAAATTTTTTACCAAAAATGATTGTTTGTCAAAGTTTATTAAATAAAAATTTGTGAAACTATCATTTCTCATATAAATTTACTCTTTCGCAGTTAAAATATCTACAAAATACCAATTTAAAACTCTTAGTTAATAAACTAAATAATATATTACACTGACAAACCCTTTTATGTGTTTTCACGTTGCACTTAACAGGTTTCTTATTCTTTCCATAATCTCTCTTAAGGTACAGTGAATTTTATCAAGCAAATTAAACAGATTTAGTGTAACTAAATAACACATGTTAGTGTATTATTTGTTTAACATAATTAAAGGAATTACATACGAAAAAGAAAAGAGAGAGATTGCAAGAAATGTGGAGAAAACACAGAAATATCAATATAACTTACTCTAAACTAAAAAGTACGATGATATTTTTTATTTATAAATAGTTTTGAAACTAAATTTCATGCTTAGTTAAATATATTTAATATCAAATTTTTTTTATATTATAGTGTAACATCCCAAAAATTACAAATATTGATTAGATAACTTTTAATATAATTTTTAAGACGGCTAATAAATGTACATAATATATATATATATATATATATATATATATATATATATAATTTAAATATAATGTATTACATTATCATGGTATGTACAACTTCTCTGGATTGACAAAATAAGCACAAAGTATAATTATCAACCCCTAACTAAATGAATTAAAAAGTTAATTACGCATGCAAATATGATCTCTAATATTTGTAGATTTAATTTATATATGATTGTCGAAAGTCTTATATTAATTATAAATAAAATTAATTTATAGTGTATAAGTAGATATAAACATCATCTTAAATTAGTTTTGAGATTTAATTAAATTTAAAATTCACTTTTTAATATAATATCTATATTTCCTCAATGTTTTCTAGTCAAATTTGTCCTTTTTTGTAACAAATGTATTAAAAATCTTCGTGAGTTATTGAGATAAGTTAATAATTTTGATTGAAAAATAGTGTAAATAGATTTTATCCCTGTAGATGGTAAAATATGTGTAAAATGTGAGGTAGACTGGTTATAGTAGTTTCTTGCTTGGACCAATGTAAAATGATAGCCAGTTAATAGGCAGTAAATTAATAGTAAAGTTGACATTAACCTTTTTCTTTAAAGAAAATAAACCAACGTTAATGAATTTTATAGATATTTAGTCAAATTGAATAATAAGTATTCCTAAATTTAATATATGTACATATTATTCTTTAATTTAATTTTTAATTATTATTTAAAATAAATTACTAATAATTATTTAAAACTTAGTTAAATTATTTTAGGTTATTCTTCCACACACATAATCACTATTAAGAGTGACAAATGAACTTTCTTTACGAGAAATGTCCAAACTCATTTGAATTTTAATATAAAATTTTTGTATAATCAACAAGCAAGAAACACACTCAACAATTTACAATATAATAACGAACCTAAAAACACACAATCGATAATTCTTTAAATCATTGAAAGCATTTGGGGATTGCATTTTGATCTCATAAAATGTTTGTATACTTCTCTTTTCATGATTGCACAAATTCTTGCAAAGATTGAGATTTATTCTCCTTTATAGTGATTTAAAAACGCAATAATAAAACAATATTGACATGTATAATCAATTATATTATTTTATAACTGATTATTTGAACATAATTTTAAAAATATACAGCAATATATCTCTGAAATAAACGATTATTACATCATTTAATTGATTAAGCATGTTTCCCATTATATGTAAAATCTAATTTAATCGATTATAAGAAAAACAAAATCGATTATATAATTGAAAATATTAAAACTGAGAAGCGCTATATTTGAATCAACTATTTTCCTGCATAATCGATTATTATTGGGCTTAGAACTTTCTAAAAAATAATTTAACGATTATGTAATTGATTAAAAATGCCAAAAATTTATTTTTAATTTTAATAAATAAAAAATGATAAAGTTGGTAGGGTAACCAAGAATTTGCATAAATTTAAATAATTTATTTTATAGTTAGTTTTATTGGTCCAATCTTCATTTGATGTAATTGAGACTAACAAAGAAACATACAACCTAACAAAGGTGTATAGAAAAAACTAAACTAAACCTAACTAAAAAATGTAGGGTAAAACTTTTTTTAGGTAAGTGAAACTTGTTTACATCAAACTATTTACAATGTATGAAAATGTATGCAACGTGTCTCATAGTAATAATAAGAGAACTTTGAAAGAGATAGGTTGGTTACCAGCCATTAATGCACTTATTGAAATGTTTTACATATATTACGTAAACGAACATCGGTATTGTTTTGTATTTCAATTTTTTATTTTAAGTCAAAACCAATTGATTTTTTTAAAGAAAAAAAAATCAAATTTACTTCGAACCTTACCAAGTTCAAGACGTATATTAGTGAGAGTTTTTCTGTCAGTAAATTTTTTAACTTTGATAATTTATATTATTTAATTGAACAACAGTTCTTTGATCAATAGTAATTATCAATACGAGTTCCTATTTATATACAAATATTATTATAACTAGTTTACATGACTCACAAACATTATTTACTAAAACCTCACTCCAATGACTTCTCTCTAATACAATTAAATTATCTAAAAATCTTAACAAAGTTTTACTAAATCAATCATCACGTTAATAAACTTATTTGATAATCGATAAACTTTGGTTATTAATTAGCTTTTATTTTAATATTATTTTATAAAAACTTTATGAATTGTTTTTCCATAGATATAATTGGGTGAAATGCTTATTAATATTAGATGATTTTTTTACCATTAAAACTTGTCAATAATTATTTCCACTAAAAGAGTTTTAAATAAAATAGACTGTGTATTGCATATATTTATAGATTTATCTATTTATTCATTAACATCTATCCTTAATAAATATTTATTACTTTTCATCTCTATATTGATCATTTAATATATTTTATAAATTTTTTTAAAATATTTATTTCGTAATTCCTGTCCCTACTAATTGATTAAAATAAAATGTATCCAAATATTTAAAATGCAATTTTATACAACCACTTTTAAATATTATTTTTTTCAAAATACACTTTGAAGAGCTGATTCCAAAAAAAAAAAATTTATTATAGTATTCACATAGTTTACTTTGTTCAATATCTTTTCGTTTTGAAACATATATTATTACTTTAACTTATCGTTGTTAAAATTATTTAATAAATATCATTAATGAGTATATTTAACTTTCCATTAAACATAAATAAGTCTATTAAACTTATTTGATCTTACCAATGACTTTTTGGTAAAAGTTGAACACTAGAATACCCTTACAAAACTGAAAAACCAAAAAACTAGAGTTTGATAGTTTTGGCAATAAAAAATATTTTCTGGTCATTTTTATAATCAATTAATTAATATAACTAAACATCAACGAAATGATTTTTTATAATACAGTGTCTACAAAATATATTTTAAAGTATCTAAATTAAAAAATATATATTATGTATATATTCTTAAAATTAATATAAAATGTAATGATATTGTTATAGTATTATCTACATATTTATTCTTTTATGTCATGTTTTGGTTTCAGAATATATATTATTAACTTAAAATTATTGGATCTATTAAATTTATTAGACATATTATCAACGACCATTATAAGATTTAAGTCTTCAGCAATGTATTATATTAATTCAATCCTTTTTGAATTTGATTAAAAGGATATTTGCAAAATTCAACTCTATGAGATTCATGAAATTTATTTTAAAATTAATATTTTTTTTTCATTGATGTGTTTAAGTTTTTAAATATCTGCAACTAATTATAACAAAAAATTTAGTTATTTTTATAAGTTTATTGAAAAATAATTTTAATATATATTTTACGAAAAAACGATTTACGTAAGAAAAATGTTGTATATGATGTTGAAAGAGAAAAAAAAATAACAAACGAAAAATAATCACAATCTTCAAATTTGATAATGCACGAAAAATAACTTATTATTTTCAGAAAAAGTGTACTACATTTCAGTTTATATCTCGGATAGTTTTTTTTTTTCTGAAAACAATTAAAATGGATGAAAACATTTTTTTTTTACTAAAGATGCTATAATTTGGACAGTTAATTATTAGGTGTAATCGTTTTTATTTGTCCAAATCCCAAAGCAAATTATTTATTTATTTTTTGCTAAATTCATTCAATGCTCCACATTATAGTTTAATTTAATGTGCAATTTATTGCGATTATTACTTATCATAAAGTTAGGTTGTAAAAGATTATTTAAAATGGAAAATAGAAATGTATATTGGAATATGTATAATGGTGACCTTTTATTTATCATATCTTAATTTTAAATTATATATTATTATTAACTTAAAATTAGCAAACAAACTTGTATCGTAAATATTATTGATGTAAATTATTTCATTCTCGACATATAGTAATATACTGCAATTTTTTTAAGCAAAAATATTTAATGGGTTAAATATGTTTTTTTTTTCTTAACTTAAAATTAATATTAGTCTCTTTTTGGATAGTTTAATCTTCTAATTTTATAAATGCATAGATTTAATATTTTAATAAAATTTGTTAAGTTTATCTTAAGTTTTAAACGTCTTATAATATTTGAGTTATTTATATAATTTGACACATTTCCATTTCAATGTTAGCTGATAAATTGTTTATATTGTTTGACACATTTTCGCTTCAATGTTAATTGAAAAATAAATTTGAAACGTCAAATAAATCTAACAACATTTGATTAAAATGACTAAAATTACACATTTACAAAATTAGGAGACTAAATAGGACTAAAATTTTAAAAAAAAATTAAATTCTAATTTTCACTTATTTAAAATTAAAAGAATAAAAATATATTTAACTCCTATTTAATATACATTCATTTGTCAAATAAAGTGAAGGATGCCCTAGTTAGGTAACAACATACCCGATTTTCAAAGTTTGCTATATGAATGACAACCCAATAAAGAGGCAAAGTCCCACAAATGAAAAATTCTTATGGCAAAGACCGAAACAGTTAAATTATGTTGGTGAATTTTTTCTACAAAGTAAATAAGGGTAAAATTGACATTACCAACTCTTAACTATTTACTTTTCATCACCGTTTGCATCAACATTGGCCTAAACATGAAACATGATCAAAAGTACCACACTTTTTACTCTTTTTCTATATTCCACTTTCCTTATCGTACATTTACAAGGACAAAGTTTTTCGGTACTGCTTTTCAATCAAAATTTTAAATTAATATCAGTATAGTTCATGATGTTTTTTAATGTACACATTACCAAAAAAAAGTTGAATTCAAATTAAAAAAACGTATTAACCACACATATCTGAGGTATTTATTATATTATTCATCACAATTATTATTTTTCTCCTTGCTTTTATTTTGGTACTATTGAATTTTGTATTTTACTGTCTAACAATAGAATCACATTAGTACACAGACACTCCATTTTCTGTATCATTATTTGTTAACTACAAAAAAAAAAAGTCAAAAGTCTGAATTTATTGATGTTTTATAGTTGATTTTATCGACAAATCAGAAAATTCGTCAGTAAATATCAATAATTTTTTTATTAATAAATATTATGATTTTCTTTTTCTATTCTTCATTTTCATTTTTTATTATTGTTGTTCATCACTGTCGTCCAAACTCGGTCTTGTCACCATTCACCACGCTTTTGACTTCTTTTTCTTCTCTTTCTTCTCCACTTCCTCTTCGTCTCTTCCTATATTATACTTAAGCATGAAATGAATTTGTTGCATAATATTCATCATACTGCAATACAATGGTATTGAGGTTATGGTTTTCCTTTTTCATCCTTTAGTCATTTGAGTGTAATAGTTGTGAATCTTATTAGTTAGCAAAGTGTAAAATTATGTGTTATGATATAAAATGCGAAAGTCAATGTAATTTGAGGGTGAATCAATGCGAAGGTAGCTTCAAAGGTTTCTATAGCATTGTCATTGATAGGTTATATAGATGAAAGGAGCTTGGAAGTCAATGTAATTTTGTTATTCACGTGGGTTTCATATCACAATAATAACGATAAAGAAAAAAAAATATTGAATGGACATTAATGGTCCTGCACTAAATTAGAGGTAGATGGAATAATATGATATTACAAAGAGAATTTTGAGTGGAATCCTTAGCAAACTCCAACGTGCAACCACGAAACTAATGACGAAAAGAAAAGTTAATAAGGTAATATAAGTTTGTTATATTACTTAATAAATTAAAAATGTTTTAATAATTTGAAATTATATATATATATATATATATATATATATATATATATATATATATATATATATGACAACAAGAATAATTATGGAGACAAATAGGAGGACACACTAGTGCAAGAAAGGCTTTTGGCAGTAGTTATTTTTGTCATTTTGCCCCGGTTCTAGAACCGAGGCATATTAGGACAAGACCAAAAAGGTTAGCTTTTTGCCTCGGGTCTCAACCGAAGCAGAAGCTCCATATTCTGCCTCGGTTCTGCTGAGAACCGAGGCCATATGTGCTTCTCTGCCCATCTTCTCCTCCAGAAACCCTAGGTAGTCACCATGGTTACACCACAACTCCGTCAACCACCGCCAGATCTGAAACTCAAAACGAAAGATCTGTAGCCACTGCAGTCTTCTCCTTCATCGTAAGAGCAATTTTTGAATCGTGCAACCACCATGGAACCTCCATGTTCTTCATACATCACACTTGCATAAATGCAAACAAAAATCAACCATCTGCAGCAAATCACAAACCCTAAATCGTGTCTCCTCCTCCAAATCACGAAACCACCTCCTTCGCAATGACAAGTTTCTTCATGCTGCCGCCACCTACATGTCTCGCCACCATCAACGACAGACCTCCATCCACGCACAACACCAATCTACCACACACTTGTAACACAACGAACTGATGCCCACTTCGCGAGTCCCAAATCGCACTTCGCCAAGCCAGAACACGAATGAGCCAAACGTCTAGTAGTTGTGAGTGGTTGGAGTGCAACATCAGCAGTGGAGGTGGGTGGTTGAGAGAGAGAACACGCACGCGAGGAAGAAGAGGAAAAAAAGTGATTCGCGATTTTTGAACCCTAACAAGAAAACTGGTTTTTGGCAGTGGTTCAATTCCACCCGAGGCAGAAAATACTTTTTGGCCTCGGTTCAATTCCAACCAAGGTCAAATGTCACTGCTACAATGGCATTTTTGAAATATTAGCCAACTTTTAGGCTTCGAGTCTTCAAAACTGAGGCATATTAGACCTTTTGACATCAGTTTTCTAATGAACCGAGACATAAAAGTTGAAAAAAATTGCAAAATTACCACCGCACCATTTTATGCTTCGATTAAGCGACAACTGAGGCCTATAACGCGAGTTAAAAGGTCAAAACTGCACTAGTGACAAGTACAACAAATAAGGACGAATAGACATATACTTTTTCATTTTGGTTTTCATTTTCAATTTAAAAATTTGAACATTATTTATATGTGTACTTAGTCGAACTTAAAATTTTTTATCAAGATGAAAACAACTTATGGATTTTTAGTCATGGATAATCTTTTAGCAAAATTGAAATTTTGACGAATTTATTCTATTATCGATGGTTTGTATTCGTCAATAATACATGATTTTTGTATAATGATAATATTTAAAAATTAGACCAATTTACCGAAAAAATTTAAATATTTTAAATAGTAAATTCGGAAAAAGAAATATGATTATTTGTGTACTCTTTATTAAAAATTTAAGTAAATAAATATGTGTAAAAATTATCTATTTATATCTCATTTTTTCATATTAAATATAAAAAATTTGTTTACAAATCATATATCAAATATTTGTCAAACACTTACATGCAAATAAATAGGTTTTTTTCAATAATTTTTTTAATGAAATTTAAAAAGTGAAAAAATAGTGAAACGAAAAGAAAAGAAAAGAAAGATGGTTTCCTTTCAATAAGAAGAATATATACAAAACTTTCAAAAATGTAATATTATTAATGTATTAATAAAAATTTAATTTGTTCCTACACAAACATTCCATAAGAAGCTCTTCTCCTTTCGCGATACTCAAGCTTAAATGTTACCCAAATTCCATAAGAGATTTTCTGTGTTCGATTTCGATCACTCTCCAAAAACTTTTCTACTTTCCTTAATCGTTGAAGTCACACCTAGCCATATTATCTCACTTGTTTCTACGTATTTCAATTTAAATGTAATGTTGTGATGTCTTGATTTGTAACTATTTTATATTTTGTCATGTAATACTCTTAATACAGTTCATATTTAAATTTGATTTTTTTTTGTTTGGATATAATTTAATTTAACAAACAATTAAAATATATATGAAGTATACCAAATTTATTCTTAATTATATTTTCTCGGAAGCAAGTAAACATGCAAAAGCTGTAATTACTGGACGAGTGCGGTTTATGACAACTTAATAGTAGGTCTGATATGCTACATTGTAATATTCAAGTTTCTTTTTAACATATTACGTTATTTCAACTACATTTTTTAATTTGATTAGTAGTATATTCGTAAAATTCAACTTTCCGGATACCATGCTTAAGTAATAAACTTAAATAAGGTTATAAATGCGCTATTTTTTTTTTATTTCATTAAATATTAATTGAATATTATTAGCATTATTAACTCTAATTGTTAGGCGTATTCATTTTCCACTTGTCGCAACCAAATTATCTTTCTCATTTGTTAAATCCATTAAATGCTCCAAAGGTAATAGTTTGCAGATTGTTCAAATTAAAATAAACTAACAAATGGTTATATTTCAATTATTGGGTATATTATTTATTAAAAAATAAAAATTTGAAAAGGAAAAAAAATCAATATATATATATATATATATATATATATTACTAATTTACGTTTATCTATATATAGTTATACACAAATCCTTATTATTGTTCATAATATTGACTTTTAATATTTTTATTATAGTATATACAGTTTGTTATCATCTTTTAATTTTAAAATATTAAATATTTAATTATGATGGTATAATGATTGTCCTTTATTTAAAAATATAATTTTTATTAATTATACCGTTTGATTTAATTAGATTGATTTGCGACTATTTTTACAATATCACAATTATCACTAGAACAATAATACGTTCCTCTGAGTGGAGTTTTTATAACATTTAATAATATGGGAATCCAAATAAAGTGAAAAATGTCATAGTTAGGTAACAATAAAGTTTGCTATTGTAAACGAATAAAAAGGCAAAGTTTCACAATTAAAAACACATACTATCGACTATTTAATAAGAAAATTTGTAAACATTGATCAATTTTAGTGGCCAGTAATTTTTATTAACTACAGTGACCAATTTAGATATCAATTTATAAAGCTAAAAATTATTGATTACTAAAATAGTTATTATTATACATAAAAAATTATAATCGGTCACTAAATTAGTCTTTAAAATTAGCTATCATAGTTTTGGATAACAAAGAAAATTGGTCACTAAAAATTAGTTACCTAGTTTTTTGTTACCAAAATGAATTAGGTTCTAAATTAATCTCCTATTAACTAATGACTAATTTAATGACCAATTATAATTTTTTGTTTATAATAGTAACTAATAATTTTTAATTTTGTAAATTGGTATTTAAATTGATTATTATAGTAATTAGTTATTTTTTATTTTTAAAATTGATTTCTAATTAAAAATTTGTTTATAGTGATATTTATAGCTCTCAAAATATAAAACTAAAGCTTTTGGTGTTGTTTACATCAAAGGTTAATGTCAACATTACTATTTACTACCTATTAACCGGCTATTTTTCTATATTGGTCCAAACACGAACTACTATAATAAATGTGTACCTCACATTTTGCAAATATTTTATACACGTCCTATCATACATATGGAAATATGTATTACAATTATTTTTCAATAAAACTAGAAATTTAATTATATATACATAAACATTTGTACAAGAGGACGTTTACAAATATTTATAGGTAAGTACTTATATAGTAAAATCTTGATAATTGTAATATTAGGTTTTTAATGTTAGAGTTATGATGATAAATTAAATGGAAAATGAATATATCTTTTAATATTTGTAAATAAATTTAAGATTATTTATTTTTCATTTATTTTAAAATGTTAATCCTCTAATACGTATATATCTTGTGTTCTTTTCTAAAATTCAAGATTAGTCGTGCATCACTTTTATGATAAAGTTTTATTTGTTAGCAGGAAGTAGTGCCGGAAATGTGGACGAAATAATAATACATGAAAAGGGAACATAACATTGAGGGGAGAATGGTTCGAGTGGAAAAATTTTCATATAACTAAACTCATAATAGAATTATCAGCAAATATATCAAGAAGGTAAGGTCAAGATACTTAGTGTGGAAAAGATACAAGTATGAAAAATATACAGTAAAATATGTACATAAAATTTTCTACAATAATATTAGTGGGAAATATAATGATTTTTTTTTCTTTAAATTGGAAGACAAAAGCAATACCATGTGCAATACACTTGGAAACTAGTGTATAAGCCCAAAAACATGCATTCATGGTATACAATAATAACACGAGTTTGAAGAATCATATATCAAATCTTAAAATACTTTAGATTTTGGATATAGCAATGGAGAACTTCTTTAGATGTTAAATTAGACTTTGGTTAGGATGATAAAATACATGTATACGTGAAGTGGGTCATTGGTAGCTATAACCTAATAACAACATAAGAGATTTTTTTTTTTAAATGTTAGTTGTTAGTTTTTGTTAATGGAAACCCACAACCTCTCCCACTCATTCCTTTTAAGAGACCAAATCAATCTTATTTCTCCAAATTATTAGGAAGGAGATCGAATTCATAACTTTTCTTTCCCTTGCCTTCCATCTCCTGCATAAGGGATAGATCCTACATTTCAAATATCTTTATGTGATATGATTAATAATATTACTTTAGGAATTTGAGGCATGTTTCTAACTTTAATAGAAGGCATGAGGATATAATTTTGTTTGGAGGATCAACAAATTGGGTAGCCATACGTAGATTACGTTGTAGTAAATAAAGCCTTTAACAATTGTTAATTTTTTTTTTAAATCGGGTTTACACATGTCATTAATAAATGTTGAGAATAATTCAAGTGTGAATCAAAGTCCCATATTGGATAGAAAAGACAAAATTAAACATTATATAAGAGGAAAGATTTATGAACCCGCATTACCTTAATGTTTTGGATTAAAAGTGGTATCGAATGTCTTACTTGTGTTAGACTACACACACACACAAGTGGTGTCAAATGTTTTACGTGTGTTAGACTAATGTCACACACACACAAGTGGTGTCAAATATCTTATGTGTGTTAGACTAACGTGACACAAAAAAAAAGTGGTGTCAAATATCTTACATGTGTTAGACTAATGTGACACACACACACACACAAAACAAGTAAGAACATAACATGGACAAAGTCAAGAATATATGCAAACCTTAGAAACAAGGAGGAAGTGTATGTCATTTAATATTATTTTACTAATCAAGTGCAAATGGAGGTTGGCTATGGAAGATGAGGAACTACGGAAGGAAATTTTAGAATTCAAATATAGGTTTTGGAGAAAATTGAATGATAACAGTAACCTACACACAATTAAGGTGGTGGAGTGATTTGAGGAAAGTATGTGGAAATGAGACAGATGAGAAGTGGTTTGATAGGGATGTGGAATTGAAATTAGGGACAAGTTGTAAGATTATATTTTGGGAAGATAGATAATTGAGTGGCTTGATGGGAATGGTGTGTGGAATGAAGGAGTACTTGGCTTGGGTAGGAAAAACCACGTATCCCGACCCTAATGGTGGAGTTAAAACAAAAATATCTAAATATGGAAAGGGAGGTTGAATGGAAGAGTTGTTATGTAGTGGGGGATGTCTATACTACTAGATCAGCTTATGAAAAGCTGCAATAGTAGTTAACAAGGGGACAATACTGCACTCTTCAGACTATTTTGGAAAGTTAAGGCTTTATCATCTGCACAACATTTAACATGAAGGGTAATTATGGGTATAGTGACAAATTAGAAAAACTTGAGATGTAGGAAATCCTATGAGGCAACAATATATGCATGATGCATGGTGAGGTGCATGAAATAAAGTGTCATCTATTTTTCACTTGTAGTATATCAACTATAGCGTGGAACACATGTGGTACAAGTTCAATACAACATAGACAAGCAGTGAATCACTTCAAACAATTTAGCATTTTAGACCTTTGTACCAAAGATAATATCATTTGGAAGTGTATAGTAGTGCAAATTAGTGATTTTACATCAATATTTTACATTATTTTCTTTCAAACCTCATAGAGGTGGTGTCCTTTTTGTAATAATGTGGACATATATTACATCGGTTAAATAAGTAACCAATGTAATATTAGGAAGCGGGAGGCCATTACATCGGTTATAAGCAAAATCAGTGTAATCAACTCAATTTTTTTCATCTTCCCGCTTATACTTTGGCTATATTTTTTCGCACCTTTTCCTTGTCGTACATACCTATTTCCAATGGAGCTCATGTTTTGCACTTTGGTGTCTATTGGTTCTCCATTCTATTTGGGATGTAGTGGCTTCATTTGGCTCTTAGTTCTCCATTATGTTTGGGTTGTAGTGGCCCCATTTGGCTCTTAGTTCTCGATTCTATTTGGGCTATAATGGCTCCCTCGCACATTCTATGTTTCAACAATAATGGCTCGCTTTGTTCTCACGCCAGTTGTAGTGATGCACCATTGCAATTTGGTGTCTCATGGTGGCTCGTCGTTGCAGATTCGATGGTGCACCATTGCATAGCTGGTGGCTTGTCATTGCAGATTCGATGGTGCACCATTGCATAGCTGGTGGCTTGTCATTGCAGATCTGGTCAGTGGCGGATCTTGATGTTGGGGGAGCCAAAATAATATACTCAAAATTCAAAATTTATATATTTAATTATTGTCATTAACACAATAAAAATGAATAAATAATTTAGTATAATAGTGTATCTACAAAAGAAATCATACATATACAAAGGATTGTCCTTTGTTTTTCAGATTTTTGAACTCATCCATAATTGAGTCAAAACTAAAATTTTTAACTATTTCTTTTTCAATGTAAATATAAACATGTTCCAAAACATTAATATAAAACATGTTCCTCTAATAGAACAATATGATCATTTGTATCATGATTCAGGATACATAAAGCTAATAAGATATTGAATTTATATTGATTTCATCTTCAACAATAGCTTTCTTTTTATCACTTTTAAGAAATAAATCTATTCTTTTATTCTTCATCAATATACCTATTTCTTTTTTAAGTTTAAGATTAAAAAATAATTTATCATAATTTAATTAAAAAATAAAAATGAAGATTTACTAAAAGAAAAAAATCAATGACAATCAAGTCCCATTAAAATATGATTATGAAAAAACACATAGTACAGTCATTTTTTCCTATAATCATACAAAAATGAATATAAGGCTTATGTGGTAAAAAATAATGTTAACTATTAAACAAATATTTCACTATCAAGTAATATGAGAGAGTTACCTTTTGTCTTCACAAATGAAAGCGAACAAATGATAAATGAAAGCAAAAAGAATAAGTTTGTATTTAACTTTTTTTTTTCAAAACAAAAAGAAAACATGTGAGAATGTGAGATCAATATAATTTGTGAAAAACTTAAAAATACAATGAAAAAGAAAATAAAAAATATCTTAATAAATATTTTTATTCTTTATTACATTTGATTTTATATTTTAATATTTATTAACATTAAATGTTATGCCTTATAAAATAAATAAAAAGATACCTCATTTAACTTCTATCAATTTCCATGTTACATCTGATAAAAAAATTTAAAAAATTGAAAATAATTAATATATATATATATATATATAATATAAAAAATTAAAAATTGGGGGGCATGGCCACCCCTGCCCCAATGATCCTCCGCCATTGGATCTGGTGGTCGTTGTTGCAGATCCAGTGGCTCTTGGAACAAATCTTTAATCTCTACACATCCAGTGTTGGTGAGCCCTAACCTCTGCATCCCCCATAGCTCCTTGCATTTTCTTTCACTTTGCAACAATTTTGGGAAATCCAAACAACAACATGGCTTTGTCTTTGGTGATTTTAACTGTTTTTTCCACTATGAGATGGAACAACTTCATAGAAAATGTTTTGTAGACAACTTCATGGACAAGCAAATTTCTTTTGAAATATTAAATCGATTGTGAGTTAACCGATGTAAAATATTTTTAATTTATTACATCAACTAGATCTATATCGATTTTAAAACTGATGTAACATATCTTTAAACAACCTTAATGTAATACAACATTCTTGCAGTAGTGATATGTGGATATTTTAGGTATTTAAAATATAAAAAAACAAAATTATATTTAAGAATGCTTGTGTGAATACAAAATAAATCTTTTGTTCGGTGCATATTAAAGCTTGAGCTTTGTTAATTAACACATAAATTCAACAAGGTACATTTTTTATGCCCTGAATAAGATCAATATGGTAGTAACAGGGTAGTAAGAGAGTTGACAAAGTTGACTGGTGAAGGATGGTAGGATGTTTATGACCTAAAAGTCTTGTTAGAAGCAAAAAAGTGAGTTATAAGAAGAAATACACAATGGAGAATTATACTAAGTAGAGGTGGGCATGGATTGGATATTTAGATATCCACTCCAGATCTAATTTGAATCCAAATATATGGTTCAAATTTTGATCCATATCCACTTTTTTTTGAAAAAACAATTTGGATATTTTGAAATATATATCCAAATATTAGGATCAAGTTAGATATCCATATCTAAATATTTGAATCAATTAAAAATCTAGATTCATTTCTAAATCCATTTTTAATGAAACTTAACTTTTTATAAATTTAATTTTAATTTTAAATTTATATTTTAAAAATAAAATAATTATTTCATCCAATACATAAATATTTTTTAAAAAAGTAAAATAATATATAAAATAATAAAAATATAAAAATATTATAAATTTAATAGTATTAAAGATTAAAAATAATATATTATTTAAATTCTTAGCATTAAAAAAATTAAAATCATATAATTGTCCATATAAAATCATTTAACCTTTTGGTAATGAAAATGATTATAAAGTCATTACATCCTCATACGATATCACTAACATTAAAAAATAACAAATCCAAAACACTATAGAGTTCATGGCAATTTTAACAGTCTCTTCAAATAGAATGCAGCAACACCCATTCGATTACAAAGTTCAAAATCTCTTCCATGGCTCATTAACTCAAACTCATTATCAATATCTCACAACCATCTATATATGAAGCAATTGGAGTTGGCATCAATCCACTTGACTTGTGATTTATCTGAAACATGAACGAATTAATAAAGAAATTTAAATAATCTATTCCAATGATAGATATAATAACAAATTCATATGTCATGGCAATAACAACATAAGTTAATGCATCACTCAATCATTTTATCTCTACCCACCAATTCTAATAAAACTAACACATTTTTTGTGACTTATAAATGTTGTTCCATCAAAGTGTCATGTTAGAATACAACTTAAGGTTTTAAGAAAATCACTAAACAATAGAATACAAGAAAGAGAAGTTATTCACATGAAAAGGGAAGTCCATTCATTACTTACTAATTGCAAGAGGCATGGGGCGTGAGCTTTAACTCAAAGAAATTATACTGTGGTCATCATCTTGTTGAGAAACCAACTCTTTAAGAAATAAAAAAAATTATCATTAGTTAATACATATTTAATTATAATATTATTACATAATTTAAACATCAAAATACCTTGGTCAACAGATTGAAGCTCTTCAAAATCATAGTCTAACAATGATGGTGAATGTGTGTCTTTCAACCAATCCTGTGTACAAATAAGTGCCTCCACCTTTTGTTGTGATAAAGAACTTCGATATGGATCAAGCACTCTTCCTCCCGTGCTAAATGCAGACTCAGATGCTACCGTAGAAACAGGCATAGCTAATAGCTCTC
>Ga0214542_1001746_pt1 | contig 44964 bp, 22 predicted proteins | sample CNSS1metaG_FD_160096 | JGI IMG/M metagenome (GOLD analysis project Ga0214542, IMG submission 160096) | Root nodule microbial communities from cowpea collected in UCLA plant growth center, Los Angeles, California, USA - CNSS1 | ecosystem: Host-associated > Plants > Roots > Nodule | place: USA... | reverse complement strand
GAGAGGTACAAGTAAAAAGAGTAACTGAAAATAAAAAGATTAAATAGAAGATATTGTTTGATATTGTGGTTATCAATATCTAACAATATCTTAATAATATCAAACTATATCTAACACTAACAATCCTTACAAGGCTCTTGGTCACCTGAATAGCACCAAGCCATGAATGATGAAAGCCATACACATGAACACATTGGTACTTGGGAGCTTTCCCCCTTCCTCTTGGTAAGAAGACTACGGGTTGTAAATGGACCTAACCTCACATTGATCACTAGAATGTTGTGATTCATGTTCTCATATATGTAAAAGGGAACCCAAGATAAACATTGTTGTATGCGAGCATGGGAAAATACTCAAGTCTTAGGGTATTGTGATGCAAATTGGGTTGGTTGTCTCATTGATAAAAGATCAACCATAGGATAGTGTTTATTCCTTGAACGGAATCTTATATATTAGAAAGGTAAGAAACAAAGTGTTGTGTGATCTAGTGCAAAAGTTGAATATAGATTTATGGCACTAACTACACATGACAGTGTGGAATAAAGAATTCCTTCATTTATAAGGATCCTTACCACAAAGAGGTATAGAGAAGTAATGATTAATCTACACAAAGGTCAGATTGGTAATGCAAAGCATATATGTTAACTTATTCTAACATGTTAACCGACTCAAATAAGTTAAACAATTTTGAAACGAAAAAACACCTTACTTCCTCTTTGTTTTTCACCTATTTCCATCTAACTTATTTTCCTCTATTCTGCCAAACAAAGCATGAAGAAACTTATAGTCAAGGCTATCATTTGCAAGCATGTTTAGGGAACTCCCCCCAAACACAACACAACAAACAATGTAAATAGCAACTATATACATGCTTGAATCCTAGACCCCTTCTCTCTTCCCTCCCACCCCTGGAAAAGTAAAGAGGAAAAGCATGTGCTTTACACGAAACATAAAATTTTTCCCAATCAAATACTAAAGGTCATAAAGAATTTACCAGTAAATCAATCACAAACTTATATACATATGACTTAATATATATATATATATATATATATATATATATATTAGAATATTTTGGGTTAAACTTACCAGTATAAGCCGATTTTTGTGATATACATTGAAACCGTGGATATTGACTTGAGGAGCTTCCTTAAGAAATCCAATTGTTGTGATTGTCAAAGCTGTTCCCTACAAAGAAAATCCAAATAACAATACTTAAACAATGTGTAAGGAAATACAACTAGCAGAATATTAAGTCAAACTAGGCTTGTGGGGTGTGCTTTCCACATACATCCTAGTGAAGACGCTTGACTAAGGATTTGTCAAACAAAGCATGATTGAGAGGCATTACATAATTCATTTTGCTTAAGAGGCCATTGACATGTACCAACATGGGAGAAAACTAAACAAACGTGTTTGTGACAAGAGAAAAAGTTGCATTATAGCCATTACAAAATTATTAATAAAACCCCTTAACCACAAAAACCATAGATTCTCTTTGACTTGAAAAACTACTTGCATCCAAAGAATTTGTAATCTTGTCAAAGGGAAATAAGGGACCAAGTATCTTAGAGTGGAGCACTAATCTCAAACATCAAGGCTTCAATCCTAATAGGATGAGAATTCTTGTTTATATAGATTATGACTGCATATTAATGAAAAGAGTAGGGAGAATTATAGGTAGTATTATGCCACACTTGAAATGACTTTGCATTGGTGAGTTTGAGTGGTTTGTGCTAGAAGATGATGGGATTGCCTTAGTTGTGGACTAGCGTCTTGAGATTGATGAGTTGCAAAAAAAGAGGATGTTGTTGTTAATAAAAGAGAGGATGCTCTGAACCGCCATGAACACTCCTAACCACCACTCCACAATGCCCAAAAAACCCTCTTGACTCACCAATTCGGTTGCAGACTCACAGTGAGTCCATCGACTTTGCTCCAAAATGGAGTTTGCTTCCGAGTCAACTCACCAAGGGTGAGTGGAAATGTAAACTCGGACGAGTTAACTCGCGAGTTTGATAACCATGTTTGCAAGCATATCCAACTAAAATAGGTGTGAGCATCAACAAATGAAGTGTAGTAAGAGAAACTACAATTAGATGGTAATGGCACATGGACCCACAAGTCACTTTAGATTAACCAAAAGGTTTGCAAATAAGTAGTACAAGAAAGTAAGACAATGAACTTTGCATAGACGAGGAAAAATGCTAAGTGACATTTCAGTAAACAAGGAATACTACATCTTTTGAATATAGTCCTATGAACACAAATATTTAGTGACCATAACAGTGACAAACTTAACACTAAATGTTAGAATAGTGGTCATGCCCACAACCACTACATGGGCCACAATAACCACAACCACTACCTTGATCAACAAAACCTTTGAAGGTGCAATTTCCACATTTAGAATCAAAGGAAGCGTTGATATCTCAAAATCTTATGTTAGCTTGCAAAGAAATTGGCAAAGTAGCTAGCAGGATTGTCGCTTCAATTGGATTGATTGAGGCAATAGATTGCTTCTCCAACTTTTTAAATCACGCTTCATGTAAAAGGAGAATCTCCACTCATCAATTGTGAGTGGAAGAAATTTGCTATTGATTAATCCTTCAATGATAACATCAAATTGTTCTTTGGTAAAAACAACAATCATTGTTAGTGGTTAACACATCAACCTGTGCTTGAATATGGAGAAGACATTCAGAATCAGCAGTTATCACAAGTTGTATCATTGGCGAGCTTTCACATTAGTATGTGAATGGAATCTCATCCCAAAGTTGCCACCATAAATTGCCTCCTATAGCACAAGTGGGCATTTCTTGTGACATGGAGATTGGAGCACGAAGAGAAGTTAATCTTGTTTCCACACAAGATACTAAACAGTCACACAATTGGGATCACAATCCTCAATTGGCACAGTTCTTACGAATTTAAGGATTAACAAGGAGAAGATGAAAATTGAGTCCCTTAATAATAGATTCAACCTTTATAGGATTTTGAAATCAAGCTTTTCATGATTGAGTGAAAAATTAGTTGCCAACAATAGTGTTGGAGGAGCAGAGGTGGAGGAAGAGAAAAAATCTTGTAAAGATTTAGATATGGATTTTTTGAGGTCTGTATACCATAATAGAATTTACATAGTAGGGAAAGAAATTGATTTTACTACTAAAGCTTCAACTATTTATAATTATATAGAGATGAGCAAACTATGCTAGTAGACTAACTATAGCAGAGAAACTAACTAGAGTAAGGATAACAAATTCCAACTAACTTAGTTTAGGTAAGCTAATAAACTATAACAAACTAAGAGTTTTAACCAATCCTAAACAAAAAAGGAGATATAGTCAAGCAATGTGTACACTCAAATACCTCTCAATTGATATATATAATTAAAAATATTCTGAAAAGTTAGGCAATAACCTTTGCAGATCCACCAATAAATGGTGCATATTTAACAAATTGAGGATATTTAAGATCATCAGCAATGTTGTGCGGCTTCACAACTTGCCCTCGCAAAATAATTTGAAAACATTCTGGGATCTTCAAGTACAATATGGACAAATATACCTGGGTAACATGAGAATATTAGACTCAAGAAAATTCAACCTTAAATTTCCACTACACCATAATTTGCTAAATCAAGCATACATGTAAGGAGTAACGAAACCGATTAGCAATGTGATCCTCATTTATACTCTTCCAAGCTTTAAGTGTATCAATACGCTTGATATCCCCAGCAATACGAATATCCTGCATATAAGAAGTACGCCCATTAGCAACAAAACAAGATTACAAAAACTGAATAAAGCAAGAAAAAATAAAACCAATAAAATAACAAATACAACCTTAGGATCTGTATCAAAGTCTAGCTCCAAATTCCCATCATCGTTGCACCACAAATTGTAGATAATAACTTTAGTACCATGAGATCCAATGTCATCAAACTACAAGAGAGATGAAAATAATATCATCAAGATAGCAACTAATATCATGAAAAAAAATTAGTACGTTATTGTCGTGAATATCATGCAATGTGTTGAACAATCGGAAATAGGGACATTTAATCTTCGTTATCTTTCAAGTAGTTCAGTTAATGATTAGCATACTTCAATGTAGTGTTAGTGGGGGGAGTTGAACCCACTAACCTTATATTTAGCACTTTCGTGATCATTCTTGTTTTAAAGAAATCCATGTGTTGAGTAGTAACGAGCACGTTCAAAAAATTTCCTTTCACTTTGACTAATCTTTTGGACATCACAAGATAGTTTATTTTAGGATATCATATAGTTTATCTTTAGGATATTATGAGATGTTTGTTTCCTATTTTTTGTTTTTTCTTCATCGATTTTACATTTCAAAAAGTCATATTAATGATTGTACATCAAATACAACTAAGATACAAATTTTGTTTCTTTCAACTTAGTACTAAAGCACCCAATCTCAGGAGCTGGATTTTCATTGCTTAATATATTGTGATTGTTCATTGCGACACAATTTATCATGCATACTTTGTGGTTACATTCATCACACACTGTCGATATGGTGTTGTTCATCACCCATTGTCCACATGTACTCTTCATGGAAGTAGAGAAAATAATCACTTTGAGCCCTAATAACTTTCTAAATTTGGTGGGTTCTTATCAACTTAATGGTTGTAACTATCTACATCGCATGTAAATACTACTCCAAAAGGGTGTATAAAGTTGAGCCACATTCAAAGGGATCATTCTCGTACAAACAATATAAGTTACAAAGCAAATCACTATGAAATTAGACAATTATCAGGGCGAAAGGGAAAATGTAGAAACTAACTTGTTTCAGCAGATCTGCCTCTGATGAATATGGTGACCAACGCAACAGCAAGGATAAATTAGACATAAAATGCTCATTGCCATTTAATACTTTCAATGATCCAGTGGATGTATTAAATTCATAATTCACCTGAAAAAGATAGGTTAGTGGAGTAAGTTGCAACTAATAGAAGCTTTTTACCATAGAAAATTTATCAGGAGATGGATAGAATAAACAGTGCATCAAATCATCATGGTGACAATGTACAATATAATTCCCACAACTCGATATGATGAGGTAGAAGATTTGCATGAACCACAATCCAAATGTTGATCATGCAAATCTGAGTTTACGCAGATCACACCAAAGCACGTCAGGTAAAAAGAGTGACTAAACCATTGTCTCCTCTCTTTTTCTATGTTGGGTGTTGATGTTGGCTGAGCAGGTCTGGACCCTTGTTGTAGCAGGTCCCCAGTTTTTGATGCTGTATTGCTGTTTTGATGTTCTACTATTTGTGTTGTTGTCAGTAATACTGGCTGCTCTTTGTTTGTTGTATGCTACTGTGTTATGTTGAAGAATGGGTCAAGCTAAAATGAAAAATGTTGACACTACTTGACAGTAATGTGAAAGTATTTCCCCACACATCTTGAATATTTTGCTTCAATGTGTGTTGGGTGGAGTTGCGAGAATGACACACATCTTGCTGGAACAAAGGCAATGTGAATGATTGTGTAAATGTTCTAGATGATGTTATGGAAATAGTTGTTAAGCCATTCAAGGATAAAGAAGAAGAGGAAAGATGGCAACTCTTAGGAAGAAGTAACAAAAGGAAAGGTGGGAACACCTAACACTGTCAAACACAATGAATGCAGTCTGTAAAGATAGAGATGTTGTGATTCAAGAAATTTGTAATTGCACAAATGATAACGCATTACCATTTCAGTCTGTAAGAAATCCATTTTTTGTCACACTGTGTTGAAGGTTGTAAGAGAATATAGTAGGGGTTTCAGGACTCCTAGCTATCAAGAGACGTGGATTTCTTTTATAGAAGAAATGGGTGATAACATCCATAAAGGTCTAGAGAAATATAAAAAAGATAGGGAGAAATGGGGATGCACCCGGTGTTTTCTAAAAACTGACATCACACAATGGCAATGCAAACCAGGCATTTATGGCAGCAAATCATTACCACTTCAGACATCACACATGGCGTCGTGGAACAGCATAGCAGAAATCACATTGTTGATCAGCACCTCATCTTGAGGAAGAAAAAGCTGGGTCAATGCAACCTGATCCAACCCAAGGATAGTGGAACCCTAATTTTGTTAATTTTATGTTTGTTCATTACACATGGATCACTTTCCCTGACGCAGTCCCCCTGACACAGACAGCCAGGACCCTAGTCTTCTTTTACATCTTTTGTTTGCAGCACCACCATCCCCCTTTTTCTCCATTTCTACTCGATAAATATGTTTTGTGGAAGTCTTGAAATTGAACATAATGGGGTTTGCTTTGTCTAAGAGTAAAATATGCTTTCAATATAGCGAGTATTGGAACATTTCCTTTTAGTACAATAAGAAAAAAAAAAAGAACAAATTTAATACAAGTTTAATTTTGTTAGTTTTTTTCAACTCCATTAAGGATTCTGTTAAATGTGCACATGAAACTGCTTTACCAACATACATATGATTTTGTTACATAAAGATTAACGTATATGACTATTATATATTTATTTTGCAAATTCGAATCAAATTAAGTATTGTTTAGTGGAAGCTAATGTTTACATTCAAGTAAGGATTGAAGAAAAATGAAGGTCATCGTAATAATTCATGGAAGCTATTAATGGTGACTTGAAATGTTCATGGAAGATAACAGCACAAGACAAAAGAGGAATATACTTGTGGTTTGATGTAAATACATAATTTTGCTTTGTTTCCTGGTGCTTCTCCGGTGACTCAACCATCATGCAACATGATTCCACTCAATCAAGTCCTCAAGTCAGACTACTAAAGGAATTAAACTTATTGTATTAAGATCTTTTGTTTATTGTACTAAAAAGGAAATGTCTCAATACTTATTGTACTGAAAGCATATTTTACCCTTGATTTAATTGTTATTTATATTTCTAGACTAGTTATTAATATTAATTTTATGGTTGCCTTCCATTATTGCATTGCAATTGTATGTAGAAGTAGCATTTAAACCAAAACCTTCAACTAGTTAAAAATGAAAAATACCAATTACCATGGGCACTACAATTCTGTCAAGCTGTGTTTGTGTCAAATATGTATATGACAGAAGTCCAATGCTTTGAGTCAAAATCCTGTTCAAGACAGAAACAGTAAGAAAAATAATAATTTGTTACCCCTCTAACCTCATACATTGTTGGCTTGCTGAAAAGCCTCCTTATCTTCCAGCCAAGAAATTAAGTGCAGCAATTAGTCAAAAAGGCCAAGGGGAATCAGGTAAAGATCAATAATAATAATGAACGTAAATAGAATTGATTAACATTAGAGAGCAGATTATTTCAATTTTGGAAAAACCTTATATTTCACATTTCTCTGAGGTTATAAAAAGAAAAGGAAAATAAAGGCAAATTCATTCATTTTTTTTTCTGTAAACAAAAATCAACTAAAAAATATATGAACAAATACATCTGAGTGAGTATGGCCTTCAAAATATAAATAATAATAATACTTATACTTTCTTCAAGATAATAAGGTGACTGCAAATACAGCAGGCGACTCATTGCCTTCACCAACTTTAGTGTAATGTTACGTTCACTAGTAGATGCATACCTATTGTTTAGATGGCAACTGAAGACTATGACATCTGCACCAAGCCTCATAGTACTGGTCTTGAAGCCATTTCCATCTAAAAGACCCAATTGAAAAATAAATATGAAAGGGAATATGAAAATAATAGCAGAAAAATAAGTCAAAATCCATACATCGTCCAATAGCAAACTGTGACTTCTTATCTGAAAATCCAAAACTCATGCAACGCCGCATTGCCTCTGGATCCATTCCACCACCATCATCTAATTGCCAAGTGTTATTAGGATCATATAAAAACAATTAGAATCACAGTATACAGTGCAAATATGAAAGACTCAGGCTACAAGTTTAAAGCCACAATAAAGACGAAAAAACATACGTTCCTATATAAAGAATTCCAAAAGCAATATACCTTGAATCAACAACGCTGGACTCCCATCCCTTGGATTTGAAGTTTTATCTACAATGACAAAGGTAGCCCCATTTTGGATCTATCCTAAGAATAAATGTTAACAATGCAAAACAAAATAGGAACAAAAATCAAATAAAAATATGTATTGAAGGCTTAAAAGATGGAAAAGGCATAAAACAATAATAGCAACAGACATTTATGTTCACGAATAATACATGCAATGAACTATCCCTAGGCATAGACAATAGCTTAGTATGCTGCAGATGACAAAAGAAAATGACATGTAATATGACATTTAAAATATCATGCAGTTCAATAGTTCAAACATTAGGAATAATAACCTCATCAACTGCATTATCAAGAAGCTCCGCTATGGCTGCAAACAGAAAAAAAGAAAAAGATCAGATCCTGGAAAAATATCAACGAAGGTGGTCTATTAAAATGGTTATAATAAGACACAAGTGATGGTAAGAACATACCACCAAATGCCCACTTATGGGAAGTTGCATTTGAGTGGAGGAACATGGGGTGCACGTGTAGATAACTTTTAGCATCTGCAACCCAAAGAGCATAACAAAGGGGTAAGAACTGCAGTCCCCATGTAAGTCAGGCAGGAAGAAATTTGGCAACAATTAAATATATATATTTATATGGACTTGTAGACAGAACATTGTGTAGGGGTCACATTCATAGAACCAAATTTGAAACATATATCAATCTGACCAAAATAATATATTGGATTACTTTGAACTGTGACTTTAGAACCAATCCCATCATCATAGTTTCCAGCTTTCCAAAACTGCCTGCACAGGGGTGCTGCACCAATGGGTGACACGTAAGAAATGCCTGTGTCATCAACTGGTGATGGTCCCTGCTCCAATACACTGGAGTTACTATGACCTGTACTTGGACCATTAGAACTTAGGTTTTCTTCAGAATCTTGTCCAGTTATATGACTTTGATATCTCTTATCCTTAACAAAATCTCCCTCCAACTTAACAGCTTTCAAACCAACTGTTTCACTTTCATCATCACTAGATAAATCCACAATTTCTGCAGGGCCCATATTTATCCCTATAATCACAGTAAATTATAAGAAAACAGGTTAAGATGACAAAACAACAATGTAACGTAAAGTAACTAAAGTGTGCAGGCTCAGATTCAATAAATAACACTTAAATATTAAAGTTGAAAAGTTTCTCCCAAAAACCCCTTGAAAAAATTAAACTCATTGTACCAATCATGACCATCTCAAATCCCCACACATAGCATGACAATAAGTTTATAAAACCCATAGGTCATTTTCATTCGAGGTTTAGCTTCAGTTGTAACAATAGTTACATTTGAACTTCAAGGAGAGAAAGTGTAGTCAAAGAAATCAAACTATGAAAACAGAAAATTACTTCCCAAAGAAAAAACAAATAGGCAACAATAGTAACAAACTGAAACACATTATCAGATAACGAAAAATGAAAAACGAAACAAAGCAGGGAACAAAATCACAAACAAGGGCGATTCCATAAATTATAGAAGAAGAAAAGAAAATATAGTGAGTAGGGGTTAGGGTTTTCGTTTTGATAAAAGAACTCAAACAAATGCTTACCAGAAATAGAAAAAAGGAGAATGCGGAAGGATTACAGAGATTGGAGATTGAGATTGTTATCACAGAAAGGAATAGTGTGAGAGGAGAAGAGAGGGAAAAAGAAGTTAACTAGTGTTCGACGGGTGTCGACGCCGCAAGATTAAAGTAACCAACCTCTCTCTCCGATTTCGATCTCCTTTTCGTGATTTTGTTTTTCTATTACGTCTCTCCCGCGTTCATAGATGCATAATACTACTTATCATCTTTCCAATAGACATTCATTAACAAAAACACCTAACCTCTTGTGACCGTGTTCAATTTTTAATTTACACTGGTGGGAAATAATACCAAACTTTTATGTTATTTTATAAAATATAATTATTCTAATTATTATTAAAATAAAAATGTTATTCAATTTATAAAAATATATTCTTAATAGATATAAAATTTTAAGAGTAACATGATGAAAAAAATAATTTATATTAATAAAAAAAATTGGTAGTAAAATATGTACACTAAAAATATTATGATCAAACAGTTATTAAAAATAATTCTCTTTATAAGTTATAAGTACAATACAAAAAAAAAATTATATACCAGCAAACATGTATCTATTTCTTAATAATATTATTATCATAATTATAAAAATAAATACAAATGCTTTTAATAGTTGTATTTCTATAATTATTTTAGTTTAAAAATATTAAATTAAAAAATAGGTCAAATATAAAAAAATATTACATTTGAAAAGTAATTATTTAAAAGATAAATTTGGTAAAGTAATTATTAAATTTATAAAAATAGTTATTTAAAGGATGAAAGTAAAAACAAAAATTATGTAGACCAAATAATCTCTTTTATATAATAGTATATGGTGAATTTTAAGAAAATATATATGTGTAAATTATGTGAATCTTAGAAAAATATATATGTAAATTATGGGAATTTTAAAATATATATACATATAACTTTTTTTAAGTTGTGTTGTGTGTGGATAAACTTTTGATTTTATTTTTCCAGTGGAGGTTAAATATTTGATATTTTTACATGTCTGCACTTTCCTTATTTTGGGATTCAATGCATTTCAAATGTATTTTTTTTGAATTCAATGCATTTTAAATGTAAATTCCAATGAATCTCTTGTCGGAATCTTGATGTCCTGTGAAATTTTAAAACAATCCCTTAAGTGCATGGATTTTTAATTATCTCTCACCATAATAAAAAAGTAAAAATTAATTTTTTTTATTAAATTTACAAAAGAAAATGTAAAAATATAAAATAAATCATTTTTATTATAAGCAGTATTTTATTTTTAGATAATTATTAAATTAAAAAAAATCAACATCAGAAAAGTAAATTAATAAAATAAAACTATTTATTTCATAATTTAATTATAAAGAGATTTTATTTATTTTGTATAAAAAAATTTAATTAAAAAATATTAACTTTAAAAAAACTAGTCAAATTAAAAACAACAATTAAATTTTTAAGAAATAGTTATATCATGAATAAAATTGATAAAATAATTATTTTAATTTAAAAAAATATTTAAAAATTAAAACTGGAAAGAAATCGTGGACACTAAAAAAAATATTATATTTTTATATGGTATATATATGGTGTATAGATTATAAATTATTATTATTTATTATTTATAAACCAACTAATCTCCAATTACAAATTATTTTTTCACGGAATAAAGTTATATCTATGGTTTATTACATTACTGCTTGAATTCTTATAAAAATATTGAAATTAAAAAAAAAAATCTAAAAAGGATGCAAGGCACAAATAAAATTAATTGGAATAAAGTTGTAGACAATTAATGATAATGGTTAGTGGTTACACATAAAATATTAAACAATTAATATTTTAGCTCTAATATTTTAAAGAAAAATTATTTTGAAAGTAAAGTACCAAGACATTATTTACCTTATGCATGCATATATATCACATTTTATCAAAATGTTAATTAACATATATAGACAAATACACTATTGATTAGAGAAACAAACAAGGTCTACCTAAATCATTTTGTTGAGAATAGTCTTTACATCATCAAAAATATATTGGGAGGGCCTCACCTACTATGATAAATTAGGTTAAAAATCTTTATTCTCCCAGTCAAAGGATAAATTATCAAGCTAGTCTACCAAATTAGTTATCTAAATATTTGATAAATTTTTAATATGTAACCACTAACCATTTAAGTTATATATATATATATATATATATATATATATATATATATATATATATATATATATATATATATATATATATAATCAACTTAGTTATCTAAATATTTTATAAAAGTTTTAATTAATTGATCAATACCTCTAATTGAACATATTAATTTATGTTTTAATTTTTGAGTAATGTACAAGTTGGCTAATTGGAACACTAACTTGGAACACCGTTACTAGTAACATAAGTGCATTATCATTTACAATATCCTAAATAATAAGGTGTAGGCACAAAAGTATATATTTGTCCGAGTTCTTGATAATGTTGGTAATATTTTTTATCACAATTACTTAATTACTTATCTTATTGGTTTGGAGAAGTGCAAAAGTCATTTGCATAAACGTATTTTGTGAATAAAAGGGGATAAATTTCTCATACATTTAGATCTTTGTAAGAAGTTTGATGTGACCTGCAAATATTTGGATCGATGAAAAGTGGATTGTCTTGGTGAAAGGTTCTATGAATTTGCTTTGTCTACACTTGAGGATATGAGAAGGGTTTTGGTGGTTGGAGTTTGGAACTTATTTTTCGAAATCCTTTGTGTTTTTGTTTGGACTAAAGATTTTGGTCCAAGTCCAACTTCTATGAAGCTCACGAAAACCCAATATTAGGTGTGCATACATGGCTTTCCTTTGGAATATTGGCAGTCAAAGGCGATTTTTTTAACTACACTGGTATTGGCAACCCTTATCTTTAAATGAGCATACCAAGAATAAGTCTCGAGGTTTCTTTGCACATGTCTTAGTTGATGTTGATTTGTTATCTTATTCGCCTAATCAAATTTTGGTGGAAAGGTTAGGATTTACGTTTATTGTTGACGTAGAGTATGAGACATTGTCTCCTTTTTGTTTTAAATGTAAAATAATTAGTCATGATTTATCTAATTGTAAATGGTTATAACAAGATTCCAATGTAATTACTGGTGGAGAGAAAAAAGTTGGCAAAAAAATACAACTTTATCTCCTAAGGTGGTTGGTGCCTAGGATGGGAATAAGGGTCTCAATGTTTGATTTTAAAGTCTTGGCGGTTGTTGTTCGTTGTGGAGCCTATTTTGGAGCCTATTGTGGAACTTGTTTTGGAGCCTGTGGTGGAATTTACGGTGGAGCCTATGGTTGGGTCTGTGGTGGACTTGTGGGCGAGCCTATGTTGGATATTAGGGGTGGAAAAACAGGTTGGGCCCAATCCCCTCAGCCTGTGTTAAAAGGGACGAGTCAGGTTGAAGGTTTCAACCCATCAGTCTGTTTTGTGATATTTCAATAAAAAACTTACTAATGACCTCTCTTATAATGTGATTTTTTCATAGTTATTCTTGTATATTGCAGGACAAGAAACTAGAGAGGACGGTTGGACATTTTAGAGAATGGAATGATCTTACTATTTGGGAGACTTGAACCAACTATTATGAGTCACTCTTTGATGATCAAATCTTCAATACACGACCAGGAAAAAAATCAATTGTATCATTATCATCTTGGACATCCCTCATTTTGTGTTAGAAAACTTTTGTTTCCTTATTTGTTTAAGGATTTGAATTTGAATATGCATAATCTTCAATGTGAGGTGTGTGAATTGACAAAAAACAAACCTGTTATATTTCCTCCGACTTGCAATAAAATAAGTTCTAATGTTTTTATCAGGCCCATATTAATGTGTGAGGTCCCTTTAATGTTTTAAATATTTTAGGACTTAAATGGTCTATTACTTTTATTAATGATTGTATAAGGGTAATATGGCTTTTTCTCCTTAAAAACAAATCTGAGGTTAGTTATGTTATGAAATTTGTAGCACTGATTAAAAATCAATTTGGGGTGGTTCTTAAGAAATTTAGGTCTAATAATGTTAAAGATTATTCATGAATCTTCTTGTGTTTATACACATCAACAAAATGGTGGTTGAACAAAAAAATAGACATATTTTAGAATAAACGAAAGCACTCCTCTTTCAAAACAATGTTCCAAAACGATTTTGGAGGGAAGTCATTCTCGATGTCACTTATTTAATGAATAGGTTACCCTATATTGTTTTACAATTAAAAACTCCTATGGAGGTATTTTATTCTTTTCACTCGAATATAAATCATTCTCATAGCCTTCCTTCTACAATATTTGGTTGTGTTTCTTTTGTCCATATTCATGAACAATAAAAGGGAAAACTTTATCCAAGGGCACCTAAATGTACTTTATTAGGGTACTATTTCACACAAATAGAGTATAAGTGTTTTCATTCTTCTAAGAAACATTTTGTCTCAAGGGATGTCACTTTCAATGAGCAAGTTAGCTATTTTGACTGTCTTCATCTTTAAGGAGGGATTTTAGGGAAAATGATGAGCCTATGAATGAGTTTATATTTCCAAATTTGTTTTTCAAAAGAAAAATAATACAACTGAAAATTGAACATGTTGAGAAGGAGTGATAAATCAAAATCTTCCTGAAGTTGAATCATGTCAAAAGTTCACACATACAAAAAAAGGCTATTCCAAGATTTGCTCGTATTTATGAGTTGAATCCATTACCATTACAAGAGGTAAATATATTTGAACATGTAAATCCCAATTCCACTAACAATGATGAATCACTTTGTGATGATATGTTATGGAGAATTTAGATATTCCAATTGCCCTTAGAAAAGGAACTAGAGTCATGACTAAACCTTCTTATCCTTTAGCAAATTATCCATCCTTTGAAAAATTCTCTCCTACACATAAAACCTTATCACAAGCCTAAAAACTACAACTATACCTTCTTTTGTATATAAGGCATTCATTGACAAAAAATGGAAACAAACCATGGATTTGGAAATGGAGGCATTGGAGAAGAATAATACTTGGAAGCTAGTTACTCTACCACTTGGAAAAAAACATGTTGGGTGCAAATGAGTTTATACATTAAAATACAAGGCTGATGGAACCATTGCGAGGTACAAGGCTAGACTAGTGGCAAAAGGATTCACTCAAACATATGGAATAGATTACTTGGAGACTTTTACACTAGTTGCAAAAATAAACACGGTTAGAGTTATATTATCCTTAGCAGCAAACCATGACTAGAATTTGTTGTAGATTGATGTGAAAAATGTTTTTTTTTCTACACAGAGATCTTGAAGAAGAAATATACATGGAGGTACCACCTGGATATACGAGACAAAATTGAGGAAAACATAATATGCAAACTTAAAAAGGCATTGTATGACTGAAACAGTCACCTAGAGCATGGTTTGAAAGGTTCATTGAAGTCATGATAAATCTCAAATATAGATAGAGTCAAGGAGATCACACCTTGTTTAGTAAGAATTCTTATTCAAGGGGTAACAATTTTGTTAGTCTATGTAGATGATATTTTTGTGACTTGTAATGGAACGTGAACAACAAAGACTGAGTCAATGTCTGGCTAGAAAATTTGAAATTTAGACCTTGGGAAAATTAAAACATTTCCTTGGAATTGAAGTTGTTTAATTCAAGAAAAAAGTTTTTTTTATATCTCAACAAAAGTATAGTATTGATTTGTTGTAAGAAACAAGTAAATGGCATGCAAACCAACAAGCACACCTACATGCACACATGTTGATCCAAATGTAAAGTTGAGAAATGAAAAGTATGGTGTGATTTTTTATAATGAAATGTATCAAAGGCTGGAAAACTTATTTATTCATCTCACACTATAATTGATATTATTTTTGTTATGAGTTTAGTAAGTCAATTTATGTATAACCCAAGGAAGCCCATTTCCAAACTACTATTAGCATTGCTCTTAGGAAAAGGAATTTTGTTCATAAGAAACAAGAATGTCAGTCTTGAAGCATATATTGATGTTGATTATGCGGGTTCAATTATTGATAGAAGATCAACTATTGGCTATTGCACTTCCCTTGGTGGAAACTTGGTAACTTGGAAGAGTAAAAAGCAAAGTGTGGTAGCCAAATCCAGTTTTATAGTAATGGCTCAAGGGATATGTGTGCTATTGTGACAAAAAATTATACTGGAAGAGTTGAAGATAAAAAGGGATGGATCCCTAAAGCTATATTGTGATAACAAATCAACAATTAGCATAGCCCATCATCTAGTACAACATGATAGAACCAAACATAATGAAGTGGACAAACATTTTATTAAAGAAAAGCTTGACAATGACATGATTTGTGCACCCTACACTTCTTCTCAAGGACAACTTGCATATATACTCACCAAAGGGTTGAACAACAATAATTTTTGAATAATTATATTCAAACTAGGAATGGAAAACATTTATTCACCAACTTGAGGGGAAGTGTTCACATATTTTAGAAAATTTCTGACATTATTCTTATTTATTATAATTATGCATTTATTAGACTTTAATTATGTATATTTTATTTTTATTTTAAAAAATTGTCTAGAAGGATATATATATATATATATATATATATATATATATATATATATATATATATTCAATGTTCTTGAGAATTTGGATATATGAAATATAATATTTGGAGTCAAGAGCTATCACAAACCATTAATCTGGACCAAATCGACTCGACCTTCAACTCTTACTGAATAGTTATTAAAAATTAATTAAAGTCTTGTAGTAGGATGAAACCACCTTAACCCTAACCTAACTCACCTTTAATAGGTTAGGATTTTTTCAACCCACTCATTTAGTGAGTGGATAAAAGTAGTGAAACTTATTTATAAGTGAATTGAGAATGCATGTTTCATGTTTCAAATTGATATCTCTTATCCACGTGATTAAGTGGTCTCCCATTATTTATGTATGGCCATAAGATTTTGTTTCTCTTTGTCTTCCCCTAAGTTCTCCCCACATGTATTTTAGAGAAAAGAACTCCATTAATTTGCTTAGTACTATTGATTTATGTACGTGGGATTTTATTTTTAAGAATCCTTTTGAAAGTAAACTAACCGAGTTTCCATATATTTTCATTCACTAAAAATGCAGAATGTCTACACGGGACCCAAAATGATGTTCAACATTAAGTATTCAATTATTTGGAAACATGAACTAAGATCAGTGTTGAAAGCAGAGGACAATACCTTAGCTTTTCTTTGCCTTGAAAAGGTCCTTCTTCCTTCTAGCGTTTTGGCTTCCTTTCTTCCTTCTCCCCTTTTGTTTTCTTTCTTTGCCTTCTCCTCTTCTCTTTTTAAGTGGCCTCTCTTGCTATTAGGTTAGAATCTTCTACCCCTTTAAAATGGGCTGGACCTTTTTTTTTTTTATAGACCAATTTTATTATATTAACATAAAAACTAGAGAAAAATAAAACTTATCCGAATCAAGAAATTCCTTTTTCACTTTGTCTTATATTTAAAATATAACAATATATAAATATACTATCATCTTTAATGTTATTTAAAAAGATATATTTAAGATAAAGAAAACTACTTTTTATATTTCATAATTATTTTTATAAAAAACTAAATACTAAATATTTATTTTTTCATATAAAAGGATTTTTTTCACATTTCTTTTATTAATTTTCATTATTTTAATTCTCTTGCTTTTTTTCAAATTAATGTTATTTTATTTAATCAAAGTTGTCGCAACTAAAATCGCGATGGACGACGAACTAAATTAAATTTGTAAAAACAGAGATTGGAGTCGCCACCATACTTTATTCTGAAAAACTACGAAAAAAACAAAAAGATAAGACAAGATATGCAAAAAAAAATATTTTGGATCCAAGAGTCGGTTACGCGTGGGGAAGATATTAACACCCCACATCGTCCGTCATAAGACGATACCTTTAATTAAATGTGCAAAAGTTATATGGTTTTCAAAATATTTAATTTTCCCCAAAAATAGTAATAAAAGAATGTACAAAAAAACAAATATAATTTTTTGATTTTTTAGGGCCCGACGAGGATTAATTATCGCTCATACGTATCTCCATGTGAATGGAGAATCAGAGTTACGTAGTTCTTTATGAAAAACTATTTGAGAAACTTTTTTATTTGATTTTTTTATAATTTTAAAAACTTTTTTTTTATATTTGTTTTTGGAATTTTGAATTATTTGGGAATAGGTATCATGCGACGCGAGCGGTTGGACAAACACTAAAAATTAAACAAAGAAAACATTTTTTTTATTTTAGTTTTTTATATATATATTTTTTATTTTCTAAAGAAAAAAATAATTTTGAAAATTGGTGTTACATAAACTCTAAAAAAATGAGGAAAACTATTTTTTGTTATGATTTTTAGAATAAGATAAAAAAAAAAGCAGCCCCAAAGTAGGTAAAAAAAAAACGTATAATATTAAAACAAAATATAGTGAAAATTTGGGAATGAATAAATGAAAAAATTTGGCACTGACATACCTGTTAAACTTTCCAATTCCTCCTCTTCTTTATCAATCTCCTTCTTTTGTTCCCTACATTATAACTATCTTCTTATTTTTCCTACCTCCTCCAATATGTTATTTTTAAAGAGAGATAAAAAAGGAGATGTGTATGTGGGAGTGATGATGGGAAAGAATTAGAGAAGTGTGGAGAATTTTTCTTTTTCAATTCGCCCCCATTTCATATGACAGAGTGCGTATTTATACTCACACCTTAGAATATCAATGCAATCTCAGCCTTAATTGTAATGAACAATAGAAGGAAGAAATTGGTCATGATAGCAACACTTTATGTGAATCAAATCGCAACAAGTCAGAGCATAATATCAATCAAGATCAGTAATATTGATTCTAACCATTAACAAATCAGAGCAAAAAATCAATCTCAATTAGTAATATTGATTATGAACATCTGAAGAAATTTTTCTTCTAATTATTAGAACCATATCACTACTTTCTCTTTTAGGAACAAAAATGGTAGAAAATATGTTGAGTTGTTGGGCTCATGAAAAGAAGTGCAATAATTAATAACAAATTGGGTTCTTCATTCTTTTTTCCTTTTTTTATTTTCATTCACTTTTTTTTTCTTTTATTTAATAAAATTAAAGTTTGAAAATCTTCGAAGAAAACTTTATTTCACCCTTTTTTATTTACCATCATCTAAAAAACATTTTTATCATTTTTTTAAAATAAATTTATTCACCCGGACGAAATTGGGTGTTGACAAAAGTCTTCTAGAAATAAATTTTAATTATCCAAATGAAATTGGGTATTGATAGTTGTATGAAGAACATTCAATATTTTTCAATGTCCATGATTGAGTTCAAAGTTACCTAACAAAAAATAAAAAATTGCATCAGTCATATAACCTATATAAAGATATTATTTGAAGAAGGAAAAGAAGTATAACAATTATCATTTTTAAGTGTCAAAACTATGTTAAATTTTCTCCTTACTCAAAAAAGTTTTATAAGAATATTGTTTGTGTTTATCCTAACAAAATAGTACGAAGATCCTAAATCTTATATAAGTTAAAGGACATTATCCTCTATAGGGAAAAATATTGATATTTAGATCACATAAAATTTCTATTTATCTCGAGTCAAAAGTGATTTACTAAAAGAATACTTAGTTTAGTCAAAATTAACTTATAAAAATAATACTTGAATGAGTTATGGTTGAGAGCTGAAATAATACTCGAGTTGAGTGAGGATTAACTTGTTGAAAGAATACTTGAACGAGGTTAGCCAAAAGTAGTTGAGAGCTAAAAGAATATTGGATTGTACTTTATAATGTTAGCCTGCTTAGTGGAACTTGACTGATTGGTGAAAAATTGTACTTAGCTTGTATGATAAGATGAACTAGTGTAAAAGTATTGAGTGTTTATTCTTGCATTCATTTGTTATACTGCATGCTAGAATTGTTAAATTAACAAAAAGACAAAAAATAGTTAAAACTCATTGTAAAATGTTTGATATTTTTTTTTTAATTTTCATTCAGATATTGTTTGACCATACATCATTAAACAATACAAATGAAAACTACAAAAATTTTAAAATACAATTCAACCCTATCTTATTGTGTAATTTTATTTTTTTACTCTCTCTCTCACACACACACACACATAAACACAAATACACACATACACACACACACAAACAAACAAACTTAAAGACACAAAGACATATATATAGAGACATAGAGAAATACACACACTCATAGACAAAAAAATAAAAAATAAAGACAATGACATACAAACACACAAGCACATACACACACAAATCCAAAAATTCAATCAAGCTCCTAAAAATATTTCCAGCTATCAATCATTGTTCCAAACTATCAATCCTTATTTTAAACTATCAATCCTTATTACAAACTATCAATCCTTACCAAGTCATTGAAAGAAAATTAAAATAAAAAGAACTCTTAATAAGGATTGAAACCCCTACCAAAAATCAATTATGATAAGTCATTCTTTCTCTTTATCTAGCTTCCTCCTTTGATGGCAAATCCCTAGTCAAGGGACCAACCACAAGAGTTATGGTTAAGCGTATACAAGAAGAATGGGCTTCATCTAAGCTGAGTGGGCCCAAACTCTTATTTTCACTTGTCAATGTTATTTGTAAATAAGTAAAGTAGGTTTCTTTTGGGCCTTGTATTTTGGGCCAAGTAGTGTAGGGTTTGTGGGCCTTATTTTAGGCTTTGTAGTTTTGGGCCTAAGGGCTGGAATTTTTGTGTGAAGTGCGAATTAGGGTTTCCTTAGGCTAGTTTGGACCTCAAGTAACCTTAAACTTGTTAGCCTGTTCCCCAAGGGAGAGACATGCATTTCCTTTGTGCGCCTGTGCGTAAGGACAACATGACCTTGCCGCTTGGCAAGTCACCCTAGAAGCATGAATCTTATGGCTCCAAATTTTAGAGCTCAAATTCAAATTTCCCCTCTCCTTTTCTAGACATGTTCTAGGATTTCTTGGTGTATAAATAAAGGTCTTCACCTCTTCTAAAAGCACTTTGAGGTTAGTAATGAGATGGTAACAAATTTGCGTCACTTGTCATGAAGTCTCTCTAGATTAGTCCCCTCATTCTAGACTACTCTAGGCTTCCTTCCTTAGGAGTTAGCCTTACCTCCCTCTAGGAAAACACTCATAGTCAAACTAAAACACCACCATTCACTCATCCTAGCTTTATGGTTCCGCTCATTCCATCCATCTCTTCAACCGTGCAAGGAACAAGCTCAATTGGAAGGCCATCATCCTTAGTATTATCTTCCTCCTTAGTTTTATAATCACTCAAAATAAGATCATTTGTAGACCTAGAAAAGATTTTGATACAATATTTTTTAACAAATGAAATAAATAATGAAAGTTTATGCTTCTTTTTTAAAGTTTCAAATCTTTTTCTATTTGTCCTCCATATTGGAAAGGATACATAGATTCACCATTTCAATAATTAACTCAAGACAAGAACCAAAGATATATCTATAAAAGTGTTATTAATTTTCATTCAATGGGAAAAAGTTAGATATAGGTTGAAAAAACGAAGGAAGGTAGGTAATCTGGTTACAATGAATCAAGAGGTTTGTGTGGGATACAAATATAACCTAAAATGGATTCAAATAAAAAAATAATTTTAAAATATAATTTGAATTCAAATAAAAAATAATAATCTTAAAATATAATTGAAATAAAATTCCATTATAAAATATTAGTACAAATAAAATTAACATTTCTAAACAATAAACTCAAATAAATTACATTGGTAAATATAGTATAAATAAAATATATATTCCTATAAGACTAGAAGTGGCAAAACGGGCCACCCTAGCCCATTTTAGACCGCCCAACCCTTGGCCCACCACTTTGTTTAAAAAATTTTATTATATTTTCTTAATTTTGTTTATAACATTTATATATATCTAAAATATATGAAAACAAACACCTCTAGATATTACCCAAATAACCCAATTTAAATTATCGACACTTATCCTTTTGAAAGGTTTTTTTGTAAAATTATCCCTCTATTTAACTTCTTTCTGTCTCCCTTTTCCATGCTCTTGATTTTATAGTATTGTCCTTTTTTTATTTGTTAAATGTTTGGTTGATGCTTGGGTTTTGGTTATTTTGCTTTTCCCGTTACATGTCATGATTGGACTTTGCTTTCAAATGTCTCTCATTTGCAGAAAAGTAGTTTGGAAAATATCTCCATGGGTTTCATTTTGCTGCATACATGAAGCTCTACCTATTTGAAGATTTGTTTCTCCGGAGACCTGAAACCTAGGTGACAAAAATTTGTTGTTCTGTTAAGTTACTTATTTACTTTGTCTTGATCAAGTAAGATTTCTGAGTTGGCTTCTGTTTGTTTCTTTGAAAGATGTCTCCAAAAGCTTTATCACAACTCAATCAACATTTGAAGCTTTCAACAATATTTATGGGAAATATCATGATCAAGTAAGTATTTATTCTAATATGTAACTGTGATGTATGCATGAGTGTCTTTTAGATTTGGGTTTTACCTTTTTTATTGGACCACTAATATGTTTATTATGGTATTTTATGCCTTTAGGAGGGTCTTCTTAAACTTATGCTTTTCTGAAGGGTTTTAGTCTTCTGATGAGGATTTTTTATGGTGCAGGACAAGATGCAAAAAATTTAAGTTTTAGTATTTCCTATTAAGATTGTCACTTCCAAAGTAATAAAAAGGTGAGATTTTTCTTTCTTCTTGAATGTCATAATGAATACACTTTTGGGAATGTTTTTGAATGTAATAATCAGAGTTAGAGTTCACCTATAATTACACTACAATGCAGATTCAAATTTTGGAGTAAATAGTGGGACATTGTAGTATTTGTTTTAACAAGTTTTTATTATGCGGAATACCAAAATTGGCTTTTAGTACAAGAAAAAAAAACCTTATAAGGATTTTGCATGTAAGTTATATTCTTTTTTTTTCTCAAATTTAGAAAACAAAGAAATGTTTTATTTATTTAGTTGGTAGATAAATTTGGTAGTGTGGTTAGTGGATTAATAATGTGGTTTAAGTAGGATAGTTCTTTGTACATTCTTGATAACTGTCTCGTGTGTTAGTATACTTTCTGATTTTGATATAGAAGAAGATTATTATTAGCAGAACAACATTGAAGATGTTGACATAAAGCAAGTGGAGGAACAGGAAGCAATGTTAGAAAAGGATTTGATTGTAGAAGAACTTAAAACTCTTAATGTACTTGAAGAATTGAGAGCTACTACTAGGATTGTGGAGGACTTGAAGCAGTAACTGCAAAAAGAGCAAATGTTTTGCATCACGAGATGTAAATTCATATGAACAAGATGGAACTTTTGTTATTAAGGGGATGGATAAAGAAAATTGTGGTTATGTATTTTGTGATCCTTTGGCAAAGTTGATACTTTGAAGATTGGTGCAATTTCATCATCAAATTTAAAATTATTAATTGGCTTTGAATTTTTTATCTTATTATTCCAACTAATGCTAGATGTTCTCCCAACAGGTTAGTGAACTAGACAGAAGGTTGAAAAGACTCGTAGCCGCTAAACTCATACATTCATAGATCATCTAATGGTGTTTACTTTTACTTTTTAGGTTGGTTTATTATGGTATATATTATAAGAAAAATTAAGGATGGATGTAATACTTTTATCTTCAAACCACAAAGAACTATTAATTGGTAAATTTCTCAGTTCTCATATGCTATAAGATTTGATGTTGAAGGGCTATTATTATGTAAAGCAACAAGTGATTATTGTTGATTCTTTAGATGGAGACTAAAGAATGAGGTTAATTGTAAATGCACATTGAAAAAGAAAAAAACCGAGTTTTCAAGTAGTTGATGTAAAGATTGAACATTTAAGATTCATATTAGTTGTTTGAAAAAGGCAGTTATGTGTAGTTTATCTTTTGTCCTTATATTTAGACAACACATCTACAAGTTAGTTTATGTTGTCAGTGTTTAATTAACTCTTAATATAAGTCAAAACCAGTTAAAGTTTTTTATCTGTGAAAATAGTAGGTTTAATTGCAGACCTATAATTAGTTTTTTTCATTTTACAATTTAAGTTTTCATCTTACATATTTCATCATCACATCATTTAATTTTTGTCCATTTAAGTTGTACATCTTATATATATATATTTTTAAATAATCAGAACAAAATCCATCTGTATATTTGTACATGGTTTAGTTTATTTATCAAAAATTTTGTATGCGGTTTAGTCTATTTATCCAAAATTTTGTACGCATTTAAACTTTTTAGAGCTATTTGGGTTCTAAAGTTCTTTTTATTTGTATTTAGTTTGTTAAGATTTTCATTTTATAGTTACCATGCTTTATTATAATTGTATTCTTTGTTATTGTTTTTTCTTGCCTATTGAAATGTCTTCTACTCAAAATTTTAAAACTAGCTTCTCTTTAGTTCAATGATTACGTTATTTTTATTTCAAAGTGTGGACAAATGTCATTTTTCATGAGTATCTCAATGTATAAAGGTTACATGCCTTTTTTCCTAATTTTTTTTTTCGATTTATGTTCTGAGAACTTATTTCTCCTAAATTTTATGCATATTCCTCTTAAATCTTCCTTTTGAACTTAAACTTTGCACAATTTCCCTATATCTGAATTTTATGTTTTGGGAATTTCTATCCATCTTCCAAGGAAACTTAAACTTTGCATTATTATTTAGGGCTACTTTTTATTATGTATAATGAATATAATGCATGGTTTGTTTTCACAAGTGGGATATTTATTTTAACTTTACCAATTTTTGTAGGGACATGATATTCTAATGGCTATTATGCTTAATGGAACATTTATCATGGATGGAGCTTTACTACTCAGCTATTGATGAAAGCTGCCCACAACCACAAACCTCTAAGCATTTAGCTACTATGGAAATTATGCGTGTACAACATATAATAATCCTTTAGAACAAGTTGACTTGATTAAGGAACATGTGGCAATCAATCAGCATGAAGTAATTTCAAATTTTATACAAGTAAATTTCTTTAAAGAGATTTCTTTTACACAAGTTGATTCCTTTTCAAATACCTACATGATAATTGTTCTATTTTTTTTACTGATGAGAAAACTGTTGCAAATGGTGCACCTGTAGTACCCATTTCAACATAGTTAAAGTTGAACATAGGATCAATGTCAATGGGGGCTAGAGTAATTGTTGTGAAGAATGACTTAGAAAAGTTACAAATTATATCAATATTAGGCCATAGAAATGTTGGCACAAGCAAGCTTGAAGCAAAAAATTGATAAAGCCCTGTGCATGAAGATCATAGGTGTTTGAATAAGATTGATGAAGATGCACTTGAAGATTAAATTTTAGCGTGTTAAATATGAAAATAACATGTTAAATGTAATGTTTTAGTGTTATATCATGTTGGTAGGCTATATAACATAGGTTAGATGTCTTATGTGCCTTAGTGTGTCTCTTTTAATTTGTTAAAATGGGTTAAAAGGCTTGTTGTATATAGTTTTTGGTATGAATGCATTCGATCAGTTGAATTATTTTTCAATTGACTAATTTCACTTAAGTCAAGTAAAATCAGTTGACTGTACAGAAAATTCAATCAACTATTTTCACTTAAATCAGACTATATAAGCTGTGTTTTCGAGAGCAGAGATGCGAATCTAAGTTTTTGAAAACTCTCTCTCTGCAATACACAGTTGCAACTCGTGGTTTGAAGATCTTGGTTGATCTTGGAGGCATTTTGGCTTGTGAGTAGCTTGAAGAACACATGTATGGTTGGCTAGGGACAACCACCATCAGGTTTGAATGTTCTTGTGCCTCTGGTTGGTTTGCCTGATGTAATTTCAGGTCTATAAGTGTGATTATTGCAGGGTGTGTGTCTAGATTTTTGTATGAGTCAAGAATTTTGTGAGTTTCTTTGTTCAAAAGTGTAATCTTGGTGTGTGATTTGTAAAACTTTTGAATATAGTGGAAATCAGACTTAGGTTGTCCTGGTAAACTGGATGTATGTAAGACCCGTAGAATTTAATTAATTAAATAAATAATTAATTAATAAATACGGGAGGGGTAATAATTATGACATTAAATTATGGTTGGTATGACGTGGAAAAGTGCTAGCTCATGTGGTTGAGAGCACTTTGATTGTGCGAGAGGACTTGGGTTCGAGTCTTATGTATGCTAACTTTTGATGTTATGATTTTGTTATTTAAATTTATGAAAACATGTTCTTGTATATTATGATAATTGAATTGTGACTCCTAGCAAGAAATATGAATTGGTTAAGTGGTTTGATATAGACTTGGTGATTACATGGTTGTGGGTTCGAACCTTGGAGAACTTACATTAAACTATATTTTTGGCATTTTGGCCTTGAATTGAATATGAAAGGTTGGGAAGAACCCTAGATAGTTGAGAGGTAGCCTTGGGTAGCTGGAAAATAGATCATAAAGGTCAATTAAATGATAATTAACAGTACCAATAGGTAAATTCCGTTTTAGGTAATTAAACCCTACTAAAAGCCAAGTTTAAAAGGGTAAAAAGTGGCCATAGGGAAGGTTTTGGCAAGCTGGAATAGCAACCTAAATTAGAGCATGAAAATCAAAGAGATTGGTGAGGTTTGAGTGAGGTTCTAGTGAGGTTTGAGTGACCACATCAAAAAGGGGAAGACGTGATCATTGGAATATCTCAAACAACTCAATTTAAGCAAAGGAAATTCCAGGTTAGGGGAGCTGGACTCCGTAATTTTATGCATATGATTATAAGTGTGTAACTGTATGGTATATTGGTTGTTTGTGTACTGTTAAAGCCTTCATAATTCTAGGTTTCTGGAATTTTCCAGAAACCGCCTGGCGGGTGATGAACCACCGCCAGGCGACTCATGCGAATTGGTGTGTTCTGGGTTCCTGGAAGAGGAACCGCCTGGCAGCACATTCCCGGCCGCCAGGCGACGCAAGGCGTCTTAACCAATTACTGGGTTTGCTGATGAAGCGCCTGGCGGGACTGGTTAAACCGCCAGGCGGCGCGGGGCAATTTGACTCGTTTTGGGTTTTTTGGCATTTTGGGTTGAATCTGGTTGGGATAAGGGTCAACCATAATTATTATGGAACAATATTGATGATTAGTGGTGGATATAATCACAAAATCGAGGGCTTAAACGAATGGAACAGTGCATATGAGTTTAGGGTTGAATGTGTGAGATCGGTATTTATGGTTTGAAAGGGGATACTGTGAATTTGGATATAGGAATAGTGGATCATTGTAATTAAATATTGAATTGTTGGGACTGTGATTGTATTGGAATCACGTGTGATGAGAGTTCATAAAGGAAGAAAACTAGTTGGGCTACGTGTGCTGGGAAAATCTGGGAAGACCCAGAACTGATGCACCGCCTGGCGGCGTGAAGCTGGCTGCCAGGCGACGTCGGTGACAGTGCAGAGGGAGTGCTTGTCGTGATTGAGCGAGTGTTGAGTGTCAGTGGGAGCTTGGTGAAAAAATGAGTGCACTTGGTTGAAGTTCGGAGTCATAGGGATAGGAGTTGATGGAATGAAATGACATAAATGGTGGATAGGGTATGCGAGGACGAGTATATTAGAGTAACGAGGGATAATTGTAATTGAGGTTTTGGTATGAGTCATAAAACTATGTGAGGGCAATATTGGACCTCAAGAGGTCTTGTTGGACGGTGGTACTATAATCCGAGTGTAGTAGAAATAAGTATAAAATATAGTGAGATGAACTTGTATATTTAAGTAGGTTATAAAAAGGGGGAAGAAAAGAGGATAAGTATGGTAGGAGCATGAGTACTGTTTGGAGAAAAGGGTGAGTTATACTAAAATTATAAAAAGAGTATGTGAATCTAGATTAGGAAAATGGTTTCAAGTAAGGTACTTCCATTGATGCAAGGGCATTGCGACTAGTTGAGTCTAAGGGACTTGTTACGATTCAGTTAGTGAGAATAGCATTGGGAGCTAGAAGTTGTGAACCATGAAAACTCATGACAGGGAACTCAATTGGAGTGCTGCTGTACTGATACAGCGCCTGGCGGCGGGAATGGGTCCGCTAGGCGATAGCCTGGTAACAGAGGGCAACTGAGGGACTGGCGCCTGGCGGTGAGGGTAATACCGCCAGGCGGTACCTGCTGCGAGATGGATTTTGAGGTGCTGTGCGCCTGGCAGTACGCGACACCCGCCAGGCGGTCTGGGAGCTGGCAGCGCCTGGCGGCACGTGTCCCCCGCCAGGCGACTTATACTGCTGCAGCTTTGAGTTTTAATTATGAATTTGTGATCTAAAGTGCGTCTAGTGATGCCTTAAGGGTGAGATTGCTGGTGTTCCTTGAGTTGTGGCTCGGAACGTATCCCTTGAGTTGTGGCTCGAGATAGGGGTTAAGCACGTGGTATTCCTTGAGTTGTGGCTCGGAATAGCATCTCTTGAGTTGTGGCTCGGGATGGCGGATGAACACGAGGAACCCTTGAGTTGTGGCTCGGGTTTACGAGTGTTGCCGGTGTGAGTGTGCTGGTTGTGGCCAGTACGGATGGGTCCAGATAGATTGCCCTCCTCAGTTGTTGGCTGACGAGTTTGGTAGTCTTGGGACGAATACGGACTATGTTCGTATATGGGAACTCTACCTGGCGTTGCGGTGTATGATCCGTAGCATGTTTTCCCGCACATGCTCTATCGGTTGTGGCCGATAGGTATGACAGCAAGTCACCTTAAAGAAATCCTTAGACGTTGTAGAACACGAATAATCTAATTGGGGGTCAGATGGTAGGAATTAAAGAACTGGGTGTTGTGATATGTTTATGTTATGTACGATATCTTGTGTTGATATGATTATATTTCTGTAACTTTACATATGTGATTAAATTGTTAAGCTCACCCTATCTGCGTGTGCGTGGCGATGATCGTGTACGCGGTACACGGGAGCAGATTCTGTTGATGCAGGTGGCTCAGGTGACGCTTAGCCGTGGAGAGGGGTTATACTTGGGAAATTGCTTATGTTTACTTTATTGCTTTTGAAAATAGTTGTAAACCCAGATGGGTAATTTTATAACGTCATGGTGTTGGTATTCATAGACTTTATTCGATGGTTTAATGAAGATTTAAATTTTCCCGCATTTTGGGAAAGTGAGGTATTATTAAATGCGCAAGGTTTTAAATTATTTATTTTATTTATTTATAAATCAGTAATATCCTGACGGGATGTTACAATGTAGCTCTATGATTGAGTGAACCAGTATAAAAAAAATTGTGCAATTCTCTCTCCCTCATCTCACTCACTTTGAATCTCTTTAAAAACTCAAGAAAACCAAGCAATTGGTTCTTTGGTGTGATTTAATGCGTTCTTGTGTAATATGAGGTTTTGTACTTGTTATAAATATTGTTTGGAACAAGTCTTCTATGTAAAAGATTGTTGTTTGAGTTGAATTTGCGGATTCTGCATTCTGCATAAATCTCTAGTATTTTAGTCGACTGATTTGTCTTTTTAATCGACTGCAACATTTACATCCAAACTTTCCAGTCTATTAGATTCAGTTGAAAAGAGGTTTAAGCTTTCAAAAAGGTTTTATAAAGCCAATTCAATCCCCCTTCTTGGCTAAAACCACCATTTCAAAACTAACAAGAAATGTTGCAGAGGATTTCATCAAATGCCTTGAGTATGAGCTCTCTGATGACTTTGAGGTACACAAAATTGGCATCGATATTTTCAGAAAAAAAGCTTCTTATTGATGTGAACTTGGTATATATATATATATATATATATATATATATGTATTTGTTGTTTTACTTCATATTTTTGGTATTTAAAGTTTAAACTTAATGAAGCTGATATGAATCTTCCTATAACCATTAAATATAGTCTTTTCTTATTTCAATATTTACAAACCTATATTTTAAGTATTGGAAATAAGGTTGTTGATGAAGTGATGTCAAGTAAGATGCAACACTGTAAGATTTAAAACATGCATCTCTATTGCATTAAAAAATCTATATGGAGTAGGAAAATTTACTGAAATACAACCCCTATTTGGCCTTCAATAGCAGCAACCCTCTGGTATGTAGTGAGGTGTGCATCCTACTCATATAATTGTGCTGTCCAACTATTCATCATGTGGTAAGGTGCATTACTAAACATCAGTGTAGTGCATTACTAAAAAAACATTTTTATAAGGTGACTTGAAACTAGTGAAGTTATATGCATTAACAAGCACGTGTCAATTAGATTGTTGTAAAAAGACTTTCACAAACTTCTGGACAACGAATTGTGGAGTTTAAAAATGAACTAACACTAATATGTTGAATATCAGTTTTGAATACAGTAGTTAATTTTGGTTTAAGTTTGGGACTCTAATTGCAGTTATGTTGATTTCTTGCTACATTTTTGTAGTTTGACATTTTTTCTCTCCTTTATGTTGATTTCTTGCTATATTTTTGTAGTTTGACATTTTTTTCTTCCTTTTGATATATTCTTCTGACTGAATTTTGTGTTTATTACAGACACATGAGATCATTGAAATCTATGAATATGGTTCCTTAATCAAAGCCATTTACAACCTCACGAAAGTGCATAAAAAACATGGTAAGTATTCTCTTTAGTGAGTCATTTACTTGATAACTACAATCCAAACAGGTATTCATGAGAAATATCATGTTTGGTGGAGATAGAGGTTCTTGGGTGGATTGAAAATGAGGTATAATTATATGGTTAAAATTGAAATCATTAATTTATTGAAGGTGATTTATGCTATGATTTGCTTAAAACATATTATTATTATTATTATTTGTAGTGTTCTTTGACTTGAAGATATTGTGTTTGAACTTTCAAAGGTTAATAAAGACTTTCCAATTTGATAGCATTTTATCTGCACAAGGAGAAGTGCCATGATCCATTATTTCCTTGCATTCAGTATGATAATTTGGTCGATTAGGTGGTAGAAGTAAGCAATTGGGTAAGGGGTGAAGAGCTTATTCCCAGAAGTATGTATTTGTTGTATGATTGTAGGTATCAACTCTTTCAAGTGTATATTTATCTACACGATATTGTGTTTTGGTTGCAATCATAGCTGATCCAGGAGGTAGGGTTTTCGTAATTGATCCAAAGAAAAAAACAAGAGGGCATGTGAATTTATTCATAGATATAGAAAAGGGTTGTATTGAAGATTTATATAGTTATTTAATAGATTTGAGGCTGGCATAATCAACAAGAGTATTCCATATTTCAAAGGCATCAAATATCAAGTTTAGGCTTCTGTGACTTCCCTTGAACTATTTTCTTTATTTATAGGAGCTATGACATTTATTGGTTCTTTTTGGTGGTGTAATTTTACTCTTTTGATCAAGTCAGTCCAATTGTTAATTCAGGAAAACAAAGAATTTGAAATGGATTTGAAGAGTTACTAAGTATATGATTTATAACAATTCCTTAGCATATTTACAAAGTGTTACTTGGTATATATTTCACTGATGAGTTTCACTTAGTTGTAAATGTTTACTTTATAGCAAGTAGCAAAGATAGTTTGCATTTTCAACGTCTCAGAAACATCAACATTCTTACTACAAATTGACTTCATAAAAAGTATGACATGAGCCTGTTTTCATATTATTATATTTTAATAGCCCAAGTATGTCATAGACTATGCATCATGGGAGTTTTATGTACATGTGCTGATTTTACTATATGATTTTACGAAAATGATATTTCAACAAAACTTTTTGACTCGTTTTTGACAATACTGACGTGGTAAGGGATTTACATTTTTTTTATTGTAAATGCATTAATGAGACAAACCCTTACACGTGCGGGAACATTTCTCAGGCACAATGAAAGAGAGAGAGAATGAAATACAAAGAAAGAAGGAAGTGGTGGAGAGAGAGAAGGAATTGCTGCAAAGGAAGAAGCATTGCAGCCATCTCTTTGGGTAACAGGAGACAACGACCACCTGAAGTGCTCGCCGACAACTATTTGATAGTCCACAGGGAGGCCACTTCCACTATTCCCATTCAATAACATTCATCGAGACCGCTGCAATGTGACTTCGTTGTGATTTTCCAACTGTCTGTGTGGGTTTGTGGAGACTACAATGATTTTCTAGAGTTGTGGCTCTTTGGAATATATGAAGAAAGCACATTTGGGGATATCCGTATTTGGGTGCTTGTAGTGGTCTCAATTAATTTGAGCGAAGTGTGATATTTTGGTAAAGTTATTTGTTTTGTTGAGTAAAAACATATGGTATTGTAATTGGTGCCCACATGAAGGACATAGGTGTTGTTGAAGTTCTACTGAATATTAATTTGGAACTCTGTTGTTCATTTATATGTTGACAGTTTTTATAAATCTGCAACTGCAGTGTAGAAATTGCAACAATACTCCCCACATTTTAATGCTTGAGGCCCCACTTATTTAAGCTTTGACGTAATTTATAATTTTGATGGACCAAAAGCACCCACGTTAGTCAATGTACATGTTCAGGTTATGGAAGTTGTATGATGTAAAATGTGTGTAAGTGAATGCATTGTGTGATCACAAAACCATATTGAAAGTTTTTTAAAAGATGCAATTGTAGTCCAAAATTTTCAACACTAGTCCCCACATAATAATTCTTAACTTCCCACTAATTGATGAGTTGAGGATTTTTACAATTTTCAAGCAACATAAGCATAGACTATGGTGGATATGCAGTATTTCGGTTATTGAAATTGTATGAAGGACAATGCAATGTGTGTTACAATATTTTAATTTTTTAACCACCTGTAAGAGCAATTAGAAATTTGCAACACTGTTCCCCATATATTAATGGTTAACTCCCTACTTACGGGTTGAGTTGATGATTTTGAAAATTGTCAAGTAAGACAAGCATCGACGTTAGTAAATGAAAATTGGATGATGAAAAATTTGTTAAAGTGAGTTAATTATGTGATCCAAATACCATATTAAAATATTTTTTTAAGATGCAAGTGTAGTTCAGAATTTACAACAACACTCCCCATATATTGAAGCTTGACTCCCCAGTTATGGATGAGTTCAACATTTTGGCAACAGTCAAGTAAGACCAGTACCACGTCAATGAATGAAAATTGGATGATGAAAAATTTCTTAAAGTGGGTGAATTGTGTGATCCCAATACAATATTTAACTTACTTTAAAAAAATCTGCAACCTCGAAACATAATGTCCAATTTAACTCCCCACATATTAATTCCTAACTCCCCACTTAAGTATGACTTGAGTATTTTGCCAATTGTCAAGTAAAAAACATTCACGTCAGTGAATGGAAATTGGATAAATGAAAATTTGTCTAAGTCGGTGAATTGTGTGATCTCAATATGATATTTAAATTAGGTTTATAAAAATCTGCAACCTCAAAACATAATGTTCAACTTAACTCCTCACATATTAATGCTTGACTCCCCACTTACGTATGACTTGAGTATTTTGTCAATTCTAAAGTAAGAAAACACCTACGTTAGTGAATGGAAATTGGATGATGGAAAATTTGTTTAAGTTGGTGAATTATGTGATCTCAATACAATATTTAAATTAGTTTTATAAAAATCTACAACCTCGAAACATAATGTTCAACTTAACTCCCCACATATTAAAACTTGACTCCCCACTTACGTATGACTTGAGTATTTTGTCAATTGTGAAGTAAGAAAGCACCCACGTCAGTGAATGGAAATTGGATGATGAAAAATTTGTTTAAGTCGATGAATTGTGTGATCTCAATACGATATTTAAATTAGTTTTATAAAAATCTACAACCTTGAAACATAATGTTCAACTTAACTCCCCACATATTAATTTCTGACTCCCTACTTACGTATGACTTGAGTATTTTGTCATTTTTGAAGTAAGAAAGCACCCACATCAGTGAATGGAAATTGGATGATTAAAAATTTGTTTAAGTCGGTGAATTGTGTGATCCTAATACGATATTTAAATTAGTTTTATAAAAATCTGCAACCTCAAAATATAATGTTCAACTTAACTCCCCACATATTAATTCCTGACTCCCCACTTACGTAGGACTTGAATATTTTGTCAATTGTGAAGTAAGAAAACACCCACGTTAGTGAATGGAGATTGGATGATAGAAAATTTGTTTAAGCAGGTGAATTGTGTGATCCCAATACGATATTTAAATTAGTTTTCAAAAAATCTGCAACCTCCAAACATAATGTCCTACTTAACTCCCCACATATTAATGCTTCACTCCTCGCTTACGTGTGATATGAGTATTTTGGCAATTGTCAAGTATGAAAGCACCCACGTCAGTCAATTGAGATTGAAAAATGAAAAATTTGTTTAAGTGGGTGAATTGTGAGATCTCAATACAATATTTAAATTAGTTTTAAAAATATCTGCAACTGGGAAACATAATGTTCAACTTAACTTCCCACATAGGAATTCCTGACTCCTTAGTTACGTACGAGTTGAGTATTTTGTCAATTGTCAATTTTGGAGGCACCTTACTCTATAAATAGAGGTGTCTCCCACATGTATTTCTCACTTTGAGAATGATAATGTTATGTTGCCAAAATTATTTTTAAACCATACGTCTTCTCTTAGTCACTTGCTAGAGCATCCAAAGTGGTCCCTCTAGCACCCCTTTCTCTAGAGTTGGCCTAACCTCTCTTAGAGCTCCACAAACAACCTTCATCCTACCATTAAATCACCAAAACAAGAGGCATTTTCTCTTAACACCAAGCTTTCGTGAATCCACCATCTACCATAGTCACCATTCGAGCTTTGGTCCAACTAGCTTGAGGAGGAGGCTATCACAAGGTTACATGACTTTAAAATTTTAGTTTAGTAAATGTGGGTCCCTTATGTAATAAATGGCAAGTGAAGGTTGGCGTTAAGGTCAATTTTACTTTTTATGGATGAATAAAGGTGGGACCCGAGTAATAAGGAGAGGAAAGAGAATTATAGAGAAAAAGTGGGATTGCCGAGCCCATGATGTATTAGTAGAGATGGTTACGTGAGTTTAAAATTTTGGTTTAATAAAGGAAGGTCCCTTAGCTTATGCTTTCGAAAGCCAAAAACATTGTAGATGTGTTAGGAGTCTAGGTTTGGGTCCTTGTCCATCAAAAGTGTTGGCTTGAATGCTATGGTGGGGGTATCTTCAAGTTCTCTTTCTTATTCATAATTACAAAACTAAGTTAAAAATGTTTTAGCTTACAAAATTTGGATCTTCTGTAGATTGAGGCACCCTAATTATGTCTCTTGTATATATAATTATATTCTTTGCTGATAAAAAAATGTTTTAGTTTTGACCATATTGCCTTAGCTTTTTTAATTTAAAACTGAGACTTGTAGTCAATGGTTGGTTACATGTAAGTCTTATCTTGTTATAGACCGACCACTTTTGTTGAACACTAGCTAATATTGGTATTGGAGGACAATAAATGAATGACACATCTTAATTGCTACATAATGCATGGTCTCTCTATTTAATAACATGATTTTTATATATCATTTAATTTAACTAATTAATTTTGTATTTTAAAATGGTTTCTACATTAACATCACAATTCAATGAAATGAAGTCAATTATTATTTTTTTGTTACAAAATTACCAAGGAGACTTGCCTTCTAACATTGTTATGTTTCAACCATCACTAGTGTTAAAATAAATTATCGTTAATAAGATTTATTCCTAGGTGCTATGAGCTTTGGCATAACTTAGTTCCTAGGATTATCTTCTAGATTTCTCTTATGTTCATTGTATCTTATGTATTTCAAGATATTATAAATATGAAACTCTTGAGAGAGGTTTAAACACTCTCAAATTCACTATAAATCTTCTTTAATTTAATCTCAAGTTGGTATCAAAGTGGGCTGATCCTACTCTTGCTTGTCTATGTCAAAGAAATTATCATTGTTCTTCTTCCAACCACCGTTTGTTGGACTTTTTTCATGCAACACTTGGGTTTAAGGTGCCTTGAGGAGTACAATTCAATCCTTGTGTTCGCGCCTCCATTCTTTGTGACACGCATTGCCATGTGTCGTTCACCGTCAATGCTATCCTAGGCGTGTTAGTCTATTTGTCGTCGTCCAGTTGTCGAACCTCTTCCAAACAACCTTCGTCTGGCTCGTCGGAGCACCAGGAGTCCATATCTATCCTTCGTTTCTAGTTTCACACTCTTTTGGTGGGTCTCCTAGGGTTTTCTCTTATAAAACCCTAAGTTTCATTCTCTAGAACACCTTGGTGGTTTTCATTTTTTATTTGTTCTACAACTTTTTGAATTGTCCACTTGCTACTTTGCACTTATCATGTCTTCAGGGACTATACCATTTTTTTGGGAACTGCTTCCATAACTTGAAAAATTAAATGGAAAAATTACTTCCTTGGTCTCTGCATGCCTTTACTTTGGTTCCTTGGCCAAGGATTTCATTATCACTTGGAAGGAAACGAAAGCTCAATGCCACAAGATCAAATTCAACAATTGAAACAAAAGCTTGTTATGGATATTGGCAAGTGTACCAATCTGGGTCATCAATCCAAAAAAAATCAAAAGAAGTCATTGGGTCATCAACCCAACCAACCTCTTCCAACCAAACAGCCAAACAAACCAAACTAGATTATGCCATCACAATCCAAACGTTGTTAGCTCTTCAAGATCAAGGACTAACTACACTTCCCAAGAAAACTTGGGCAGACATTGTCTCAGATGAAGAACAAGAAGGAGAGAATCTTGACCTAGCTTTCCTTATTAAAAACCTAAAAAACCATAAAACAATCTGCAACCCAAGAATGAGTCAAGAACTCCAAACCTAATCAACCTAAAAACTTGTTTCAAAAGATCAAACACATTATATAGCAAAAAAACAAGTTTTTATCAATTGTCCAATTGGAACCAGAGTATTGGGATAACAACCCAAACAAAATAACTGCCAAAATCTTTCCTGAAGGTTTTCATTTCAGACCATCAGTTTGCAATAAAACCAGACAATTTTATGAGTTTGTTTTGGTTGATACAAATTCTGTAGCAATCAAACATTATAAGGATCCAAAGGATTCCTCAAATTTTACTCATTCAACATTTCAAATTTTAAAGGTTTTAACTCCTAGCCAATATGGCAAAAACCCAAATGTTTTTAAAAAAAAATTTTGAAAATTTTGACCCCATTGGGTATAACTATTGGGATTATATTGATGCTTGGACCAGGGTGTTCTGGTATCAAAATAAAACCTATCGCCATCCATGGCTAATTTATTTCAAAAGAAATAACAAGTATAATTTTCCAAATTGGTTCCTCCAATGATGGGACTTTTGTGGACCAATCGAAGAAATCCTTCCCTCCCCAGCAAAAGAAGGATTTAAATTATTTAAAACCAAATACGACCAGGATTCAATGACTCCTGCAGATTTGAAGTTCTACTCCGAATTTTCCTTAGCATGGGTATTCTCATGGCAATATAAGTTTAGAAAGAAAGAACATCCAAACAGACTACCAATATTACAAAGGAATTCCTATGTAAAGTGGTGGGTTCAATTTGATGCTTCTAAGGCAAGTCCAGAAGAAGTTCGTAAATGGTTTATAGCACATTCAGAATTTCTGAAATTAGTAGATCCAGAAACTTCTCAGTTCCTCAACCAGAAAACACAAATTACTGCTACCTTAGCAACTTCAAAATCTAAAGAAAGTTTTGCAGAAAATCTGCAGAATATTCTCAAGCTATTAAAAGATGATGAAGGAAACTCCTCGAAGAAATCATTACCAAGCTCTTCAGCCTCGGCAGCCTCTTTAGATGACATGTTTCAGAATGAAGATGACTGTTTCAGAATCAATCTAGCAGAAGATTAATAACCGACACTATAGCCACAGTTCCAGTCATGATACCGGTACTGTTGAAACAATAAAATTTATGGTTATAAAAGGAGTGTTCGACCATGTTGTGAGACAACCTTTTATTTACTCAAACATTAGAGAGAGAAGGCCTATGAGTTTGTAAGCTTTTTCTTTCTTCCTTTCTCCAAAATCTGTTTGTATTTCTCAAAACAATAAAGGTTTTCAATGTTTTTCCTATTTTTCTCTCTCTCCCCCTAGCCAGTTCAGTGCGAACTACCGCCATTCTGGTTTTCTTTTATTTCCGTTAATCTGTCTGATTTTATTTATATGCTTTTCTCCTCTCCCTTCGACTAGTATTGTGCGGACTACCGCCATGTAAATCTGGTCTTCTTTTACATTTCCGCATTAATTATTTTTCATTAATATCTTGCTTTACTATTCCGAATAGTGCCTTACTGCTCTTTGTGATCCTTTACATTTTTTCCCTTCTACTCTTGCACATCCCCTCTGGTATTAGAGCCTGATGGGGAAGTAGGGTGATATTTATTAATGTTAAGTTAACATATATTACGATAATATATATATATATATATATATATATATATATATATATATATATATATATATATATATTAGTTAGTCTTCTGCGATTTTATATCTTTGTTGTATTCTTCAACCTTATGAGATTTTCATTTATCTACAAAATATTTCAATAATAAAATCCAAATAATCATATTTTCCAAAATTTTGTAATAAAATCTTAATTATCTAATAAAAATAAAATACTTATATTTTATAAAATTATCTAATAAAAGATAAAATACTTATATTTTCTAAAATTATTAAATACACTCTTAATTATTTAAAAAGATAAAAATAAAAATACTAATAAAAAAAATAACATAATAGAAAAGACGACAATATCAATTATTAATGAAAAAAAATGATTTTTAGCTTTGTGCTCTATTTTAGCCATCAATAGAGCACAATATTTTTAGTACTCTTAGGACTTTTAAAACATGTCATTTTTTTGAAAAGGGCTCAAAATATATTTACAAATGATATACAACGCCTCTACGATTCAGCTAATCAACTATCTTCTTTAAAGCAATCTAATAGTTACATGGTGACTTTTATGGCTAATGCTCAATCAACCATTGAGGAATTAAAGATGTTCTTATAAGTGGACTCATTAGAAGAAATAAAAAAGAAAGGTTGATAAGTTTTACATGGTTATGGTTCTTTGAGCAATGGATCCAAAATTTGATCATATTAGAGATCAAATTCTAACTAGTCAAGAAGTCTGTTCCATGGAAAACATGTCAACACGCCTCCTCCGTGTTCCATCCCTTAAGCATAGAAATGTCCAAGAGACTATTGAGTCTTTTGCCATGATTTCATCCCATGAAAAAGGAAGTAGTGGTAGAGGTCATCCTTAATGCGCATATTGTAAAAGAATAGGCCACACTCAAGAGAACTGTTATTCACTTCATGGATTTCCTGAAATGACAACCAATATTTCCAAAGTTGAGAGTTGTGAGTCAAAATTATCTGATGAAGAATATTAAGAATATTTGAGAATGAAATCTAACAACCTAACTCAATCATCTATAACATGCGTTTCACAATCTATAAAGGGTCAAATCCATGGGTTATTGACTCACATCTATGGCCTTGACTACAATGATACTTTTTCTCCTATAATTAAAATGACTATTGTCAGACTCTTCCTTGTAATGGCAACCATTTTTCATTGGCCCCTTCATTAACTAGACATTAAAAATGCTTTTTTGCATGGTGATCTTGAAGAGGAGTCTACATGAAGCAAAATCCTGAGTTTGTTGCTCAGGGGGAGTCTGGTTGGGTTTGTAAGTTGCTTCACTCTCTTTACGATCTCAAGCAATCTCTACGTGCTTGGTTCAGGAAATTCAACTACAATTTTCAATCCTTTGGGCTGAAACGCATCGAGGTTGACCATTTTGTTTTCTATTGCGTTACCTCTTCTGAAAATGTGTATACTTAATAGTGTATGTTGATGATGTAGTTATCATAAGAAATGATCATTTTAAAATCTCCCAGTTAAAGGAGCATCTATGCAATCATGTCCAGACCAAAGATCATGGAAATCTAAAATATTTTCTAGGTATATAAATAGCTCAATAAAAAGGACAAAGTGGTAATTTCTCAAAGGAATTATGTTCTTGACATCCTCAAAGAAACAAGTATGATGGATTGTAAAATAGCAGATTGCCCCATGGATCCAAACCTAAAATTAATGGCAGAACAGGGAGAAACTTTCTCTGATCCAGAAAGATATGGAAAACTAGTTGGAAAACTTATTTATCTCACTATTACTAGAGTATATTTGTCCTTTGTAGTTGGTGTTGTGAGTCAATTCATGCATTGATCATTGGAATGATATCGTTCGTATTCTAAGATACCTTAAAAAGGCTTCAAGACAAGAACTACTTTATGAAGATAAAGGGAATGCTAAAAGTTTTGCTATTGTGACGCTGATTGGGATCTTATGGATGGATGCTCTACTACAAATATTGTGTTTTGCTTGGAGGAAAGATTGTCTCTTGGAAAAGTAAAAAGTAAAATGTTGTTGTCCGATCATCTACTAAAGCTGAGGATAGAGAAATGGAATCTCTTGCCTATGAGCTCATATGGGTAAAACAATTCTTATAAGAATTAGATTTTTGCAAACAATGTAAATGTACTGTGATAAAAACACACATTAAAATAAATTGCCATTTTATCCGAGAAAAGTTGTTGTCCAAAGAAATCTATACAAAGTTTGTTGGGTCAAATGATCAACTTGTAGATGTATTAACAAAATCATTAAAAGGTCCCTAAATTGAATTTATTTATTCCAAGCTTTGTATATACAATTTGTATGCTCCAACTTGAGGGAGAGTGTTAAAATAAACGATCTTTAATAGGATTTATTCTCATATGCTATATGGGCTTTATGTTGAAACTAGTTCCTAAAAATGTCTCTAGAATTCTCTTATGTTCATTATATCTGATGATCTCAAGATATTATAAATATGAAGCTCTTGAGAGGGGTTCAAACACACTTTCTCAAATTTACTCTAAATCTTCTTTACTTTAATCTCAAGTGCAAGTAATATTTAAATCTTATTATGTTAATATTTTTTATATCATAATTTGAATGCTAGTAATTATTATTATTTTTTATATATTAGGTACCTGATGAAGAAAATGTTCCTAATGCAGAAACAAATGATCAACATGAAGATCCATGATTGAAGAATGTTATCTGATCTTCATTTTGTCTAATTTTATGATTGTGAACAAAGATGTTGTAATGTTTCCTACTTTCACCTAAATTGTGTTATTTTACATTAATTTACCTTCAAGTTGTAAACTATGTACTTCTTTCCTTTAATGAATGTTATATTAAGGAGAATACCATCATTTTAGAATATTTATCTTTTGTCATTTTTTATTGTCTCAGGTATTTAAGTGCATTAAGAAAAAAGCAATTAACATGCATAAAAAAAACAATTGATGAAATTAATGGGAGTTTGAAATCCTAAGAAAAAAATACTAAATATAATGACACACATATAGGGGTTTGAAACCCCTAGAAAGTACCGAGGTTTTGAAACCACTGAGAGATATGAAATAGAGGTTTGTAACCGTCGATAATTTATTAGTTATGAAACCACAGGAAAATTATGTTTTTCTAGGAGTTACTTAAATCTGTCAATAATCTATTAACTATGCGGGGTTTACCTTGAGAAAGTTAAACTGCGGATAACATAACATACTTAGCGGGGTTTATAGTGCAATACATCATGAAATACCCACTTGAATGGAGTATGGAATTAATTTTACAAATAAAATGTACAAAGCACAAGTTATGCATAGTACAAGACTAGGCTACTTTCAGCAGCACATGCAACTAGATTGCATGTAGGATGCCAAGCTACTTGTAGCAGCCTGGAGCTTAAATTACAAAGAGAGTCAATGCTGCTAGACTCCGAATCAACGTGAGCTGCAAAACAGAAAGGGGAAAAAGGTTGACATAATTAAGAGCGAAACAAAAGATAAAGGCCAAAATTAGATAAAAAAAAATAGTGAAAACATATGTAGGAAACGCCAACCGTGGTGGTAAATTCCACGAGGCATTATGTTGCTTAGAGAAGGCCTTCTAGCCCTTGACTTGGCTTGGTGAATAGCCTTCCTGATAATGGTAAAATACCAATAAAAAAATAACTGTATTTGAATAGGTAATTCAAAATATGCAATGCCGGTTTAGTTTCACATTCATCAAGTTATACAGACATGACTTCGCAAAACACGGGAACTGAATTATGTTTGTTGGTCTCGTTGAAAGGAGCATAACTTTTTATGTTAAATCTTTTAGGGATGAGAATGTTTGCACTTTGCAATCTCAAAATTAGAAGAAAAATAACACGGATACAATAGAATTGTGATGCAGCTGTTGGCAGAAGGTGGCAAAATTAGTATTGGGGTGGGGGAGAGGAGACTCTCAAATATCAAACAAAAATCCGTGACAATGGAGTTAAAAGATAACAAACACCTGCAAAATCTAAAACAAAGAAAAGGGTTAATGAGTTTTTTTTTTTTTTTTTTTTTTATTTTTATGTGTGGGGTTGATCAAGTTTGTCTATGGGATTAGCTAAATCATGGATATTCCTTGTTGATTCATCTATGATTTCGCTACAGTATTTACTTAACCAAAAATTTGCGTAGATTTGAAGAACTGATTTTACTAGCGATTTTAGTTCATTGGACAAAGTTTCCTTGTATAGGCTATACGCAAAAGTTTGTTTGTATAATGTTAAATATTCTTATTCAAGGGATCCTCTCAATGATGAGAAAGATTCAGTTAATTTTGATACGGTTCAGGAACTTCAGCTCTAAAACCTAAATATATCTTGTATATCGTTAAAAAATGTTTTTATTAAATGGGATTTTCTCAATCATGAGGAACATTCAGTCAATTTTGATTTTATTCTAGAACTTCAGCTATGAAACAATTGCTTTTTCCCTTTTCAACCCAATTTTTTCTTTGGTACTTGTTTAATGCTCATATTCTTGAAATCTTGTTTGGTGGGACTGTGTTCCTCTAAGTTAATCATATTTATGTTGCTGTGTTGTGAGAAGAACCCAGGTTGGAATGGGTTAAAATCGAGTGAATTCATGAGTAATCAATGTTGCTTACGCGGCACGGGAAAGAGGAGTCCATATAGTCTACGGGATTTTGGTCAAGTTGGAGTGCAATCAATTATCAAAATCCATGTTGTAATTATTGTAAGAAATAAGGAGGGAATTGCTTCCTGCCCTATCATTTTATTTAATTCTGTTTTTGTCATTCGGAGTTTTATTTGAAGCGTTTGGAAAGGTAATGTGGTCCGGATAATGGATTTCGAAAGGGATACGTGACAGACCGGAAAATGGATTTTGGAAGGAGAAAAATACTGTCCAGAAAATAATTCCGAAAGAGAAAAAACATTTTCCGGAAACATTTTTCTTTTTTGGAAACAGAATTCCGGAATATATTTTTTGTTTCTGGATTACACTTTCCGAAAGTAATTTTAAAATAAGGGACAGAAATTAAATAAATTGATAGGGTGCAGGAGAAAAATGATTGGATGCAAGATGCACCACCCAAATGAGGACAGGTAATTAAAGAATGGCCCAATAGACCTCAAAATAGAAAGGGTGGCTTCTTAGTGCACCTCTCTTTTTTTCTTCACTTGCAACCCCATAAAATATTTTATTCCCGTTTTACTCCTGCAGGCACCAGTTATACATCTCCATTTTCATCTTCTTCTCCAATTCCCTTTTCACACCCACACTACTGGATCTAGTAGTAGAAACCACACAAGTCACACAGGTCATATGCATATCGCTCTAGTGTCTCAAACTAAAGTAGAAGAAATCTCACCCTTTGAGTTTTCACAATCTTCTCATGTAGAAATTAATTTTAGTGGTGTTGGTTTTGTGAAATCAATTGATGAGGCCATTGAACATCTTAGCTTTACTAGGTGATAAAATTGCTGTCATGCTCGTCCCCAAAATCCAACAAATGAGAATTTAGACAAATTTGAGTCCGTGGTGTTCTCGTGGAATGGTGAAGAAAGAAAAAAGTTTGGCGAACATGCTTGGATTTTTGATTCAGAAACTTGGAATCATATTACTGGCAAATCTGAATTGTTACCAAATATCTAGAGTTATAGTGATCCCCAATATATTCAAATTACTAATGGGAGTTGCATAAGTGCAAGTTTAGGCCTCAGGGACTAGTGATTTGTATGTCTCCTGAAAGCTGATTTGTAGATCTATCAAAGGTTGAGGCGTTAATTTTAGGATATGTTGAAATGTAATGTTTTTTATTATCATGTATGGGATCCCTTTTTTAGAGTTAGGGTTAGGATTAGGATCGGGCCTTGACTCTTTGTATTATGCCTATTATTTTCTTATATAAACAGTGGTAACACAATAACAGTGACAAAATTTCATTGTTTCATTTTTCTAAAATCTCTTCAAGTTGGTATCAGAGCCAGAACATCTTCTTTAGTTCATCTTCACTGTTTGTCATAGTGGTTGTTGTTGTCTGCTGCTTGTCTGTTGTCTTTCGCCACCATCCGCCGTGCTGTCCGTCGTCGTCGTCGTCGGCGTGTCTACTATGGCAAAGTCAGGGTTAGGTGCGCCTCGAGGAGCGCAACCCATCCCCACAAGTCATGCCCCTGGAAACCTCTACACGCGCCGCCACTCTCCGACGACCTTCAAGCGCGTGTTCACCACGTGCCGGAATCGCGCCCTGCCATCGTCGTTCGTCTCGCCGAAGCCTCCTAGGCTTATTTATGCTCTTGTTTCTGTGTTTTAGTGGCCATAGCTTGAACCTAGGGTTTCTTCTCAAGAGTTAAGTTTTTTTTTAAATGGCTTCTATGGGTGGAATGTCTCCCTCTCTATCAACTACTCCTATTATTACCTCTGCAAAACTAAACTGGAAAAATTACTCCTCTTGGTCAGCTTCGGTGGAGTTGTGATTTCTTGGTCAAGGCTATCATGATCATCTTGAAAAAGAGGTCTCTACTATTTCAGAGGAAGAGAAACCTAAGTGACAGAAATTGGATTTTCAGTTGTGTTGTTTTATGGCAATCGGTTGAGCAAGTGGGTCTTAGACATTTTCAGACCTTACAAGACATGCTTCTCTTTTTGGAAAAGGGCACATGACATTTTTGCCAATGACATTCAATGCCTCTTTGATTAGGGGTGTCAAAACGGGCCAGCCCGGCCCGTTTTGGCCCGGCCCGTTTTTGGCCCGTTTTAAATGGGCCGGGCCGGGCTGGCCCGACAAGGCAAAACGGGTTGTTTTTTTGGGCCCGGCCCGTGGGGTGGCGGGCCGGCGGGCTGGCCCGCCATCCTTTTCCTGATATGTTCATTTTGTGGCCCAAAATCAGATTTTAAATCTTTTCATTTCAAATTTAGTTGACTACATTAATTTGTATATAAATGTAATAGTACTACATATGCATTAA
>Ga0214542_1001745_pt1 | contig 44966 bp, 44 predicted proteins | sample CNSS1metaG_FD_160096 | JGI IMG/M metagenome (GOLD analysis project Ga0214542, IMG submission 160096) | Root nodule microbial communities from cowpea collected in UCLA plant growth center, Los Angeles, California, USA - CNSS1 | ecosystem: Host-associated > Plants > Roots > Nodule | place: USA... | reverse complement strand
TAATAAAATATCAATATAATTTATGATTTTTTTTTTGTTATTAGCATTATTCTCTATTAACAACTTTAAAACAATTTTAAATAAAGTTTAATGTAAAATATAAATTAAAATAAACTTAATCTTGTTAAAAATATTTACTTGAAATATCAATTTTTATAGAAATATTTCCGCACATTTATATAGAAATTAAATTGTGTTTAAATTTGGAGAGGGACAAAATTGCACAATTTTTTAAAAAAATTGGGACTAAATTGAGACAAAAATTAAAATACTGGAACAGAATTGAGAATAGTTAAATGTCACCTAACATAATATTGACACGTGGCACTATCACTTCCACGTGGTATGATGTCAGCTTGACACGTGACAAATTTTTTAATTTTTTTAAAGATTTTAAAAAAATAAATAAAAAAATTCAAAGAAAAAAAATCAAAAAATCAAAAAATCCAGAAACCGAGACATGACAACCCATTTAACACCGTTACTACACCACTAACGGAAAGGACTTGATTGCATCAAATTTCCCAAAATAGGGACCAAATTGAGATAAAAAAAATTGAGGGACCAAATTGATATTTTGCTACGAAAATGGGGACCAAAGGAATAATTTAACCTAAAAGTTATAATACATCACTTGATCAAAATGATACAAAGAATAAATAATAATCATAATAATGAAATTTTAACATAGATCTTGTATCTTTCGAACTTCAATTATGTTGGATGGTGATAAAAAAAATATTCATGACAATTACATTAAATTTTTATATTGCAGAAATAAAAGTTATTTATACAATTATAGTGAAAAAATTACAGTATGATTGGTAATGAGTTAGAAAATAAAAAATAATTAGATAAAATATATTGAAATAATATTCTACATAATGAAAATAAATAACAAATAAAAATATTAAAAAAATTAACAAATGTTTAGAAACACTTTGAGAGACTATTAAAAGAAATAACACAAAGAAAAACAAATGTATAATTAAGAATATGATAAGATGAAAAATACCTTAGATATCTAAGAAAACTTTTCAAAAGTCAACATATATACTCAATGGTTGAGAAATAACAAAAATTGTTTTAGCAAAACAAAAAAATTTTCAAATGAAATAAAAACTAATAATAATAAGTAAAGAATTTTTTTATATTACCTAGTAAACGAAATGTTTGTGCTATTAAATACATAAATTGAGAGTATTAAACTTTCTCATATTAAAGGAAAATATACAATAAATAAAAATATTAAAAAATAATATAAATATTCAAATGTGAGACATACATTTTTTTAATTGACATACATCTTTTTAACATAATTACATAAATGTTATGATAAAATGAAAAATATAATGAAGATGCGAATGAGTTTCATGACAAACCAAATAATTAGAAGAAATAAATAATAGTATATATATATATATATGATTACTTAATTAATTATGAATATTTTAATAATTTAAATGGGGATGGGTATTATGGCGGGGATATATACATCCCCATCCCCATCCCCATACCCAATTGAAAAAGTTGGGGATTCCCCATACCCATACCCATACCCATACCCAGTCAATGCAGGGATTCCCCATCAAAATGGGGACAGGTTTGGGCAATACCCACGGGGACGAGTTTATTTGCCATCTCTACCAATGAGGTGATTAATGTTTCCATCTTCCATTTCATTTACTTTAGCAAAGAAAAATAATAATATCAAGATGAGTGACATCTATATGGCCAAAATCAAAATCATCATCTTTATAAACACAAAGTGTGTTTCTATGTTCTTCTCCCTATTTTTAGGATGTTTTGATGTAAGACAAGTATGACCCAAATGGCCTTTACCACCGCAAGATAAATTATATTGTCATATTATTTGTCATTATTTTCATCTTTTCTTTTCCTTTTTTCACATTATTGTTTCACTTCAAATGACAAAATGCCTCTTTGAAATTTCCTTTATGACCATGAAAATATGAATTAAATGTTGCTATATTCACTTCTGGGAACAAATCATAACCAATTTAGTCTCATGGATGTTGTTGCATTCACTTCTAGGAATGAAGCATAATCAATCTGGTCTCATGATTTTTTATTTTATTAAAACTCATTGTTTTTTTTTGGCCATAAGAAGACATTCAAATGCTTTATTTCCACCTTTGTTTAGAGTATCATTAAGACTCATTGCATCTAGATGTATTTCAACCTTTAATACTCAAGAAGATGAGTAATTTTTCCTTGTAATATCAAAAGTCACAAAATAAAATTTTGTAAGATTTGACTTGTTTAAAACCGACTCATAAAATATTGATGATAATCAAATTTTATTTATGAAACTCTAAAATTAATATAGACAATAATAATAATAATAATAATAATAAGACAAATATGAAAATTGATAAAGCCAAATAATATTTTTATCACAAAAAAGAAGAATATAAGAAAAATTGTCAATAAGCAAAGGATTAGAAATAGCCTGAACTAAGGTACGCAAAGCATTGTCCTTAAAGAGAAAATGTCTCTTTTAACTCAGTTGTATAGCCTTTGTGCTGATAACGTTTTATAAAATAAATGAGAGAAAGAGAATAGAGAGTAGAGACTGATTTTCTGTGTGTACTTTATCAATAGGAGAAGTCCCTATTTATAGATACAAAAGACAACCAAAGGGATACAACTTAATCGTTACATTACTAATGATAACATCAATAGCAATCAATCATAGGTAACTACTAGCAACTCAATGGACATCCAAAAATTTCATAACAAATAATCAATAATTAATTCTCAAGAATTAATCATTCAAACTAACTCACAACTCCTTTATCAAATCACATATTCCTAGAACAAAAAATCACATAATGCATATAACCGATCCAACTCTATTTCCTTGTTCTAGTCATTACACTATTAACTTAACACACAATATAAAAGGAAAATGATAAACTAACTCCATATTCTGACCCCTTTTTTGACTCCATGAGGTGGCATGCGTAGGTGGCTTTTATTTTTTAAATTAAAATTAAGTTTATAAAACCATTTTAGATGAAGACGTGGCTTTTATTTTTTTAATTAAAACTTCTTTTGTAGAAAGACGTTATGGACAGTGGGTGTGGGTGTGAAAATTGAAGGGGCGAGAAATAGGTTTTCTTTGCGCAGAGCCAACAAAAACGAAGAAAGGGGAAAAGAAGAAAGAAAGGAGAAAGGAAGAAAGGAGAAAAAGGGAAAAGGCGTGTGTTGTAGTGAAATTGAAGAAGAAGAATAAGGGAGAAGACGAACCTCACGAAGTTAAGGTTTTTGTTGTTTTTCATTGTTCAATTCAACGTCGTGGTTCGTAGGTCTGGTTTTTTTTTTTTTTGCATTTCTGTAATACGCCAACACTTTTGTGGTTTTTTTTGTGAAATCGCCGTTGTGGGTTTTTTGGTTAAGGAACTAAGATTTTGTTTTGTGTTTGGTGGCATAGTCGTTTAAGTTATTCTTTAAAGGCAAAATTAACATCTATCTTGTGCAGGTGAATTACCATAACACTGTAATCGAAGAAGAAAAAGGGAAAAGACAAACCTCGCGAAGTTAGGGTTTTTGGTGTTTTCCGTTGTTCAATTCAGCCAGTGGTTGGTAGGTTTGGGTTATTTTTTTTGTTTTTGTGATTTTGGTGCTTTTTTTCCACCATTCTGGGTTTTTAAGTTAAGGAACTGTGATTTTGTTTTGTTTTTGGTGGCATAGTCCTGAGAGTCCATCTTGGTGTGTATGGTGATTTGTCGCAAGGTATGAAATCTTCATTGTTAAATTTTAATGACAAGTTTTTTATTACAAATAATGCTTGTTTCATCTTAATGAAGTCTTTCTTGGTGTGTATGATTTTTAATGAACCAAGTACTTTGATAGGTGCATGAATACTAGTTTTCTGAATTGGTTGATTAAAATTGTCTGTTTTTTTTGTGATGACATGTGTGCACAGAAGTGATGACCTGTGCTACATTTTTTGCAAGCATGTGGTATCACTTCATTTTTGGAACTCTCATACTATAGCAGTCAATACATGTTTATGGGGTGATTCACTTTGGATAATCTGTGTTGATTTGTAATTATTTCCTTCATGTGGTTTCATCCACAAGTGGATTAAACATGTTTGATTTGTTGGTGATGACTTATGTACACACAAGTGATAATCTCTACTGCATATTTTGCAATCATGTGGTATCACTCAATTTTTTGAACTTCCATATTATACTAGTCAATACTTGTTTATGGGGTGATTCACTTTGGATAATCTGAGTTGATTTGTAATTATCTCTTTGATGTGGTTTCATAGCCAAGTTGATTACACTTGTATGATTTATTGGTGATGACCTATTTGCTCACAATTGATTACCTGTGTTGAATATTTCGAAAGCATGTGGTATGACTCAATTTTTTGATCTTTCATGTCATACCAGTCAATATTTGATGATGGGGTGATTAAGTATGGGTAATATGTGTTGATTTGTAATTATTTCTTTCATGTGGTTTCATACTCAAGCGGATTAAACATGTCTGATTTGTTGGTGATGACTTATGTGCACACAAGTGATGACCTTTGCTGCATTAAGTGATTATGTGATAAGTGTTTTGTTCACGAGTGGTAGTTGTTCAAAGTGAGAAGAATTACGTTGAAGTAAGTCTAAGTACTGACATTGTGCTTACCTGAGTGATGTATTCATGTGATAAATATGAGTGCAGTCAGTGAGGGAAGTGATTTCAGTGTTGACTGCAAAGTATGATATATTTTGGAATTCAATTTATTTTGAAATTTGTTATGATAAAAATGACATAACTGTATTTTTTTTATTGTTCCATATTTGTTTTAGGCATTCATGTCGGACAAAATTGATTGGTAGTTTGAATAAGAAGTTAACAGAGGAACAAAAGTCATTTATTTGTGGAACACCATTTGGATGGTTGGTTGAGTTGAAAGAGTCTGTGAAAATATCTAGGAATCTTTTGAGTCCATTAATTAGTAGGTGGGTGGAAAGGTTGGGGGGTTTCACATGAGTACAAAATTTGTTGGATTTACCTATTTAGATGTATGTCTTGGTCTAGGTTTAAGGGTGGTTGGTGAGAACATTGATTTAAATAAGGAAGGGTTAAATAGTGATTCAAAGAATTTATTTGGAACTACCAAACTTGTTCATATCGAAATGGTATATGATTACATTTTAAAACATATTAAAGAGCTTTGTTTAGATGATTTTGGTAAGCTTTATGTTTTGTTAGCAATTTCTGAGTTTTTGTTGCCCAATCGTAGTGGAACCGTTTTTTTCTATTTTGTTCAACATTGTTGATGACCTTGGTAGTATTGGGAAATTTAATTGGGGTCGAGTGGTGTATTGAGTATTTGGTTGGGAGTATTTGTGAAGCTAAATTGTTCTTGAAGTTGAAATAAAGTACCAAACACTTCCATGTAGCTGTATATGTTTATTTGTTACAGGTAGTGTATGTTAAATTAATTTCAAACTCGTTTGATGACTTTAAAATATTTGGTTATGAGTTTTGACTGATTTTGATTACAATTGTGGCAGTTATGGTCTTTTGACCATTTTTTGATTCCGAATTTAAAGGATTGTCAGCGCACGACCAAGTTTCCCAGAATCTTGCATTGGATGGAAATGAAAGCACGGGACAATCTAATTAAAAGGAGTTTGACAAATAACACTGTAAGTTAGGTTTTTTTTATACGATTTTATTTATTTTTGAAATGTGTCATCTATACTTATTGATGGTTGTTGTGAATTGTTGCAGGTTGTTGCAGATGTTGTTGTCTCTACAGAAGAGCTGACCAATTCCTTCGTTAAAGAAGGTTTTGAGGTATATGGACGTCGAAATAAGGGTAGTAAAATAGTTGACTTAATTAAAGTTGTTGAACATCAAGAAAGTGTGCAAGGGGAATTGTAAAAAGAACTTTTAGACTTGAATGCAATGATGATTGAGAGGAAGAACCAACGGCAGTAGCACGAGGGCAAACTGAAGTTTTCTGAGTTTGGTGAACCAAGTGTTGGTGATTTGCATACACCTAATGCCAACCACCTCAAGGGCTTTATTGAATTTGGCGATTCTGGTGAGAGGGGTCATGTCGAAGAAGTACATTTTCCAAATTAGGAAGCACAAGAATCCGAACAGAACAACATGTATGTGTGACGAAGGGATGGTCCTCAGATGCGTGTCAAGAGTTTTGCAATAAGAACTCCTTTTGCAACATATAGTAGGAGGAAGCGCCATAAGTAGTTGATTTAGATAATTTATGTTTGTTATAGTTAGGATTTATATTGCTAACTTTGGTATTTTTTATGTGTAGACTTTGTGGAAGTGATTTACTCTCAGATTTTTTGTTTGGCTTACTGATTGATTTATGAAATTTTGAGTGGTTTATGTGAAGTTATAGCTGAATGTTGTTCATCCTAATTTTCATTGAGTGCAAATAAAATTTATAGTAGGTAAACAATTAATATGTATGTGGTCATAAATTTAGTAATATTGGTTACCACACAGATCACAAATAAGTAATTATGTGTAAGATGTTGTTCACAGATCAACACTTAATATATCATTGATCTACATTTAAATATTTGAGAGTTATCATGTCTTTCATGTTTTACCAATTATAATACACCGGGTTAATATATAATATGTGATGTAGGACTTGTGAACCAAATAGCCCATACCAAAATTGATGTTCTTCAAAATAGTTTACTCTAATCTCATACCAGGTTTTTTCTACATGTGCAAATTTTTTGGACCAGGTCACTACTTAATAGTTCTTGAGTCATCATATAATTTTAATAGAGACAAGAAGAATATCATGTTGGAGTTGTGGATGAATTATCCCACACGAAGTTTGTTGATGTTCAATATGTTTCATATACACAATTAAGGTGTTATGTTTCATTAAATAGGGACTACTTATTGACACCCTTACCCAAATACCTTAGTTTATGAGTGTGCACAAAATGTGAAGCGTAGATCAACACTTAATAGTGCAATGGTCAATACTTAAAATTATCAGAGTTATGATGTTTTTCCTCTTTTATCAATTATCACACACCTAGTTTGGTATGGTTTTTATTCGTAGAATATATGTTAGTAAGTTTTATTAATTAAAAGATAGTGGGCTTAGTAGAGACCACGAATTTTGAAGGTGTGCAAAATGTTTAGTGTAGGTCAGCACTTAATACTTGATTGGTAAACATTTATTATTGTGATAGTTGACATGTATGTAATGTTCCACTTGTACCATAATTTTCCCACAGGTCCATCATGGACAATATCCTACATTATATTTTATTCAATTTATGTGGTTGATTGTAAGTGAGGTCCATATTGAAACCCTTTTCATACATTCAAAATTTTGAGGGTGTGCAAAATCTTTATCGGTGATTAACAGTTAATAGTACATAGATTACCATATAATATTTCTTGAGTTGAAATCAATGCCCTGTAGGAGGTGTTGACTAAGATCATCAACGTTTGTTGTTGAAGTGAGTGAATTACATGAATACCAAAGTGCACAAAATAAGTTTAATATCATACATGTAGTAGATCCTTCCAAACACGTAGTGTCATGAAAATTAAAATTAACAACAGAAACACAAAAGTTAAAAATAAATAGCATAAAAATTAAAGACATTAAACAGTCATGAGTTACGTTAGTGATATATTATCCAGAACAGAAGATTCACCTTTGGAGCTCTCTCCAACCTCAAAACATGGAATATTGGTGGATGGAGGAACCATCCTCTGCAGTATATCCTCCACATTAGTAGTGTTTGACAACATTTGCGTTCAGATGGGAATTTATACTAGTCTGGGCATTAGCTTCCACGTTTTGTTTGACAACATAGTTAAGTCGCGCCACAAGCATAGAAGTTTTAACTTCTTCTTCAGTTGGATGACTTATATCATACTTGAAAACCTATTCATGTCATAAATTATTATATTGTGTGACTTGAAAACATGCTATGAAATAAAGAAAATATATAATTCTTTGAAGATTAGTTATTTGCCTTAACAATGTTCCTAAGTGTGATGTTGAGGTACCCAAAAGGTCTGAATATGACAACCTATTCAATGAAAATTCATAAAGTTTTATGAGTAATTGTAGATGAAGAGGAAAAACAATAAAGAGACATAATTTCATAGTTTAATTACTTCTTTCAACAACTATACAGAGCCAACACCAATGTCACTACCAAACTCACGATCCGATAGAACTTTATTGTGTAGGCTTCCCTTGGTTGTATCAGTTGGGTCCTGACATAGACATTTTCCACATAAGCGATAAGTAAATAATGGACTGCACCAAAATCACTAAATCAAAAATAACCTTAATAGTAATGAGCATGTCCCCAAGGTCGTTTGGTTTGCATTCTTTGACAACACAAGCCACAAAAGGCAATCTATTCATTGATTTTCTCTTTGATAGTGGAGTTATATTTTTAATGTTTCCGTCGTCAACTAAACCTGGAAATTATGTGATTTTAATTAATTAAAATTCTGTCATAAAAACTTCAGTAGTAGTGGTTTTACAGTAAGGAAAAACATGCTAACCGTGGTGTTTGATGAACTTTTCTGCCCATGTCCATCCCTTGGTATAGAAATCTCGTGCATGACTGGCAACAACCATGTTGTTCAAAAACTTGTGTATTATGTGTTTCATTTAACTCTTTGTTAAGCAAAACAACTTGGGCATGTCTAGCAAGGCCAGGGATGAAAGTGGTGTTGACGTTGCACCATTCCAAAAATTCTTTCAAAACAAAATCATTAACAATAAGAGCCTCCCAAGGATCCATTTTGTCAACCAAGAGTGGTTTCCTCTTTTGCACTAACCACTAAGTTCTTAATCTTGTTAATTATGTCTCGCAAGGTGATTGGTTTCTTCTCGAATAGTGAACCTACTACCCCACTTACATCAACATCAAATTCAACACATTTACCAACCATACTAAGACCTAGGCATATACAAACATCATAAACTGATAACCCCACCAAATGTTGACCTACACGAATGTATTCCCCTTGTGGAACCCATCTACGCAAAACTTCCTTCAACAAAGGACAATTTATTTCCAACGCATTGTCCACCTCCAAACACCATCTAAATGGTGTTGCCTGATTCTGCTTACAGTGGGTGTCTTTGAGTACATTTTTTTACTTCAACAATGTACTTGCTTTCGCACCTATGCACAATTCGCACCTATAGTACCATAAACAAAATATTATTTATTATAAACAATAAAAAAATTATATCACATAATGATTTAAAATATACCTGATCATCATTTTTCACCACCTTCGTCTTCTTCCCCTTATTGCCTACTTCCGGACTACATTTGCGTTGACGTTTACTAGACATCTTACTTAAAATCCCTAATTAACATGCCAAGTTCATTGAAATTCATCAAACATATATATACAAAGGAACACATATAACTGTAACTTGATTAGATGCACCAAAGTTAATCATCTCATAAACAAGTATTGACTGGTACAACAAGAAAGATAAAAAAAATTGATTGATAACATGCTTGCAAAAAATGCAACAGAGGTCATCACTTGTGTGCACACAAGTCTTCACCAAAAAATTAGACAAGTTTAATCAACCTGAGTATGAAACCACATCACAGACATAATTACAAATCAACACAGTTTACCCAAAGCTAATCATTTCATAAACAAGTATTGAGTCATACTACATGCTTTCAAAAATTTCAACATAGGTCATCACTTGTGAGCAAATAGGTCATCACCAATAAATCATACAAGTGTAATCAACTTGGCTATGAAACCACATCAAAGAGATAATTACAAATCAACTCAGATTATCCAAAGTGAATCACCCCATAAACAAGTATTGACTGGTATAATATGGAAGTTCAAAAAATTGAGTGATACCACATGATTGCAAAATATGCAGTAGAGGTTATCACTTGTGTGTACACAAGTCATCACCAACAAATCAAACATGTTTAATCCACTTGTGGATGAAACCACATGAAGGAAATAAGTACAAATCAACACAGATTATCCAAAGTGAATCACCCCATAAACACGTATTGACTGCTATAGTATGAGAGTTCAAAAAATGAAGTGATACCACATGCTTGCAAAAAAATGCAGCACAGGTCATCACTTCTGTGCACACATGTCATCACAAAAAAAAAGACAGTTTTAATCAACTAATTCAGAAAACTAGTATTCATGCACCTATCAAAGTACTTGGTTCATTAAAAAGCTACTTCAACTTCGACTAATTTCACATCCAAAGTAAACCCAACAATGAACAATCATCTACTTCAAATGCAAAAAATCAAAACTTTAGGTCTGTTAAACACTAAAACAAACCCTAACACAACAAATAGAAAAAAAAACCTGTCGTTCGTAGACTTGCAACCTTTGAAAACAATGGTTGAACAACCCAAACCCAATGGAGGAGACGCTTCGATAGAACTCCCTTTCACAGCAAATGCCCGTCGTCAACAAAACCCCATCGTCAACAAACCCCCATCGTCCGCAAACCATAACCCTTTCAAGGTTTAGCTGTGAGAGAGAATCCACCACACTGTGCTATCTTTTGTGCTCAACGCCTTTTGCTATCTTCCTTCGCCAGACAAACCACTCAAAAAAACCATTGTCGTTATCGGTGAGAAGAGAAACTATGAGTGTGCGAGAGAGAAGGGAGTGAGAAGAGAAACTACGAGTGCGCGTGAGAAAAGAGAAACTGTTCAAATTTTCGAGTAAAAGCCACGTCTACATCTAAAATGGTTTTATAAAATTAATTTTAATTTGAAAAATAAAAGCCACCTACGCATGCCACCTCATGGAGTCAAAAAAGGGGTCAGAATATGGAGTTAGCTTATCAGTTTCCAATATAAAATTAAACCCAATCATTTCCCTCAAATATCAAGATTCAATTTCTTTATGCTTCTAAGCTGCAATATCATAGTAGGACTCATTTGAAACAATTTAAAGAAGGAATAAACTCAGCCATTCACACAGAGTTTCTCAAAAAGCCTTAATCATCAATTATAATAGTAAGAAAATCAATCGAAAATAGATTCTTCATTCTATCATGTGCAAACTTGAACTATTTAAACATTATTCCAAACAATGGAATGATGAATGCAATATGTAACCAAGCTTGTGTAACAAAAACACTGCACGCAGACAAGAACACCAATTAGAACTATGAAACATGAATACAAATCAAGAATTGAACAATGAAACCTTAATAGCAAGCATCATAATCGGTGAAGATGAAGTTAATTGCATATGAATTGAAATTTAATTGAAACTAAACTTTAGAAAACAGAAATCTAATGCAAGTCCAGTGAGTATATGACAAATGTTCGAACAAAGGATTCAAAATAAAAATCCAATAGAAACCATAGGGGAGATTAAGAATGAATACCTTCGTTGCAGTGATATTTCTTTTCTTTGCTATCCCAATCTTTCTTCTCCTTTCTGACTGTTCAAACCCTATTACCTCCCCTTTCTGCTTTTTCTCCTTTCTTATTCTTCTTTCTCCGCCTCCCGCTTCCAAAAGACCAAAACTGAATCCCCATTTTTTCTTTCTTTTCCTCTACTTTTATAGTGTCTCCCCGAGTGAGTGAAGTGTACGTTGGCTAGAGAAGCGTTGAAGCGTCAGGTGTTGGGGGTAATTCAGTTAGTTGTTTGAGTTTGTTAGGTGTGTGAATTAATAGGTGCATTAATGGTGTGTGTGTGTGTGTATGTGTGAAAGTGAGTGTGAGGTGCAGTGGGGTGTGCAGGTGAGTGGTGTTTTAATGGGCTTAGGTGGGAGATATAGTGTGTGTCAAGTGAGTTAGAGGTGAGTGCATGCATGGTGCAGGTGTGGTGCGTTTGGTGATATGCATGAGTGTTGTGAGGGTACATGCATGTGTGAGTGAGTTAGGGGTGAGTGCATGCATGGTGCAGGTGAGTGGTGTAGTGAGTGGTGCAGGTGTGAGAATGGTGAGATGAGTGGATGTGGATTATAGTGGATTAGTGATGTTAGCTGTGAGGGAAAAAAAGTGCATGGTGCATGTGTCCATGATGCATGAATGGTGATTTGTGATAAAGGGAGGAAAAGAAAATGAACACACTTTTCTGTTATGTCAAAGTATTTCGGTGTTTATTTTTATTTTCACTCATTCTAAATGTAAGGCCATTTTTTTTCTCTGTCCTTTTATTTTAAGGGCTGCCCCAGTCTATTGGGCCTAAGGGCTGGCCCAAAAGAGAAATTCAGACCAAATTTGCCCTAACCCTAACCATTGTGCTCACTTTCGTAAAACAGACCCACTTCCTTAGAGCTGCTGTAGTCTTCCTCTGCTAGGGTTTGGACCTTCACCGCCTTCGAGCTAGTTCAGTCTCGTCCTCTAAGCCACGTAAGTTACTCCTTAGCTAATATTAGTCTTCCTCCAACTACGCTTTCATAATCCCAGTTAGGGTTTCGTGGTAACCTTGTTCTTGTTTTGTTCCACCGTTTGTTTGTAGTTATTGGGTCTGTCTGTAGAACTATGGTGCTCACTGTTGCATATCAAAGTTCTTGCTAGCTCTTCCAGGTAAGGGAAGCTAGGGATTTCATGTCAGTTTGATTCTTGCTTATTTTGTCAATGTTTGCATGATTGTGTGGTTGATGTGCTACTGTAAACGCTTGGATGAATGGTATTACTGTTTGGGCATGAGTGTATGACTGCTGTAGGGAGAACAGTGGTGAGACCCGATATTTTTGCCCAAGCGACCCTGTCTCGCCTAGGCGAGACTTGCAGGAACAAACCCTAACTCGCACTTGAGCTCTTGTTCAAGCGGAGGGCTTTCGTTTTGAATGAGGTACTATCTCGCTCAGGCGAGAGATGCTCGCCTAGGTGAGAACGTATGAGAGCTCGAGGTGTGTCGCTGTAGTTACAGCCCAGGCGAGGAACCTCACCTTTGGGCGAGGAGTGGGTTCGCTCAGGCGAGGAGGACTCGCCTAAGCGAGAGTGCGTAAAACCTCCAAGGGCCTTTGTCGCGATCTCACCTAAGCGAGGGCCTGCAGCTTGAGCGAGGGGACTCCTCTCGCTTGAGCGAGGGCTTTTGGCTTGAGCGAGATCCGTTGCAGGCCTCGCTGTTTTCTTCACTTGGTTGTTATGGATTGTTTTGTTGATTGATTTATATATTTTAAGTATGAAGTATGAGAAAGGCATGGAATATATGTAGTTATGAATTAAATTGATATGTTGGTGTGATCTTAGTATGTAAAATGAATGACATGGTTGGTATTAAAGTGGCAATGGTATTGGTATGAGATGAAATTCTATATTCATCAATTGGGAAGAATGAGATGGTATGGATTCAACATGGAATGTGAATGAGGATGGGCTACAGAGGTTGGCATGAGGTTTTAAACGCATGATTAATATTATTTGATTGTTTGAATATATTTAGTATGTGGTCAGTACGTAATTCCTTGAAATCTCTAGGTGAGATTTCAAGGTCGTGCTTCAGTGGTCGGGATGTAATTCCATGACCCATGTTAGTGGGAGTTCATGGTGGTGCCCCATCTATATAATTTGGTTAGGATTCAAGGTAAGGTTGCATCCTAACGCTCTAAGGAGTCAGTTAGTCTCACATAGAGCGGACTGACTCTTGTGGTGAGAGTGGTAGGAGGCCTGAAATTCATTAAGGGCTAACCTTGTCTGTGGGAGATTGAAACACTGTAACACTTGTAACACTTAGCTCGGGGGTGAGCAGCTCGGGGGTAAGTAGGATAATCCACCACAAGTGCAAGCGTCCGCTGAATCCAACTAGATTATATGTAATCCAGATGAGTCGAGTCTGGGTCTAGTGTATTGTTTGAGAAGTCATAACATGATTGGTTGATATATACTGCTCGGATTGTGTAATAGCATGTGACTGCATGATAAACGATTTCTACTCTAGCTTACCCTGTTTTCTTGTTTGGTTGTCTTGTTTGTGGTTCTTTTCCTTTTGCGATGATCATCAATTTATTGATGTGAGCAGATGCGAGAGGTTCTCGCGGTCAATAGGGGAATGATGACTATACTGCTTAGTCCGCCTGGGCTGGCTCCCGCTTAGTGGATTTTCATTTAGGGCTAAGGCCCATGTATTGTCTTCTCTTGGAATTTACTAAAATTATTATTACTTGTATTTGGCATCGTGGTGTGCCTCTTTTATCAACCTTTAAGTACTTGGGATATCTGTAGGAGTGACTTTATGCTCCGTTGATCTTGCTTCTTATATTATACTATGTGACATTTCCCTTAATTAGCTTTATTAATTAAATGGGGTGTTACACTAAACATAAAATACAAGCTACTATATAGAGTCTCATAATAACTCTTTAACTCCATTATTTGTTAACGACAAGCCAGCAGTAAAACACATTAAAAACTGAATTAAAAGCAAAATAAAGAGTAGGGACTTTTGGGCATTCAGATTCTTGCAGTAAGAAAAACTTCCCAATAAATGTTGGAGGTTATGAGTTTAATGCTTAACATATTCGTCCCTTAAACTCAATTCTTTCGCATCCTCCATTCCAATCATCTTGAAGTTTTCAAACAAAGCAGTTGGAAATGACTGTGATAATATCTGCTACTTGGTCATGACTTGCAACGTGCACCATTTTTACTTCTCCATTCTTCACATGTTCCCTAATAAAATGAAAACGAGCATCAATGTGTTTACTCCTCTCGTGATGAACTTGATTTTTTGCCAATTCAATAGCTGATTTGTTGTCAACTCATATTTCAGTTGCTTTAAGTTGTTGCAAATTTAACTCGCATAATAAAGTTCTTAGCCAAATCGTGTGGCACACACAGTAAGATGCTGCCACATATTCTGCCTCACATGTTGATAGAGTGAAAATTGGATGCTTCTTTGAGAGCCATGTAAATGTTGTATTTCCCATGTAGAACACATATCCTGTTGTACTTTTGCAGTCATCTATATCTCCACACCAATCACTATCAAAATATTCCACCAACTTGAATTCATCTGGCTCTGAGTATAGTAGCCCAAGTGACTCTATTCCTCAAATGTATCGAAGAATTCTTTTAATAGCTTTTAGGTGCGAATGTCTTGGATCTTCCATGTATCAACTCACTACACCAACATTATATGCAATGTCTGGACTTTTACATGCTAGATATCGTAGACTCCTACCAAACTATGGTATTCACTAGCATTTACTTGGTCTCTTCCCTCAAATCTAGAGAGTTTTGTACCGAGCTCCATTGGAGTAGCTACCGGATTATAATCTTTCATCTTGCTTTTCTTCAAAATATCCTTTCTTATATGCTTCTTGTGACACAAAAATTCCAAAGTCTCCTTGTTTGATCTCAAAACCAAGAAAATATTTCATCAACCCCAAATTTGTCATTTCAAACTCCCTCAACATAGCATCTTTAAATTCTTCAACCATTTCCTCATTACTCCATGAAAATGAGATCATCAATGTAAAGAGCAATAAGAAGTAAATTGCCTTATTCTTTCCTTACATATAATGCATGCTCATAAGGACATTGTAAGAATTTACTCCTTTTGAAGTAAGTATCAATTCGGGTCTTCCATGCTCGGGGTGCTTGCGTAGAGCGCTTTCCTTAGCTTCCACATTTTGCTCTCCTTTCCAGATTTCATGTATCCAGGCGATTGCTCTACATATACTTCCTCTTCAATAAGTCCATTCAAGAAAGCAGATTTGACATCCATTTGATAGATAGGCCACTCAAGTTGTGCATCTAGTGATAAAAGAAGTTGCACTGTCTCCATTCTTGCAACCGGAGCAAAAACGTCGTCATAATCGATTCTTACCTTTTGTCAGTAAGCTTTTGCAACTAGGCATGCTTTGTACCTTTCAATCTCACCTTGGGCATTTATCTTCGTCTTGTACACCCATTTTACACCTATGGGTCTATGTCCTTTTGGCAACTCCACCAAATCCCAAGTTTCATTTTTTTCAATTACTTTTATCTCTTCATCCATTGTAGCTTTCCACTCCTTGTCTCTTATTGCCTCCTCAAAAGCAATGTTCTCTGAGTTTGCTAGTAAACAATTCAGATGTACTTCTTTGGTTGAGTTTATAGTTCTTACAGACTCCGCATCTTAGGTTGGTGTGGCTCTTTTTCTTCTTCTTCATCATCATGAACTTCAGAAGTCATTGGAGTGATTATTGGTGCAACACTCAATGACTTTCCTTGTTTTGCCTCCATTTGATTCTTCCAATCCCACGTATTTTCTTCATGCACTTGTACATCTCGACTCACAATCAACTATTTGTCAATTGGATCAAACAACTTAAAAGCCTTTGTCTTCTCATCATACCCAACAAACACATATTTCTTATTCTTATTATCAAGTTTGGTTCTTCTTTGGTCTGGTATATCATATATGTGCGTAGGCCACACTACCAAACACTTGAAGGTGTGATACAGTTGGTTTATGGCCGCTTCAAGCTTCTTGTGGTGTTTATTTTCCAATTTTGAATGTGGATATCGGTTTTGCACATACACAGCATATTGCACTACTTCCGCCCAAAACTCCTTCAGCATGTCTTTGCTTTTCAACATTGATCGAACCATATCAAGAATCGTTCGATTTTTTCTTTTGACAACACCATTTTGTTTAGGTGAATATGGTGCTGTAAAAAATCTTTTAATAACTTGTTCCTCACAATAGTTTATGAAAGCGGCTGACATGTATTCTCCGCCTCTATCTGACCGCAAAGCCTTGATGTAAAGATTGGTTGTCTTCTCCATCATAACTTTGAACTTTTTAAACACCTCAAAAGCTTCTAATTTTTCCTTCAAAAAATAAACTCAAGTTTTCCTTATATAGTCGTCGATGAAAGTAATAAAATACCTCTTTTCACTAAAAGACTTTGGAGTGATTGGACCACATATGTCGGTGTGTATTAGCTTAAGATATCTCCTTGCATGATATTCTGCCTTCTTTTGAAAAGTTGTCCTTGCTTGCTTTCCAAGTACACAATCTTCACAAAATTTCTTGATGTAGTCCATGTTTGGGAACCCATGAACCATTTTATTTTTTGCTAATTTGTTTAGTGCACCATAATGTAAGTGTCTGAATCGTAAATGCCATAGCCAAGCTTTGTCTTTTGTGTTGACTTGCAAACACTTTTCTTGTACATTCTTCAAGTCAAGTTTGAATATTCGATTCTTTGTCATTTCAACGTTTGCAATTACTTGATCATTTTTGTCCTTCAATTGGCCCATACTCAAAATATTACTTTTCAAATCTGGTACATAATATACATCCTCCATGGTACCTTCTTTTCCATCCTTTTGGGGAAAACATATTTTTCCTCAGACTTTGACCGAAATCTTTGTTGAGTCTCCAAAGGACACATGTCCATCTTCTATCTCTTGTATATCAACAAAGAGATGTTTGTGCCCACACATATGATTGCTAGCACCGGTGTCTAGATACCACACCATGCCACCATCCAAAGCATTGCCTTCATAGGCCATCAAGATAATGCCATCACCTTTTGTGTCATCTTTCTCAACCAAATTTGCATTTTCTTCCACTTTCTTTTCAGCATAGCAATCCTTTGCGTAGTGTCCATATTTTCCGCAATTGTAACATTTGACATTTGAACGATTAGAACGGCCACCTCTTCCACGTCCGCGGCCTCGTCCTCGCCAATTTTGCTGGTTCATTTGTCCTCTCTCTTCATTGCTATTTCCACGCCCACGGCCTCCATTGCGACCAAAACTGCGACCTCTACATCCACGTCCTTTTTCTCGGTTGTGTTGTGCATACATCACCTTATCCTCCCTGAAGGTCATCTTTGTTTGTAAAGCTCGAAACTTCTTGTTTCTTTTTCTTCTTTTGTTGTTCATGCACTTCAAGTGAGCTTGCTAGGTCATCGATTTTCATTTCTTCCAAAATTTTTGACTCCTCAATTGCACACACAACATTTTCAAAATCACCGGTCAACGATCGAAGAATTTTCTCCACGACCCTTGCATCTGTGAGGGTTTGTCCATTGCCTTTGAGTTGATTAGCTACCGTTTGCACACGAGTAATGTAGCTAGATACTTCCTCCGACTCCTTCATCTTCATGGCCTCCAACTCACCACATAATGTTAGAAGACATACTTGTTTGACTTGATCAGCACCCTTGAACACCTTTTGTAAAGTGTCCCATGCTTCCTTCGAGGTTGATGCACTAGCAATTTTTTCAAAACCCGATTCATTAACATCTCTATACAACATGTATAAAATTGTCTTATCTTTCGATCGTCTTTCTCTCAACGCTTTGCGTTCAGCAGTCGTATATCCCGTGGTAATTTGTGGTTCTTCGAAACCTTCTTGGACCACTTCCCAAGCATCTTGAGACCCAAGCATAGATTTAATTTGGATGCTTCAATTGTCGGAGTTTTTTCCCTTTATGAGTCGGGCCAGTGGCAGATTATTTGTTACACTCGCCATTTAGCTCTGATGTCAATTTGTGATAAAGAGAGGAAAAGAAAATGCATGAGTGTGTGTTTTACATGAATTTGAGAAAGATAAAAAATGTGAGTGGAGTGTGGGTCCCTCGAGTGTGAGAGAGAAAAAAAAGACATGTGGCAACCTTGTATAGGAAGGAATTTCTGGAGTGAAGAAAATAGGGGTATGGTCAGAAATAAGAATTGGGCTGCTCAAAATAAGATTGAGTGGTAAGAAAATAGAGAATGAAGTATGATATAAGGAAAAATTTCCACTATTTTTAAGTAATTCAACCAATTTATTTTTCTTTCAATTTTTATTTTATTATTATTATTTTTTATCTTTTTTACTCTTTATATCACTTATTTTTTATCCTTTTTTATTACTATTTACCACTTACTATTTTTTTATTCTTGAAATATCTTTTATCTGTTTGGACGAAATTAGGTGTTGACATCCATTGTCAACCATGAACTCCATCAGCCATGCTAGAATAGTGCCGGCAACACCTCCTTCACCACTCTCGGACCTTCGCTAAGGTACAAGTATAGCTGTCGTGCCAAAAGTCGACCACCACAACAACATTTCTGCTTCGTTCGTCCCTACACCTAAGTAATCCTAGAGGAAGAAACCCTAATTTTGGGAGAGAGAAAGGGATCCATGTGTGAGTCTGCGATTGCATAGTCAAAGGGTCAAACTTGGTCAAAACAATGAATTTTGGGCAAATTCTGGATAGAATTAAATTGGACAGAAATTATCTTTGATATATCTCAAATTATCAATAGAGAAAATCTTCCAAATACTTTAGAAATTGATAAAATCTGTTAATTATTTTAGTGATATTATATCAAAAGATAAAAGATTTCAGCAACCGAAAATATAAGATTCAAGTCCAATCAATGCTTATATAAAGAGACGCAAGGGAGTAGAAGAAAAAGAAGGCTTAAGACTTCGGAGTTTAGGAACCCTTAAGGAGCCCTAATTTCATTTCTTCTCTCTCTCTCTCTCTCTCTCTCTCTTTCTTCTTATTCTTTTTTTATTTTACTTTTGCATTGAGTGCTAAGCTTCAAGGGTTAGTTCAAATGTAATTTCTTAATTGGATTCTGATGTTAGATCAATTAACTTGTTTGTTCTTTTTATTTTTCTTGAGATTTATTTTCATCTATGACTTTTAGTTCTTAATATAGTAAAAATAATGATTTTTACATTGAAGTGTTGAATCTTCATAACATAACAATTGTATGAGTCCAAGAGTTTTTAAATTTTAATTGAGAAGTTACTTTGATTAATTTTAGAAACTTTCATATGATTGTATGAGTTTTTGCTAATAATTGAGAGGTGAAAACTTAGATTAGAATTAATCAAGAAGTTACTTTGATTAATTAGCTTTTTACTAGATATAAGAGGTAAAAGAATGGACATGATTAGGATTAGTAATATTTAATTGAGAAGTTACATTGATTAAATTTACTATGATTAATCTACAAAGTTCTTGCTTTTTATTGAGAAGTTACTTTGGTTAAAAGTAAGGACACCAACAAATTAATTGAGAAGTTACATTGATTAATTTGAAGTCTTAAACAAGAAATCAAGAACAATAATCTTTGGGGGAACCAATGATGAATCTTATTTTGAAAAAACAGTGGAATCGACCTATTTTTCATTACTATTATTTTTATCTTATTTTATCTTTTTATCTTTATCTCCTATATTTTTGTTATTTTATTTGACTAATTCTTTTGTATAGTTTTATAAGACTAATTAGTTAAAAAAAAATCCGTGTTCGTTGGGGAGACGACTTTGGGTTACTTTACAATTTCTGTTTAGTTGACTACTATCTTAGCAATATTGACGCTGCTATAGTTTAGTAGTATTAATTTGATCACGTCAACGATAATATTATGATAAAAGACATTTTTCAATTTTTAAGTTATTTCTTATTTTAAAATTTAATTATATTCATGTCAGCACTTTCGTTACACATGTCATCAATCACTTAACACTGTCCAAGATGGAGAATGAATTCCAAACATTTTAAAAGCATAAGGATATTTTCTATTTGAACTTTGGAGACTAATTCCATTTTCGCATGAAAGTGTAAGGATGAAAAACATACTTAATCATATTTATTTTTACAAACATTTTTAATTTCAAAAAAAAAATATTAAGGTTTTCTCCTGTCATATCATGTCATGTAAAATTAAACTAAAATAAAATACGGCTGAGGTATATTGCACCTCATAAATTTTAAGTCAAAAGCTTTCAGAATTTTTTTTTTGTTTTTTTTTGTAAAAGAAGAGGATGATTGATTTGTGAAAACAAAAATTGAAATTGTTTATTGTATTCGGGAGAATAAATTTCAAAAATGATAGTAGAAGTGACATGATGTACAAAAGAAAATGATAGGGACAAGGTGCAGGAAGTAATTGTAAGAAAAAAAGGTTTAAATATATTTGGATCCATGAATCCTGCCAATTTCAATTTTTGACCCGTGCAATATTTGTCAATGTAATTTAAAATAGAATAGAAAAAACTAAGAAATGATTTAGGAAATACGAGGGAAAGATAATTTAGTTGCAAGGAGTAGAGATGATAACGGGACGGGACGGGACGGAGACGGGGAAGGGGACGGGTTTTGCTATCCCATATCTATTCTCATTGAAAAAATTCATCCTCATTTTCATACCCAAACCTAACGATATAAAACTTTTGTCTCATCCCCATTTCTACTAAGTAACGGGTATATACTCATATCCATACTCATACCCACTTTTTTATTATTTCAATATTAATTAATTAATTTTTATAAAATAATAAAAAATTATGACAAATGAAACATAATATTATCAAATATTCGATATTAAGAGGATGATTGTTTCTTCGATATCAAATATTTAGAAAAAAGTTATATTATAATTATATACATTTCAAATTAGAATATCATATAAAATTTCATGAAAACCAAAACATCTATTAAATTTGCAAACATTAATGAATTATAGTTGATAAAATTTAAATTTAAAAAAATATATAAAAGGGAAACAAATATTCAAATTAAAATACATGTTAAATGTCTCTTTACTTCAATTTTGTAAATTCTAATGAATATTTTTTAATACACTAATAAAAGTTATAATACATCACTTGATTAAAATAACTCGAAAAGAAAATATTAAACTAATAATAATAAAATTTTAATATAAATATTGTATCTTTTAAACTTCAATATAAGTTAGAAGGTGATAAAACAAATTTATGGAAATTACATTAAAATTTTATATTATAGTAAGTAAAATTTATTTATACAATTATAGTGACAAAATTACAATATGATAATGAGTTAAAAAAAATAATTATATAAAATATATCAAAATAATATTTTACATTATAAAATAAACAACAAATAAAATATTAAAAAATTATCAAATGTGTGTCTTAGAAACAATTTGAGAGACCATTGAATGAAATTGTACAAAGAAAAACAAATATATAATTAAGAGTATGATAAAATGAAAAATAGTTTAGAGATCTAAGAAAACTTTTCACATATCAACATAGTCAATGGTTGAGAAATAAACGAAAATTGTTTTAGTGATAGTTATTCAAATGAAACAAAAATTTTTAATAATAGAGTAAAGAAGATAAATTTTTTATATTACCTAGTAAATGAAAGGTTTATGCTATTAAACACTTTTTTAGAGTATTGAACATAATTGCATAAAAGTTATGATAAGATGAAAAATACACTAAAGATGCGAATAAATTTTATGACAAACCAAACAATTAGAAGAAATAAAAAATAGAAAGTGTGTATTAATATATATATATAAGTTTATTTAATTGACTATGAATATTTTAATAATTTAGATGAGGAGAAGAATATGGCGGGGACAAATATTTTGACAGGTATGGGGACGGGACGGATATGTACATCTCCATATCCAATCAATATAGAGATTTTCCGTCAAAACAGGGACATATTCAGACAATATTCATGGAAGCGTGTTTATTTGTCTAGCAAGGAGTATAATCGTATTTAAATCTAAAATAAAATGAATAGGTAGTAAGAAAATTTTAATGGAAAAGATTTAGAACACCTATTACATATTCGTAACAATGCTAAAATACACACAAGTTTTAGATTAATTACACGTACATCTTTTTGCACGAATTAATTAATCAACTCAATAAAATAATTATAAATTGCACGAAAAATTAATTAATTAATGACATTTAAATTTACACTTAATTTGAATTGTTGGAAATAGATGATTCCTCACTTTTGTTCACTCATTTAATATAAATTCATTTAATTAAGAACAATCTAATTCCGTAAATAAAGATGTTTCATTACAACTTTTTTGCATATCTTCAGAAATTGAAATGAAAATAAAAAAATGTTTACTTAAACTAAGCATACTTATAAAATCTATTTATAACTTTATAAAATTGTATATTTTTAAAATAGACAATATATTAACATTATTTGATGACTTTTACTATATTTTATCTGATAATGCTTCCATTATTTGCTTGGGCTCAACTTCAAATTGTTACTCGATGACAATGTTCTTCTTCAATTGATAACACTGTATTTTAGTCTTGATTTCTAAACATTAATTGGTAATTTTGTGCCTTAGATTATTTCATTGATAGTAACAGAAGTTATAAATATTCATATTTTTGACATGTAAAAATAGAAATGCTTGATATTTTTGATTTAGTTCAATTATAATTTATGAAAATTAGTGAGAAATAAAAGTTACAGATTAATGATAAAAAAACAAAATAGAACAGGAAAGGAAAGAGCAATCCAATCTTGATTATTTCTAGAGCAGGCAAATAACACAAATTTTGAATTTAACTTCTAAACAAGAGTGATTATTCCAGATTAAAAATAGCACAAACCAAACCTCAAAATATAAATAATAAGTTACAAAAAGTAATTGCCATTTAGACTAAATTAAGCTTTTAATATACATAAATAAAGCTAAAAAAAACATTAAACTCTTGATTAAACTTTGCACCTGGTGGCTCGGTGTTCACACCCTTCATATACCTCTAAACCAGGTTGATCCAACTGAGAATCTTCAAAGCATGCGCAACGCTTGCTCATCTTCCCTGTCAAAGCAATCTCTATTGGTCTCTGTACCAATCTAGGGTAACCAACATCACACCATACCTAATCAAAATAAGCAAATCTGTGTCATAATAACTTGTAAACAATCTGCATTAATGTGACCTTGGTGATGAAGGGTTAATCACAAAACATGATTGCAGACTATTTAAGTGGCAACAAATTTGTCTGTCTAATGCATGGCAAAGTCAGTTATCCATACAAGTTTTGGTCTCTTTGTATAAACTTTTCCTCAAATTAATATTAACTTATGTACCTCAACTTTTTGAAGAAATTAAATGAAAAGATCTAGTTAGCATAAATGTTGAATATACAAATTAGTTTTAGGTATTGTGAGAAGCTCAGTTCATTTTGCACATGTTTCGATAAACTTTTCTATAGATATTGGTAGGAAAAGAGAATAAAACAAGAAATAAATTTTTTGAGAAGTTTAAACATAAGTTAATAATCAAATTTGGAGAAACTAATAAAGAGAGTTTCCACAAATTAGGCTATGCATAGACAAACATTAATTTGTAGAGAAACATGCAGCAAGTAAGGACACATTTTTTGAATTTTAATATTCAACAAATTTCACCAAGCTAAACTTTGGCCAAGTGCTTCCTTGGTCTTATTCTTACCAATTTAACATTTCACATACTACATTTTTAATTAATAGGACATTTGAGTTTATTCTTGCATAATCAAAGCTAATCAAATTTATCAATTCCATGTAATTTATGCATAAAATTTTCCTGTATTCCATGAAGCTTATTGTCATATTCATTTGTTTGCCATTTAATTTTAAGTTGCTAATTCAAGTAGTTTGGATGTGTGAAACCCCTTTTTATTTGAATTCTGTTTTAAGAGAGGGTTTGGGCCTGGCCTCTTAGAGGGCCCAGAGTCAGCCCATTATAGGGACTCCCAAGACCCCCTCACAGCCCCTTACTCCTCATTTCGCTTCATTTTACAGAAAACAGATCCCTCCCCTTCCTCAAACCCTTGAGCAGCAGCTCTGCTAGAGCACAAATTTTTGCCTCAAGCTAGCGAATTTTCTTGGTTCGGAGGTGCCTGAACTCGTATCTCCAAGTAAGTAGACCCCAACCTTCTTATTCCAGTTGTCTTGTTGTGGCTCTACCTAGGATTTGTCCTAATAACCCTCTTGTGTTTTCGTGTGCCAATATTTTCAGCTCCTTAATCTGTTTCTGGAGCTGTGGTGCTCTCCTTGGGGTCCTGTTTCGTTTGGCTAAGCTTGAGTAAGATAAGGGAAGCTAGGGTTTCACTTTTTTTTAAGTTGTTTTGCTTGTTCGTGGTTCGTTTGGCTAAGTTTGATTAGTGTTTTGTGGAATATGAGTCAAGATCGGGAAAAACGTTAATTTTTGGTGTATTTCCAAGTTAAGGGTTCAAATATTCATGAAACTGTGATATTTGACATTATTTTTCGAATTCTGGAAGCATCAAGTGGTCGATGGGCGAGTGATTGGTCGCTGGGCGACTGTGTCTTTTTCTGAAATAGTTTTAGTAAAATTAACTTTCCCGACTCATTAGCCGTTGGATTGAGCTCAAATTTTGACATTTGGTTCATAACATGCTATTTTATGGTTTGACCGGTTGGATCGTCGATTAGATGTCTGTAGCTTAAGAAATGTGTCACGCATTACTGCAGTGATTTTGGTTTTGTGATAATAAATTTACTTAGGAATTTTGGTTGTGTGTTGTGCTTGATTGTATGGAATTATAGGTACTTAAATGTTGACACTCATTTATTTGGGATGAATACTATTTTGTGATATATGTATGTCATGGTATGCATTTATAAAGTATGAGATTAAACGAAATCTTGTTATGTTAAGTATGAAATGGAAAACATGACTTGTTTGATTGGTGGTGGTTTGGCATGAGAATTGAATACTTGATATGGCATTTGGATTTTGTTGGTAAAAGAGTTTCAAGGGAAACTCTTAGTGATGGTGGTTAGTGTATACCTTGATATAGGAGATGTCTAGATAAAGGAAGGTATCCTGAACTCTAAAAATTATTCACACTAGTAGAATAATTTATGTGGTGAGAGTGGCAGGAGGTCCTAGTCTTGGAACATATTGGGCCCAAGACATCAGAGGATTAACCCTGTGTGGTTGGGTGATAACCTCTTGCATCTAGACTCTGCAGAATTTAGAAGCCAGCACAGGTGCATACTTCCTTTAGAATTCTATATCAAGAATATGATCCGGATATTGAGTCATAGAGTCTTGAAATTGTTTGCTTTCACATGATTTGAGTGACTACTTCTTTGTCTGTGCATAATATGATCTAACTATTGATTTGCTCTATTAAAACAATTTTTGCTCTAGCTTACTCTTTCTCTTGGTGTGTGTTTCTTTGCTTGGTTTTTCTTTTTGCAATGATCACCAATACTATTGGTGTGAGCAGATGTGGAAACCCATGGAGGTTCTTAGGGTGGTGACGACTTGCTCTATGAGCAATCTTGTAAAACAATAGTACTCTTGTGTCCTATTTTTAACTGGCATCGTGGTGTGCCTAAACTTTCTCCTTAATATGTTTTTGGATAACTGTACCAATGAATCCTCCATACTTTATGTCTGATGCTCTGTTTCATATGATGTTTAATTTCAGTAAATTTATTCTATTTAAAAGGAATGTCACAGGATGTAAAAAATCAGCAACACAGAGTAACTGGACAATCCAAGAAATGAAAACATAGTAAGAAAACTATGATTCATCAGCAATAAGTTCATATATGACTTTTCTAATTGTTATAAGAAAAAAAATATAGAAAGAGTGATTACAAATAATGACAATAGTGTATACCTCACCACCATTGTCTTGACTCCATCTCGAATTGCACGATGGTTGTTTAGCCTCTTCAATTTTCTGCTTTTCTAGAAGTTGTGCACCTCTGGCAGCCTTGGCTTCCACCCCTTTCAAATATTTAGTAGGATTCCCTTGGCTGTCATAGTATCGGCCAACTAGCTTGCCAACATACCTATAAAAGTAAGGATGGAAAAAAAATATGTTAAGCACTAAAGGAATATGATGTGTGATACAAACCAGAAGATGCATACTTCCAGTTCTGTGTCATGTTTCTGATGTAAGTCCCTGTAAGAGAATCAGAGTAAATGAAAAAAATACAGTGAAGCCACCCAAACACCACGTTGTGTGAAGTGGAAAACAGCACTAGAGAAAAAAGAGAGGGATCCCATACACACAATCCTATCTCAGAAAAAAAGTTGAGGGCAGAGTCCCTGAAATATGCCTGCAATTTGATTAGGTGCGTTCAGAGAAAGGTGATAAATTCAACGTGTGTGAATTACAAGCAACAAAGATTGTGCAGAACACGGAGTAGATATAAATCTTCATACAAATCAACAACATGAAAAAAGTATGCATTGTTGAAGATCCTTGACAAGGGTGTCAGCGAGAGACAAATGTTCGTCTAAGTCAGGAGGGCACAATGAACTTTGCCCCAGTAGTTAGCTATTCAGCAATAAAGTTGTTAAGAGCCAATGACACCAATGTGGGTTATTGAACACATACTATGCTGAGTATCACTCTTATAGAGTTCTAGGACTTGCTCCCAGATAGACAAACAAGTATTGTGAGCATGCAAAATCTGCTTTACTGGAGGTTTGGATGAGGTGCAAGAGGTTTAGTAAGAGAGGAAATAAAGGATGGAGCAGACGTAGTTTGATTGGATAGAAGAGAGACAAAGTGACCAAAAGGAGGAAATAGGGAGTTGGCTACATAATTCAATATGGAGTCTAATTTTTTTATAAATCTTTTTTATGTAATAATAATAATAATAATAATAAATAAATAAATTATTATTACAATAAAAACATTTTCTCATTATTTCTCTTCAGCCAAACAACTTCCATTTCTGCTCTATTTCTCACATATTTATCTATCTTTTCTCTCTATATCATTCTTCCCTACCAAACAAGTATAGGGTAAGGATTAAGAGTGGATTTGATAACACAACAAACTAACAAAGCAGAGCATAAATCTTAATCCACTTCAGATGGTCAACCTCAGCCACAAGAGTCAAAGTTAGAGCCATCCGACTTTGTCAGCATTAAAAGAGGCAGTAGCATATACACCAGGCTCAGCCTAGGGAGATTAATGGGATACCAGAGGTGGTGGTGACTGCGGCCACAGGTTAGGGCAAAGATGGTATGGGATGCATTACGATAATTATATTAGAGACAGTTATAGTATCTCTATATACACAACAAGTTCTAACGAAAGGCACCAAAGGTCTGAATAAATTACGTATTTCTACAAAGTGTTTTCCACCCTTTTGGCAATTCCTTTACACAGAATCATAAGAATTGTTATACTGTTAACAGACCCTCAATCCCTAACTCTTGTATCTTGTTTTTCACCCAAACAAATAGTTCCACTGAAAATTGCAGCATTCTCAGTGCATACTGTTAACTGAACACACAAATTAGCACAAAGGATACTTCAAGAAACTAGTATGTGACAGACAAGTGACCTGATATGTAATCCCACAGATTTAGAGGAATCTTTGGACAGTCAAACAAATTTATCAAGAAGTTGTTAATAATTTAATAGAAGTAGGCTAGACCCAAATAAGAATAACAAGTGTTACCGAAAAGAACCCTCAATCCCTAACCCTTGTATCAGTGGGGACTCAAACAGGGACAAGAAAAAAAAGAGAAGATAGTGAGTGAAAGTGTGATTTCAGAAGACAGGAGAGATGTGCATTTATAGGAAAGGGAATCTTGACCTACACGGTCACAAACGTCGCACTAGATTGCACAATGCATGGATGAACATTACATAACGTTCACATGCATACAACGTTAATATTGAACAAGCGATGACCTAATGTTACCATCTTAACATCCGGGAGATGACACATGGAGAGCATGGGTCCCACAAACCAAGGGCCCAACATCTGGATAGCCATAAATCTATATTGGATAAGGTTTTAAGGATTTATATTAATCAAAGACATAAAATAAATAAACCAAATGGTGAAAAGGACCTAGACATCCTTATCGCACATGGGAAAATCGACAAGAGTTTGAACTGAAATGTGCATAAAAAAGTCCATATAAGGGCTAAAACTTCATGCATGGAAGGCCCATGACCCTTGCTACCCACTTTAAAGATATATGGAGAGTCTTTGTATATAAACTCTTGGAAAGAGAGGAAACTACGCAACGTGGAACTTGGTGCCTTTTGGAAAACTCAAAACATAACAACCCTTCTTCTAAAAAGACCACAAGCTTTACGCCCAAATATGCTTATTCTGATAATAATTTATGTTAGTTAATTATAACAAAAAATCAACTACACATCAATTGATCTATTGAAATAATCTAATTTTTGTATCTGTCTCCAACACACCCTTAATCCTTCCTAAAGAAGATGCTCATTCATTGAGTTCCAACATGTGCACCAACATAAAGCATAAATAGCACAAAGTCACAAAATTTTGCTTCTTTAGTTCCACAAGCTAGCATAACTGATCATCAAAAACTAACCTACAACACACCCAACACTCTAGATGCTAAACAATGAATTACATAAAGAAATAGCGATAAAACAGTGCAAAAACAAATTCAGAACATACACTACTGGTTAGTGGTTTGTATAAAATCATTCTTACGAATGTCATTAAAACCTACACGAAATGAAAAGTTATGTCAATGTTCTCTAAGTCCAAAACACATTGTGTTAGAAGTGGGCTTTAAGCCTAACTCAACCCCACAAAACCAGCTTGTAAGGTGAGGTTTGCACCACTTATACCAATATCACGTGGAACAGAATGTCCAAGAAAGTTCGCTAGGATAAACTCTAACTTGGCTCTGATACCATGTTAGAAGTGGGCTTTAAGCCTAACTCAACCCCACAAAATCGGCTTGTAAGGTGAGGTTTGCACCCACTTATATATTGTGAAATTGCCTTATCTCTAGTCGATGTGGGACTTCCAACACATTGTATGACCAAAAGTTTAGGATCTAAAGTAGTCAATCATTTTCCAATGAAAAACATCAATTTGACAAAATATAGGTGCATAATGGATGCATTCCAAATTATTCATGACTTTAACCATCTACTTAAAAGTTAAGGATAATGATATTTTAACCTATCTTTTTTTACCCACTTTTAACCTACTACTTCAATCATCATTAGATCATTTATTTTGATTCTTTTTAGTGATGTGATGTGATGATCTAATGATGATTGAAGTGGTGGGTTAAAAGTGAGTAAAAAAAATATAGGTTAAAGTATCATTATCCAAAAGTTAACTAAAGCAAAATAACATATTTCAGAAAATATGACTTACTTATAAGATTTATGGTAGAAATCCCTCCATTCTACAATACTCTTCACCTGCATGAACAATTTAATTTATGCTTGTAAAAAAAAACGTTACATCAATATATTGGATAATCAAATGTATGCAATTTCACAAAATATAGAAGAAGAAGAAGAAGAAGAAGCTATAAATTCAAGGTGCAGACAAGAAGAGCAAATCAATTTGTAAGGCCAAGCTTCTTATGAAATCTTGATGAAAACAAATTAAGAACTGAACAAATCATATTGATTACAACCTCAGTGCTAGATAGACCACGCAGTGAGTCAGTGAGACCATCTCCTACATGAGAAAAAGAAAAATTAAATATGAAAGAGTTAAGAGGCATGCTAGAATGATTAAAGAGTGTTCTTTCTTCTTTTTTTTCTTTCTACAAACAGAATTATAGAAAAATATTATTTTTGCTAACATCTTCTCTTCTATTTTTCTTCCTGTCAAATTTTAAAGCATTACATGTACTTAATTATCTAACACCGCTCTTTGTCATCAATAAAAATTCTCTTTACTGTCAAAAACAGGAGTATTTGATCAATTTTGTGGTGAATAGTATAGATGACCTCTAAGGTTGGCAAAATACAATACAAATATGATACAAACATACATAAAGGATGATCATGTGGCATGATTTCAAGAACGGTGAAGAGGAGCAAGTCCACAATCAAATAAAAAACAAAAGAGAACTCTGAAATTCAAGAATGGCCATATTCTTCAAGCACATATATTTTATCCATTAAATATATAGTATATTTATTCTAATATCAAACTATTCAACTGCAATTTAAATCAATAAGAACATGAGAAGGGATAAGGTGGCTTAGTGGTAAAGTGGAAGGGATGGAAGGGAGAGATTGTGGGTTCAACTCCTCCCACTAACATTTGGAAGATATAAGGTGGTTTGATGAGTTTGGAAGAGATGAGAGGATGAAAGGGGTTGTGGGTTTAACTCCTCCCACTGACATTTGGAAGATATAAGGTGGTTTGATGGGTTTGGAAGAGAAGAGAGGATGAAAGGGGTTGTGGGTTTAACTCCTACCATTAACAAAATACTAACAACTAACATGAACATGAGACTCCCATTAACAAAATACTAACATGAACATCAGACAAGGCTTTCAAAATATAAACCAAATGAAACATATATATTGAGCATCTTAACAAATTCTCTCATTCCTCAATAAAGAAAAAACAGTTCTCACTGGTCGTGGTTGACAGTCCCTAATTCTGGATTATTCCCTTTCATTAAGAAACATCAATCAGAACAACTAACACAACTCATTTACCTGTGAAATTTCCAGACACAAATGCACGAGAAGCATCCCTGAATTCATGCCAAAAAGGGAAAGAAAAAGAAAGGAAGGAACAAATTGCGGTCAGTAAGTGTTGAAAAGTAAATCTTTCACACACACAACAACAACAAAAATTTTGGACGAGAAAAGGATTCAAAGAACATACCTTCCAGCAAAATGATTGTAGCCCCCTCCTGACCCATAATAAGATTTTCCCTTGGTTACATCAAAAACAGATCTATAAAAAAAAATAATAAAAGGTATTAATATATCAGCCCCCTAATATTCTTAAAAAACATCACAATTTCAAATTATCTCATTCAATGAATTGAGAGAGAGAATACCCAAGAATTCCCAGGAGGATTGGCAACCCCTCGTCAGATCCATTGAACAATGCAAGCTCTTCGCCACTGAACAATCTCTACGAAACAACGCAGAGTCAAAATCGTTGACTTCATCATCCATACATACACGAATAAAAATTAATTAAAATTGAAAAAATAAAGATAGGGTCTTCTATGACCTAATTGAACAAACGATACACAAAAATAAAAACCCAGAACCTAAACTTTTAAGGTTAACAGAAATAACCTCAGTAGTGTCGAAATTGGTGTAAAACCTGAGAAGGAAAGCGATGACAACGACCAAAACAGTGATACCCGAAAGAGGAGAGGTTGCTAATGCCTTCAACGACATATTCAGTTCAGTCTCAGAAACAGAGTCATAGTCTTCTTAAACAATAAAGAAGACAAGAGTCTGTGAGAGTAGAAATTATGTGAGGAATTTTATACCTTTTTTTTCTGATGTTACCACTAGATCGAATTACAACAAAAAGATGTACAGGAAAAATAAATTAAAAATTACAAGTCAAAATATAAGCGTGTGTTCACATTTTTTTTTTTAATTTTCATACAAATTTCAAATTTTAGTGAAGATTAATAAAAAATATATAATTAATTTTTAAAATAGTTGTTATATATAAAATTAAAAAAATAAAATATATAAAAGAAATATTTAAAATAAATATTAAAGATAAAAGATATTTTTAGAATATTGATTAAATAAACTATTTATAAAATAATTAATTTTTAAAATAACAATTAAAGGTAAAACTAGAATAATGAAATGTGGACACAAAAAGATGATATATCTTTTTTATATATTGTTATAAATATTGTGTTGTGTTGGTTTTTGTGATTAAATTAAATATAATATTTAGCTTTATAGTAAACATTTGGTTAAGTCCGCATTTTGATCTTGAGATCTTAACGTAGACTTAATTGGGATGCAGACTTATCAAAATTTAAGAGTCATAATACAATACGGAATGTTACAATTGATATCATTACAGATTATGAAATATTATGAGTGTTAAGAATTTATTGGGATAGTGAGAATAGGAGAGATATAAGATATATGTTACAAGTGTGTATATATATTGTGCTGCACCTAGGCAGACTAATAAAACCGCACGGCCAAATCCGCCTACACATAACCAAGCAAATGAAACTAAGTTAGTAACCGGACAAACGAAACCACATAGCGGCCTAGGCCGCTTACTTTAGAAAACAGGACAACATTTGTTGACCACTCTAGACTTAAAATATTACAAACAAGGTCCCTATTACCAACAAACATTAACTAAGGGTATGGGCTAGGCCCAGCCCATCTAGGACCCAAGCAATGGCCCAACCCACAAGAAGAGCAAACATAATTAATAACTCTATAAATACGCGTGGACCCCAGCAATTAAAGGTACGCTTTCATTAATCCCTTAATCAAGAGATTTGACTTTCTGAGAATCTTTTCGCTGACTTGATCGTCCGAGCCCTCTCAACAAGTAACCCCTCAAGGGTCCAAACTGTGTACATCGACAGATGGCATACGCAAATTGAGGAGGAGCCAACTCGAGAGATTAAGGATTGATGTAAGGTGATATTTGTGTCCTTAACATCTCTTATTTGTTTCCGCGGGAACAATTAGCGCCCACCGTGGGGCACGAAGCAATATCTTACTAAGCGATCTGCATACTGTCGAGAATGGTTTCTACTCGTTGTAGAGTTGGAGTCATGAAGCAACCTAAGACGGGCCCTATTGCGCCTGCTAACATCACCCCGGACTTGGCCGCCATCCTTGAAGACCAAACCAAGATGCAACAAGAACTCGCTGACCTTAGAAAGCGTAATGCTGACGAGATGGAGGCGTTGAGGCAAGAAAACTCGAGGTTGAGAAGAAAGATCGAGGCCGACCCTACCCAGAAAGGGAAGGCCAAGGAATCATCAGAAGCCCCCAGGTCCCTGGCTTACCAACCTAGTGAGGAAGAAAGCGAGTACAACCCCACCCCACACACCTTCACCACCACTCAACAAACACCCGTCATCTCTACCCACCACACAAACATTCATCCCACCATCCCCAAGCACCCCACAACACCCACCCTTGCTACCACCCTCCCCACCACCAATATCCCACCTCATCACTTCACCACTACCTTTCCTACCCTCATCCACCATCCCATTCCACCACACTCGTTACCACTCCAACCACCCAAATGTCTTCATCCTTTCATTGACGCCATCACCAACACACCTCTCCCCGTCCAGTGGGAACCCTTCACACTAGACCACTATACGGGAGAAACAGACCCTGACGAACACCTCAAAATATACATAACCTACGTCGCCCTCTATACATCCCACAATGTCGTCTTCTGTAAAGCTTTTCCCACCACCCTCAAAGGTCCTGCTCTTGAATGGTTCACTACCCTTCCCTCATACTCCATCGACTATTTCGACACCCTCTCCCACATGTTTACCACCCACTTCGCTGGAAACCGCCCACATCAAACCACAAACCTATCCTTTCTTAACGTCAAACAAGAACAAGACGAGACGTTGCGTGCTTTCATTGACCGCTTCAACAAAACCGCCCTCCGCACACCTAACCTCAATCAAGAAATGATTCTGCAGTGTATGGCTCTCACCCTTAAACCAGGATCGTTCGCTAACAACGTCTATCTCCACCCCTCGCCTCCATGCACGAACTCAAGCTCCGTGTCGCGGATTACATCCGCATGGAAGAAATGCATAACCTCCACACCAAGTTCTGCAATGATTACACCCCCTCGACCACTAGCCACGATAAATAACCACCACGACCTGACTTTAGGCCCGGAAAGCCTAAACAACCACGTTTCACCAGATATGGGCCGCTAAGTGTCCCCAGATCTCGGCTTCTCGATGAAGCCCTCAATGTCGATCTCATCCTACCACCTCGCGAAACATCCAACCCCCCCAATCTAGACATGACCAAGTACTGCTGCTATCATAGAAACAACAGCCACACTACAGACGAATGCAAGGCGCTCCAAGACAAAATCGAAGAATTGGTTTGTGCTGGCCACTTCCGCCACTTTGTCTGCAGAGACGTACCCCGACATCCATCACGATCTAACAACCGACATCCCCCTCGCAATACTCGCCACGATCACCGCACCAATCAACCAACCCGCCAAGAACCATAAACTACCCTCACTGACATCAACCCGGCTGATCCTCCACTACACGGCAAAATCAACACCATCTCCGGAGGCTTTTCCGGTGGCGGCTTCACCTCATCAGCCAAGAAGAAACACCTCTGTCATCTCCAATTTATCAATCACATAACTCATTCTCACCATAGATGTCGTATGCCTCCCATCACCTTTACTAACGACGATTTCCACGGCGTCGACCACCAGTAGGACGATCCCATGGTCATCACGGTCGAACTCGAGAACTACGCGGTCAAGAAGGTGCTTATCGACCAAGGCAATTCAGTTGACATCCTCTACTAGACAACCTACCAGAAACTCCAACTTTCACCCATTGCCATGGTCCCCTATTATGAACCTATCTGTGGATTCACCGGAGAGAAGGTTTCCACCCGTGGATATATAGACCTACACACTTGTTTTTCGGGAAGGAACTCAAACCAAAACAATCCTCATTTGTTTCCTTGTCGTAGACGCACCCACCTCATACAATGTCCTCCTTGGCCGACCATCCCTCAACATTTTAGGCACCGTCGTCTCCACACCCCACCTAGCCATTAAATTCCCTTCCCCATCAGGTGACATCCTTACCATTCACAAAGACAAACGACTCGCATGAGAGTGCTCTATGGCTAGCCTACGCCCTCAATTACTAATCCTACAAACCTACAACATTAAACGCCCACTCGGATCTAGCATAGTTTATCTAGCGTTGACCTAGACCTCAGAGTAGGACACAACACACGAATCAAACCAGTTGGCAACACTATAAGCTTGGAGCTCCGTAATGGTCGTACTCTCAAATTAGGCACCGGTCTCAAATAAGAACAACGTGATATCTTGACACCCACCCTTATCGCCAACACCGAGCTCTTCGCCTGGTCAGCCACATACTTATTTAGTGTCGACCCTCAAATCGTATGCCACAAGCTCTCCATCTACAAAGAAGCCAGATACGTCTCCCAAAAGAAGTGTAAGCTTGGAGAAGAACGCCAACTGGCAACAAAAGTAGAAGCCGAAAAGTTACTTAATGTTGGCTTCATCGAGGAAGCCCACTACACCACCTAGTTATCTAACGTAGTTCTGGTCAAAAAAGCAAATGGAAAATGGCGAGAATATGCGTTGACTATACGAACCTCAATAAGGCCTACCCTAGAGATGCCTATCCCTTACCCAACATTAACTAGCTAGTTGACGGTGCTGCCGGCAACAAAGTCCTCAGCTTCTTAGATGCATACTTCGGGTACAACCAGATTCCAATGGCCATAACCAATATGAACAAGACCGCTTTCATCACTGACGATGCCAATTATTTTTACAAGGTCATGCCTTTCGGCCTAAAAAACGCAGGAGCAACTTACCAAAGATTGATCGACAAAGTATTCAGCCACCTAATGGGCAAGTGTGTCGAAGTGTACGTCGACGACATGGTTGTCAAATCACCAAGCCACCAGCAGCATGCACAAGACCTGTCCACAGTATTCTTTGCCCTACGACAATACAACCTCAAACTCAACCCTGAAAAATGTGTCTTCGGCGTCGATCGTGGCAAATTCTTAGGCTTCATGCTAACACAGCGCGACATCGAAGCAAACCCTGAAAAATGCACTACTATCATCGAAATGCGAAGCCCCAACAATATCAAAGAAGTCTAGCGCCTGATAGGCCGCTTAACCGCCATCTCGAGATTCCTACCAAAACTAGCCGAACAAACCCAACCCATCATCCAACTACTCAAAAAATCCGCGAAGTTCTCTTGGAACGACGAATGCGAACAAGTTTTCCAAAACCTCAAAACCACCCTCACATCCCCACCTATCCTCCACAAGCTGGATATCCACTAACCATTCCTCCTCTACATCACCACAATAGATCACACTGTAAGCGCTGTTCTGGTCCAAGAAATCACTGGCGTCCAACATCCCGTATACTTCGTTAGTCGCACTTTGCAAGATCCGGAGACCAGATGCCAAACGGTGGAAAAGCTAGCATTGTCCTTAGTACATGCAACAAGACGCCTACACTCTTACTTCCAAAACCATAACATCATTGTTAAGACCGACTACCCCATCCAAAAAATACTCCAAAAGCATGACCTTGTTGGCCAGATGTCGTCATGGGCCGTGGAACTCTCTGAATTCAACATTCGTTATGAACCACACAGCCCCATCAAAGCCCAGTGCCTGCTCGACTTTGTCAACGACCATCAACACACCCCTGAGGAAGACCAATGGACACTTTATGTAAACGGTTCCTCGAATCCAAAGGACGTAGGCGCCGACATCATCTTAGAAGGCCCCAACGATATCCTCATTGAAAAATCCCTACACTTTGCCTTCAAAACTTCCAATAATCAAGTCGAATACGAAGTCATCCTAGTCGGCTTATCTCTCACACGCGAAGTCGGCGTCAAAACACTCATATGCAAGACCGATTCCAAGCTCATTATGGGTCATCTCAACGATGAATTCCAAATCAAAGATGTCATTCTCCTGCAATACTATCATTTGGTCCGTAATGTCATCCAATATGCTTTTGACCGTGTATGCGTCCAGCACATCCCAAGAAGTGAAAATTTCAGAGCCGACATCCTATCTAAACTAGCAAGCACTAAGTTAAAGAGCAGGCATAGATCCCTCCTACAATAGACATTATCCCCACCCTTACCACAAATAAGTGGCCTAAAACGCATACCACAACTTTTAAAACGATTCATGCGATTCATACGCAAACCCACCCTATTTTTCACATGGTCACTTATCAAATAGAGCAATCACAATACCACAACATTTACATTTCATCATACCCGCACCATCATCATTCATGTAAATGCACTCTTACAATATAAACTATCGGCATCAAGATGACAACAAATATATCGCGAACATTAGCTATATTAACAAGGAAATGTAACAGTGTACGACATATAAACGTATGTGTAGCAAAGTAAAGCAATGTACAAATTATTACAGACTTAGGATTCAAATCGAATAGGAAATATAAAACCCTAATCCTAGTCTGCCTTTTCATCAACAGCTGCCACGGCCTCTTCACCATTGATATCTTCCTCAACCATCACCTTCCCCACCTCCTCCTCTAGGCTGCTCTCCACCTCACTTATAAGATGATCGTCAACTACATCCTTGTTCACATCAAACCTAGCATCTGACACATCAACGTCTTTACAAAAGAAGGCCGCTTGCCGCAAACCCTTATGGAAACCGTTAATATGCTCTTGAATTATGCAGCCCTTAAGGTCCTCCAGCTCAGTCTCTATGCCTTCATGCTTTTCCTTCAACTCGTCATAGTCGGCTTCCAACTCAGCAACCCTTCCCTTCAACTTCCTCTCCGACTCCAGACACCGGACTTTCCAGGTACCCAGTCTCTTCTTCTCCTCCAGCCATTCCTCTCTTTCTTTTTCCCATGCCGCTTTCTCCTCGACATGTTTGTCTACTTCACCTTGTAACTCCTCTATCTTCGCCCGATTCCCCTCCTTCAACTCTCTCTGAAACAAACTCCCAACCCTGCGTCCCAAGATCAAGGCTTTGCTATTAAACTCTAGCATAGCCTTGATCATGGCGTTTGTTTCCATATTATCAATCGAATTAACCAGAGTCTCCGACAAATTAATGTTTATATCTCGTCATACAAGCGTCTCCGACAACTCTATAAGTCTAGCTTCCGGCTTCTTAGCACCACTAGAAGATCCCGACCACAGCAAGGCGACCCTCACCTTCTTAACATCTTTCCCTCCACCATGTTTGGCGGGCAACTCCGCCTTTCTTTTTGATCCCCCGTGCACGTGCACCTCAACTAAGGACTCTTGTAAGTTGGGAACTTCAGTGCTCCCAACAGCCTTGGCCTTCGCTACTTTCTCCTTCCTCAGAGCTTGAAAAAGGTTCAAGTTCTTCTTCCCAACCTGTGCCATGTTCCCTATAGTAACCACATCAAACACCGATTAGTTAACTTAAACACACCATAACACTTAAAATTACAAAAAGATACCTTCTATATTAACAATCAAATGAATCGAATTATAAACCCTAATTAAGCCCTTAGTGGGTAGCCTATCATTAAACTTCATCAGTGTCTCCACCACCTCCTTATCCGCCAATGACAATCTCTCCATCTTCATGTCCTTATACTGCCAAGGGTTGTCGGTCAAACTAAAAAGGAACTTAGTGCTCCCGTCATCATTATAGAAGTACGATCTCCTTGGCTCTTTCACTACTACCTTGAAGAACCCATCTTTAAAATGTTTAAATGATTGAGTGAACGCTTCCAGCCTACTTATACTCGGTCGACTTATCAATGATAACCATGTTGTCGGATGTTTGAGCCTCGTATCATAGAAATACAAAAATGACAGCGGGGATGGTTGCAGATATAACGAGCGACAAAGAACACGAAAAGCTTGCAAGTACACCCAACTCTTTGGATGCAGCTACGTAGGGGCAACGTTTAACAGACGTAGCACCCCCATGGTGAAATCATCAAAAGGCAGCCTCACGTGCAATTGCGAGAAATGACACATGTACATGTAGAAGAAACCCTCGACCTCTCCCTCTTGGCCATGACAAACACAGTCGACGACACTTTGAATCACTACAAACTCTCAACAACAACTATATTTATAATCCACAATTTGAATCGCTACAACTTCTCCTGCCAAAAGTATCAGACACACGAAGCGTCACAATGGACATGAAACGTCACAACACTCAAAATGGCAGCGCAAACCCCTTGATTAGACCCCTGACATCTGCCACCCTTCCACTTACTATTACCATCTTAAAACTTCAGCCTTAACATTGTTCATCACACTTAAAGGCTGGAGGACTAGTGTACTGCACCTAGGCGTACTAATAAAACCGCACGACCAAGCCCGCCTACACATAACCAAGCAGATGAAACTAAGTCAGTAACTAGACAAATGAAAGCACATAGCGGCCTAGGTTGCTTACTTCAGAAAACAGGACGAGATCTGTTGACCACTCTAGACTTAAAATATTACAGACAAGGTCCCTGGTACCAACAAACATTAACTAAGGGCTTGGGCTAGGCCCAGGCCCATCTAGGACCCAAGTAATGGCCCAGCCCACATGAAGGGCAAACATAATTAATAACTCTATAAATACAAGTCAAGCAATTAAAGGTACACTTTCATTAATCCCATAATCAAGAGATTTGTGTTTCTAAGAATCTTTTCGTTGACTTGATCATCGGAGCCCTCTTCGCAGATAACCCCTCAAGGGTCTAAACTGTGTGCATTGACAGATGGCATACGCAAACCGAGGAGGAGCCAACTCGAGAGATTGATGATTGAGGTAAGGTGATATTTGTGTCTATAACATCTCTTATTTGTTTCCACATAAACACACACACACACACACATATATATATATATATATATATAATATAATATAATATAACGAAATGTAGTAAAATACAAACTAAAATTACTTTACGTGATTTTTACTGAAAATAAAATCATAATATTATTGATTCGAAATTTTCTTTTTCAAATGCGAATTTAAGCAGAATGCGAATTTAAATGAATGTGGATTTGAGCGAATGTTTAGTATATATTTATCTATTTATTTTTATATATAGATATATCTACGGATTTTTTTTTATACTTTCGAAGTTTACTTTCTAAATAAATTATTTTTTAAATAATTATTTTATCAATTTAATTTTTTAAATAAGTATTTTTTTTCAAATTTATCGGAGATCTTGCATTCCACCTTGAAGGCTAGCCAACAGATTTAGAACAAATGTGAAAATGTTTAGTATATCTTGAACACTGAAATGAAAAATTAATTGCTGATAAAAAGAAAATTTTTAAATTAATACTTCATTGCAGTATAATCTCAAATGAAATTGAATTAAACAGAAATCCAAATTTAAATAAGGCACCACACAACAACAGTTTTTGTGTATAAGATAATAAATGAGATTATCTCCAAGGACAAATAGTTCACACAGTATAAAGTTGTGGTGTTAATCTTGGCTTTGCCACTGCCAGAAGTGGGTTAGCCAGGAGTAAATCATGGTGGCTCTCTGCAAGGTTGATGGGTGAGGCATTGGGCGGTGCAGTCCAAGTGAAGGAATGAAGCAACCTAGCAAACAGCATCACTGTCATTGTTGTTCCGAGCACGATTCCTGGACAACCACGTCTTCCTGTGCTGAAAGATACGAAATTCAAATCTGACTCTGTCAAGACCACATTGCCCTTAAGATGACGTTCTGGCTTAAACTTGAGAGCTTCGTCACCCCAAACTTTTGAGTTTCGTCCAAGTTCCTGTCTACTTAACAGCACATGGCTCCCATTCGGAATTACGTACTTTCCCACTACGGTGTCTTTCACGGAAACATGAGGAACATTGAAAGGTGCAACGGGATGAAGGCGAAAAGCTTCTCTTGCACATGCTTTAATGTAGTTTAGTTTTGGAATGTCTGATTCTTGGACCAATCTCTCCTTTCCAACTACCCTGTCCAATTCATCTGTGGCATGTTGAAGCAACTCAGGCTGGTTTATCATCTCTGCCAAACCCCACTCCACTGCATTTGATGGGTTATCCACCGCAGCCATCATCAATTCCTGCAGCACAAATTTCATTTTTTTTTATCAGTTATTATCTATGGAGTGATCAACATATACACATAAAAAGGATAAACATATATATTAGTCACTTACGTTGATTTGTGCCTTGATTTCTTGCGTAGTCAATACTGGGTTATTGTTGGCATCTCTGAGTGAGATGAGAATATCAAGAAAATCTTCTGTATGAATCTTGGACCCATCATTCCATTCTTTGATACGTTGGTCAATGATGGGATCGTGATACTTGTTCACAATTTGTATTGCCTTCTTCACCTTGTTGTCATGGCCGTCCAAGTCAAGTCCTCTCAGGCAAGGAACATAATCAGAAACACTAAAGTCATAAATGTACTTTAGCAATACAAAAATGGCTTCAAGGTGTTCCACTTCCTCACAACCAGGTCCTCCATCATTCTTACCCTCCCCAAAATACCTCATACCAAAGCTCAAATTCTTGATCACGTTGCAGCAATAGTGTTGCGTGACATCCCTCACATTCACAAGACCAACATCAGCGTTGACATTGTTTTTGCACATACTGTAGATGTAAAACACGAGGTTGTTGGCTTCTTCAAGCCTCTTGTGTTGAAGTTGGTGGTGAATGGTTGTGGACAACAGCTCATTGCCAACAATTCTTCTCATTTTCTTCCATTGTTCCCCTAGGGGCACAAGGGTTGTGGTGAGATATCCACGACTTATAAGAGAAGTGGTGATGCTTGTGGGTCTAGAAGCAAAAGTAGCATCTTGTTTCCTCAAGAATTCACGAGCAATGATCGGACAAGTTACGAGTATAACATGAACATTGCCCAGGCGAATGCAAGCAATCTCAGTTTTCATTTCCTTCATTAGGTTGTTTATCCACCTGAATGTAGGCCTATTTGCAAGCATTTCAGGAAGGTTACCGATGATAGGCCATGGTTTAGGACCAGGTGGTAAGGGTACTTCTTGGTTCTTGGGTTTCTTCAACAAGTGAGATTCAAGGCCTTTGAGAAAGGTTATGCAGAAAATTATTACAAGAATGATCAAAGATGACAACAAGGTTTGAAGATGAAGGTGAGACAATAAAAAGATAGAGGAGTGATCCATTGGAAACAGCAAGAACCTTTGCACTGTGTTCTACAGATCAAAGAAGATTTGGTTAGGTTTGTTTGCTCTGACATCAACACGACGCACCTGTTTATAAAGTCCTCTGACTCATTCAAAGTCAGTTTTATTCACATGTTTCATGTGGAAAAGTGTGCATGGCAGTATTTTCTTACTTTTAAAATTTAAAGATGAATAAATGGAATGCAAAAGTTATAAAACAAAACAGGAATATGTAAGGAAGTATGTTTTTAGGTGGCTTAAATATATTTTTTATTAAAATATTATAAAATATTGTTTTTCTGCTTTTAAATTAAATTATAAAATATTCGGTTCTTAATTTTTATGAAAATCATATAAAATATTATTTTTTAACAAATTAAATAGATAATTAAACTATAGTCTAATGTAAAATTATATATATATATATATATATATATTATTATACTTTAGTTTATTATACAATATTATATGTGTCATTTATTGCAGATAACGTGACTTTTATAAAATATAATGATTAAATATTTTATAATTTAATTGAAAAATAAGATATAATATATTATAATAGTGTTAACGATAAAAGTATATTTAAACCTTGTTTCAAGTTCATTGTGGATGACTTATTAATGTGTGCAATAACAAAATCATGTTGATAGTTGATTATGTAACTTGTGGCATGCAGAGACTGAAGTCAGATGATACATGTGTAAAAGTAGGTATAGTAGGTATAAACTGCACAGTAGTGCTTTTGTCTTGTTCCATGTTATTGTACAAAATAATAGGCTCCCAGGAATGAATGATATTTAACCACAACTTTTATAAAATAAATAAACGTGTTTTTAGTTTTTATTTTAACTTGGATAGAAAATTATAATTCTGTATTAGTCTCAAATTTTAATATGGTTTCTTCTTAAATTTTAAAATTAAACAGATATAGTTAATCTATTTTAAATAGATATAGTTAATCTATCCAAATTATATGAGATTTTTTTAACGTATCTTAGGTTAGCTTATGAGTCGTTTACATAATTTAACAAGTTTTGGATAAAATATAAGCAAAAATATCGTTCAATACATAAAAAAGAAAATTGATGTCATTGAGCTAAAAAGATTATAATCATTTATTTTTAATATTTGAAAATAAAAATGTATCAAAATTTAAGATAAAAACAAATTCTAATTTCGCGTGACTAAAAACATATTTAACTAAGAAAGAAATAAATATTATTTCAAAAAATACTTCAATATGATTTCGTAGATATTTTTAATAAATTAATAAAAATTATATATATATATATATATATATTAAATATGTTTTTAATCTCCTAAGTTTTAGTGAAAATTGGAATTGGTTATTCTTTGAAACTTTTATCCAATTTAGTTTCCTAACTTTAGAAATGTGTGGATTAAGTCCTTTTAATCGAATTTTATTAAATTTATTTGACATTTCAAATATGTTTCTCAACTAACATTGGAACAGAAATGCGTCAAATGGTGTAAAAAATACACATAGAATCATGAAACGTGTTTGAAACGTTAAATAAACTTAACAAAATTTGGTTAAAAGAACTAAATTCACACATTTCTAAAATTTGGGGACTAAATTAAATCAATATTTCAAAAATAGACTAATTTTAATTTTCTCAAGTTAAAGGACTAAAAATATATTTTCCCATATATATATATATATATATATATATACATATATGTATACATACATATGTATGTATAGCCGGCCTAGCCAAAAACGACACCAGTTGTCATCCTTTACCGTCATAACTATATCGGCAAAGGCTGGGAGACTAGTGTACCACACCTAGCCGGCCTAGCCGAATAATAACCATAAAACCCGTCCGCGTAACCACCAAGGATGTAAATAATAACAATCACCATACACACGCTAAGGTGAATCAAGGTATCCGGCCTAAGCCGCTTAGGAACAACATCGATCGAACACACTAAAGCAACAATATTGGCCTAAGCCTCTAAAGAGTAACCGGCCTAGGCCGTTAACTCTAGGAAACTAAGCAAGGACTTGGCAAAATCAGAACATTTCTGTAATATTCATCAGGCCCATAATAATCGAACTAAGGGGCCTAGGCTAGGGCCCAGACCCACCTATAACCCAAACGAGGGCTCAGCCCATGACGTGGCCCGACATAATTAATAATCTATAAATATGCATGGACCCCACGAATTAAAGGTACACATTCATTATTCTCCTAATCACCAGATTTGACTTTCTAAGAGATTTTGCTAACTTGAGCTTCGAAGTCTCTTCTGCAGGTAACCCCCTCGGGTCCAAACCAATTACACTGAGATATCCATAGGCGACATGTATCAGCCGGGAGGAAGCCTACTGAGGAGATGGCAGACCAGAGTAAAGTAGTACTTGTGTCTAACATATCTTATTTGTTCTCTGCAGGAACAATATATATATATATATATATATATATATATATATATATATATATATATATATATATATATATATATATATATAT
>Ga0214542_1001743_pt1 | contig 44977 bp, 29 predicted proteins | sample CNSS1metaG_FD_160096 | JGI IMG/M metagenome (GOLD analysis project Ga0214542, IMG submission 160096) | Root nodule microbial communities from cowpea collected in UCLA plant growth center, Los Angeles, California, USA - CNSS1 | ecosystem: Host-associated > Plants > Roots > Nodule | place: USA... | reverse complement strand
TAATGATTAAGATGGGTAAATGATCTATTTTGTGTTTATATTCTTGTTATTTTATTTTCTCAGCTCACCCTTTCTGTTTGTGTGTGGCGATGATCGTGTAATTCGTTACACGGGAGCAGATGTTGATACAGGTGGTGCTGAGGATGCTCAGATGGCGGAGTGAGGGCTAGCATGGGATTAGAGCTAGAGTTTTACTCATATGTATTTTATATTTTAAATGCAAATTTTGGGAACTTGTAACATTTTATGAATTTAGTTATGAGTTTTGGCGCGCTATCTTAATCAATTGAAATTTTCCCGCGTTGGGATTTTTATCGAGATGGCTATTAATGCAATTATTTATTTTAATATTTATTTTTAAGTAATAATCCCTAGGGATGTTACAGACCTCGCTTAGGCGAGCCACTCTCGCCTAAGCGAGAGTATCTGTCGCCCAAAAACCAAAACCCCTCGCCTGGACGAGAAATCGCGCTTAACACGTACAGGTTTCATCACGACCTCGCTTAGATGAGCCATTATCGCCTAAGCGAGAGACCAAGTCGCTCAACCCTGACACTGATCGCCCAAGCGAGAAACGCGATCCAAAACTAGAAACGAGGTTCTGCAACTCTCGCTTAGGCGAGCGAGACTCGCTTGGGCGAAACTTGCAGGGTTTCGTCTCTGGTCACACACACGAATACACCAAAATCATGCCAAAATACAATGTAAACATTCCCATTCACTCTATTTCAACAATCAACCCATATGAACATGCTTTATATCCAATTGAGATCCCAAAACTCGAGACTTTACCCAAAACCACCCCACAATACCCCAAAACCCCCATCCAAATCATGTGAAACATAAAGGGCTTGACAACAACACCAAGTATACCAATTCTCAATCACAATACGCATACACTAAATCCACAACATTTAGAATTCAATTGAGAATAACAAAGACGAAATACACAATACATTTGATTTTATACACAAAAGGCAACTTCCCCTAACCTAGAATGCTTGATTAAAAGGGTAATAATTGAGATTCCTTGTTCAGCTAGGCCTTGTGTCAATCTTACTCCCGATGCAGTCTCTTGTGCACCCAATTCCTCTCTCACTCTCTAAATTTTCGTTCTCCTCTCAAAGCCAACAAACAACAATTGCAGAGACCCTTCTTCCCACCTAAAATTGGCCTTTTATAGGTGTCTTGATGATGGGTTTAAAAGCTAAACGAAAATGGGCTTAATTGTGAGTTTAATGCCTATTCAATGATAATTACACAGTGATTTTTCAGACCCTCTTGGCTGCCCCTTCTGCTAGGGTTCCCTATACCTTTTCACATTCACTCTAAGCTAAAATTAGCAAAAATAAAGTCTACTTTATGTCCATTAAGGTTTGAACCCATGACCATACCAACGCCAATTGAATACACAACCATCCAACCAACTTATCTTGAGTGATAATTATCAAAACACTATGATTATACTATCACTCACTAGGCACAAATATATTATAAAAAAAAAAGAATAATCCAAACAACACATAAAAGGCATACATAGGACTCAAACCCAAGTCCTTTCACACAACCAAAGTAATGTAACCATTTGAGTTAGTACTTTTTCACATCATACCAATTAACATTTAATGTCATAAAAGTCCCATTCTCTTGCATTTATTAATTAATTAATTTCCACGGGTCTTACATTCCCCCACCTCAAAAGAATTTTCGTTCTCGAAAATGAGACTTAGCAGAAAACAGGTGAGGGTAAGACCTCCTCATGACGTCCTCCATCTCCCACGTCATCTCCTGTGTCGTCTCATCCCAGAGTACCTTCACCGTCTTTAACTCCTTGCCCTTAAGTTGCTTGACCTGAGTATCCAGTATACGAACCCATCCGACTGGCATGATCAGATCCTCTCGCACTTGCACCCCATCTGACTCTAACACATGGTCTGGACTTGCAATGTATTTCCTTAATTGTGAGACATGGAACATATTATGCAAGTTGGCTAGGTGAGGTGGTAGAGCAATCTTATACGCCGATGTTCCTATTCTCCGTGTAATCTGATATGGTCCTATAAATCTTGGAGTCAACTTCCTTGATTTAAGAACTCTTTTAATACCGGTGGTTGGAGTAACCCGTAGGAATACATGATAATCCTTCGTCAAACTCCAGTGGTCGTCTCCTCTTATCAGCATAAGACTTTTGCCTACTCTGAGTTGCTCGCATCCGATCTTGGATTAGCTTGACTTTACTAGTCGTCTGTTGCAGAAACTCAAGACCAAGCACAAAGGCTTCACCATCTTGATACCAGCACAATGGAGTTCTACACCTTCTTCCATACAATGCTTCATAGGGCGCCATGCCAATACTAGAGTGGTAACTATTATTGTATGTGAACTCCACTAGAGGTAATACATCATTCCAGTTTCCCAAGTGGTCTAGCACACATGACCTCAATAAATCTTCTAGAGATTGGATGGTCCACTCAGACTGACCATCCGTCTGAGGGTGATAAGCTGAGCTCATTCTCAATTGTGTACCCAAAGCAGCTTGCAAAGATTGCCAAAACTGTAACGTGAATCTAGGATCCCGGTCTGACACTATGCTCTCGGGTACTCCATGTAATCTCACCACTTCTCGCACATACAATTATGCTAACTTGTTCATCGACCACTTTTGATTCATAGGTAAGAAATGTGCACACTTTGTCAGCCTGTCTATGATCACCCAAACTGAATCATGGCACTTTGTTGACCTCAGAAGGTGTGTCAGAAAATCCATAGGATATTACTTCAAAAAAATTAAACAAGGCAGAAATAATCACCTCATTTATTAAATAATCCATTTCCCAAAAACACGGGAAATTTTCAAAACATCTAAATTTAATATCCACTATAAATAGACAAAATACTCATAATTCTTCCTTACAATTTGAAAATCCAAAGCAGTAATTTAATTACATGAAAACTAAAGGAAAGCATTTATAAAATCCCCTCGTACTTTGAGCCCACTCTTCGCCACTAAGCATCTCTTGGCTCACCTGAAACATCATCTGCTCCTGGATAATAAATTACCCGATCATCGCCACACACAAACAGATAGGGTGAGTTATGCACATAAACAAAAATAAATATGAAATAATCCCCCATCCCATTCATAAATAATTATTGGTTTCCAAAAACACCAACTTTCCCACACTCATAACCAATATGAGTTTATGCATGTACTCTAAATCTAGGATTTCATGTGCTTCCACGACCCTCCTCGCTCGTGGTCCAACCTACAAGCCTATCCCGCTCGTAGTCCTGCTTCACGGACTCTCACGCCCGTTCATCCGAACTTCTCACTCGGACCCGAACACGCATACCCACCTTTTCTACTATGAACTCCCTCGCTCATAGCATTCTCAAGTTGAGCATAAGATGAACTCTGTCACTCACTTATCCCAACGAGAGTACCTCCGGTGAACTAAACTGTTCACATTCCGCATGTGATCCACCCATCATGAGCTTCTCGCTCGCGACTCAAACCAAGCACATCCCAAATCCTAAGGACTTAGTCCTTCAAGTCCAAACACCACAAACACATGCATATAACTTCCTATATTTAGGAAAGAGTACACAAACCAGCTCATAAAACACACACAAACATAGAATTCACATCATTCTTGCTTAAGCCAAGGACCCTCGCCCAAGCTAGTCCATCAGCCTCGCTTAAGCTAACCCGCCTCGCCTAAGCGAGTGTGTAATAGTGGTTGCACCACACCATCTCACTTAGGCGAGCCCAGCTCGCCTGAGCGAGTTATACATTCACTCAAAACACACAAACCTCGCCTGAACGAGAATTCGACGCAAACTACATCAGACCACAACGAGACCTCGCTTAGGCGAGCCACTCTCGCCTAAGCGAGAGTATCTGTCGCCCAAAAACCAAAACCCCTCGCCTGGACGAGAAGTCGCGCTTAACACGTACAGGTTTCATCGCGACCTCACTTAGGCAAGCCATTATCGCCTAAGCGAGAGACCAAGTCGCTCAACCCTGACACTGATCGCCCAAGCGAGAAGCGCGACCAAAAACTAGAAACGAGGTTCTGCAACTCTCGCTTATGCGAGTGGGACTCGCTTGGGCGAAACTTGCAGGGTTTCGTCACTAGTCACACACACGAATACACCAAAATCATGCCAAAATACAATGTAAACATTCCCATTCACTCTATTTCAACAATCAACCCATATGAACATGCTTTATATCTAATTGAGATACCAAAACTCGAGACTTTACCCAAAACCACCCCACAATACCCCAAAACCCCATTCAAATCATGTGAAACATAAAGGACTTGACAACAACACTAAGTATACCAATTCTCAATCACAATACGTATACACTAAATCCACAACATTCAGAATTCAATTGAGGATAACAGAGACGAAATACACAATACATTTGATTTTATACACAAAAGGTAGCTTCCCCTAACCTTGAATGCTTGATTAAAAGGGTAAAAATTGAGATTCCTTGTTCAGCTAGGCCTTGTGTCAATCTTACTCCCGATGCAGTCTCTTGTGCACCCAATTCCCCTCTCACTCTCTAAATTTTCGTTCTCCTCTCAAAGCCAACAAACAACAACTGCAGAAACCTTTCTTCCTACCTAAAATTGGCCTTTTATAGGTGTCTTGATGATGGGTTTAAAAGCTGAACGAAAATGGGCTTAATTGTGAGTTTAATGCCTATTCAATGATAATTACATAGTGGTTTTTCAGACCCTTTTGGTTGCCCCTTCTGCTAGGGTTCCCTCTACCTTTTCACATTCACTCTAAGCTAAAATTAGCAAAAATAAAGTCTACTTTATGTCCATCAAGGTTTGAACCATGACCATACCAACGCCAATTCAATACACAACCATCCAACCATTTAAGCTAGTACTTTTCCACATAATACCAGTTAACATTTAATGTCATAAAAGTCTCATTCTCCCGCATTTATTAATTAATTAATTATTTAATTAATTAATTTCCATGGGTCTTACAAAGACAATCCCTATTCTACGTGAAAACTCATTTTTCCTCATCATTAACACACCATTCATTGACTTTGTCACCATTAACTCTCACGTCCTTTTCATTCCAATACTATAATTACGATCCCACTCCAATTCAACTCTAAAAACCTCATTCCCCACCCATCAAATTAACCCTAAAACAGTGTGGTTTCACTACTGTTATTCATTCCTCATTATTGGCCGCTAGACGGCACATCAGTACCTGGAAAAAACCCAGGTTTTTTTGCACCTGAGAAAACCAATAATTTACCTGCAAAATCCAATAATTCACCCACGAACCAACAATTCACAGTTATTCCAATTTCTGATGCGTTCTCAACTAATAACGTCACACTAATCCAACCAAAACGTGATTGATTCATGATTACACTTAAGAAACCAAATACTAATCCCAAATCCTATCAAGGTTAACGTAATTGAATGTCTCTCATCAATCCCCAAGATTCATCCACACACATAGGCATTCATAATTTCATACTTTTCATGAATTCCCATCGTACACATGAACAGTTCTAGAGAACCCAATCTATCACAGAACTCAAAAACACATACAAAACACATTCACGCTTAAGTCGCCTGGCGGGCTCACCCTTTCCGTCAGGCGATTCATTTCAAAAACCCAGAATTGGGTTAACACTCATGCATCGCCTGACGGTACATTCAAAGCTGCCAGACGATTTCTAACAATTTTCCAGAAACACGAAATTAAAAGGATTGTGATTAAGTAGAGGCATCATAGTTACACATTCAATACGAAAATAATCACAACATATGCATACACGAAAAGGAACTACCTTAACCTAGACAATTATTTTTCAATTTGAAGGAATTAAGCCTTCTCTTGTGCCACCACTAGTCCAACCTTTATCTCCTCTCTAATGCACTTGATGTTCTGGTTTAATTCTCTCCAAATCACTTTCAGAACTCTCGTTCTCTTAGCCAATTTCGTTTGCCCTGTGCTTGCTCACTTTTTCTCTCTTTCTTCTCCAAAAACCACCTTAATTAGACTATTAACTAAGCCTTAATGCTTGTTAATGATATGAAAACGAAAATGGATTTGAATTGGGTGTTAATGGCCATTCAAAGACCATTAGTGGCTGCCTTTCTAGCACACTAGGCTGCCCTTCTTGCAGCTAGGGTTTTTCTGCCCTTTCATATTCATGCCAAAAGAAAATTTGGCAAAAAGAAAGTTTAATTTATTCTTAGCTGGGTTTGAACCCAAAACCATTCAATCACAAAGCAACAACCAATTCAACCAATTTATGTTTCGTGATAATTCCTAAAATTTTAGGATTACATTATTACCAATCATGTTCAAACATAGCCTTAAAATAATACACATATTAAAATAACATACAATTGGCATACATAGGACTTTAACCCAAGTCCTCTCACACAATTAAGTACTCTTAACCATTTAAGCTAATATTTTTGCACATCATAACACTCCACATTAAATGTCATAAAGGCTCCTACTACCCGCATTTATTAAATAATTATTTATTTAATTATTTAAATTTCTTGGATCTTACAAAGTATATCTATGTCAACTATTACAGTCATCCAAAATATACTCGAATAGGAAATGAGGCATACCACGATGCCATGAACAAAACTTGAATGAAAGTTTGACAGTTATCCAAAACGCTTGCTCATAGAGCAAGATAGTACATAGGCCACAATGCCTTAAAAGAGTACTTAGAGTAAGGGGATCCAACCCAAGATTAGCTACGCTGCGGAGTTTCCATCACCCCGGTGACCACTAGTGGTTTTCACATCTGCTCACATCAATAAACTGATGATCATTGCAAAAAGGAAAACTACTCCCAAAACACACAAGCAAACAGAAAGCGTAAGCTAGAGTATAAATCATTTTAACATGTTATGGCACACAGATACTTAAAAACAAATCATAAACATACAACAAGATAGGCAAACAATCATGTGATAGCAAACAAGTAGGACTCTAAGACTCAATTATCTGGATACATATAATTGGTCGGAATCACTGGATGCTTGCACTTGTGATGGCCTCTACTACTCTGTAGAGCCATTTCCACGCACAAGGTTAGCCTTCAAACATCTAAGACCATTATCCTGCCAAAGGCTAGGGCCTCCTGCTACTCTCACCACTTGAGTTAGTTCGCTCTACATGAGACTAGCTGACTCTTTAGAGTTCCTTTCACCTAGGCGAGAGCTCGAGCAGTGGAACAATGAGGTTTTCACGTTTTCTCGCTTAGGCGAGACCTCATTGCCCAAACGAGATGACTTCTCGCTCAAAACGGGAGCTCGTTGCTTGAGCGACAATATGAGCAAAAACTTGGGAGAGTTTCTAGTACTCTCGCTTAGGCGAGACCTACTCGCTTGCGTGAGAATATCAGATTTCTTCACTATTTGTGCAGACAAACCAAGAAAATAGTACAAGGCCACATCCAGTTCAATCTTAGGCAAGCATAAACGTCAATCAAGCATTTTAATCAAGAACCAGAAGCCAAACAACAACATATTGCAAAAATGCGAAAAACCCTAGCTTCCTTTACTTGGACAGAGGATAACTAACAACACAAGCACCCTACAGAGGAGCACCACAACTCCAGGAACAGTTTGGTGAGCTGAAAATACTAATACCAGAACAAAATGAAGTTACTGAGAGGAACCTGTCGCAATCGAGATCGTGGCGGGACGACGAAAACAATTTAAAAAAACAAGAGGAGTCACCACCATAGTTTATTATGGAAAACTATAGAAAAACCTTAAAAAGAATGGTCTTCGAAACCAAATTTGGATTCGGGAGTCGGTTACGTGTGGGGAAGGTATTAACACCCCACAAGGTCTGTCTTAAGACGGTTCCTTCTTTAATTAAGTGTGCAAGATAGAATTCGATGTTTAAAATATTTGTTATTCCCCACAAAATGAAACAAAATAAAAACACATACAAAAATATTAAAGATTAAAAAAAAATATTTTTTTATATTTTTGGCCGGACGAGGATTGTACCTCGCTCCTACGTATTTCCATTTGAAAAATCAGGGATAACGTAGTTCTTTATAAAAAAATTATTGTTTGATATTATTATTGTGTTTTTCTAAATTTTAGATTTATTATTATATATATATATAACTCGAGATTCTACATGATAAAAGGTTTAGTTATTAAGCAAATCCAAGATTTGACATGACATTTAAAAATGATTTTATAATTTTTTATTTTTTTATTATTATTAATTAAAAAAAATTAAAAGCCTACGAATGAGTGTTTTGATTATCAAGCAAGTCCGAGACTTGACATGACATTCAAAACTTATATAAAAGAAAATATAATTTTTTACTTTATTTATTTATTTATTATTATTATTATTTTAGAGAATTAAAGCCTACGAAAAAACACCTTTCTAATTACCAAGATAAAAATAAAGGAAAAGAGAAAGGTTGAGCACATCAATGACAAACCCAAAATCATCTAACATGAGAATCCCGAACACATTTAATCATATAACAGTTCAAACGATCATATATTTGATGTTATAAGAGAATCATGAAAAGCATTAGGAGCAAAGAAAATTTACCTTAAGGTGACCCCTTTTGTGTGTGCTCTGTAATAAAAAAAAGAGGGACTTTTCGAATTCCTTTTTTTTGTCCCTTACATTGGAGAACTTTTATGCTTATATAGGCATTTCGGGTACCAATGAATTCCTTGTCTTTAATTATAATAAAATATATGAGGAAGGAATTGGTGCTGATGAAACATATCATAGAAATTAAATAGTCGCATAATATTCATGGTGTTGATTATAATTATTAACGAAATATTGTCTGTAATTACTAGAATCATATTTTCCATCACATAAAGATCGTGATCAAATCATAACATATTATTCATATAATTGATTCTAATTATTACTAGGAATATTTTCTTTTAACTATTAAAATCATACCATTCTCTAAAAGCATTATTATCGGGAAATTTTGCTTCTAATTAAAATAATACCTTCCCAGACTGACAAGGCAAAAAGACACATCACATAAGTGTAAATGCAAGATATTTATTCAAATTATTATAAAAAAATATTGCTCCTAATATTATATCCTTCTCTAAAAACAGAAATTATGAAACGTCTTTTTTCTGACATGTCATGTGAAGAGTGTAAATAGCGAACAGTGGCGGTGAAAATATGTACAAAACATTTGGGCTTATCAAAAGAGTGTGATAATTAAAAAATAAATTAGATTCTCCTTCTCTTAACTTTTTTCTTCTTTTCTTTTTCCTTTTTTCCCATGGTAGAATTAAAGTTAAAAAAACCTACCATCAATTAAAACATATTTTTTATTTTATTTTATTATTTATTATATTATTATTTTATATATATTATTTTATTAATTTTTTTTTAACAAAACAAATGCATTTACTCGAAAGAAATTGGGTGTTGACAGAATCCTAGTTGGAACCACGAAAAACAAGCTAGAGAAGAGAAAGTATGAGTTGATGGCTAACTTATGTGGAATAAAAATAAAGTTTACTAGCTTGACGAAGAACGGGAGCCAAATCCTAGCAGAGCTCACTTCTGCAGTTCTAAAAGGGAGGAGGGGAACAATTTTCTGAAAAGTAGTAGAATGAGGAGGATTAGGACTGAGAGTAGGGTCTTTGGGCACTCTATGAGACGACCTTAGATGAAAAAGAAGATTAGGTCTAGAAAAGAGTGAGTCTTACAACAAAAGTGATGAAAGAAAACAAAAGAATAAGTTTCATGAAAGAGTAAATTAAAACTAATAAAAAAATGAATAAATACCTATTTATATTATTGACCGAAAGTATAGAATGAAAATTTTATATTAACTTAAATTTCACAAATCACTTCGAGTCTGCAATGAATTTGACTAACATGAAATGCACCGAATGGAATAACAGTTCAACAGTTCAGCTATTCCAAATTGCACCCAAATCCAATTTATTCTTTCGTAGAGCTTCCGTACATTTGCTACCAAAAGATCAAAACTAAATTCTGAATACCTAATAAACAATGAGTGATTAACCATGGATTAAGAAAAAAAAACGATAATAATAAAGATTAATTGATGAGTTGAATAACATTGGGTACCTTGAATTAATTATTCAAATATAATAATATAAATATCACTCCATTAAGGGAATATACAAATTTGAAGAAGTATGTGAGACTATAGATTATGTGATATTAAAGAAGAGATGTAGTTGTTAACTTTTATCTCACAACAAATGAGTTCATTGAATGAAAGAATATAATAATGATTCTAAGAGGTACAAAGAATAACTAGTTAAGAATCTTGAAAAAAAAGAAGAAAGAATTGAGTTTAGTCAAATATTTACATTTTTTAAAGCTAAATAAGAGAAAGAAAAAAAGGATATAATCTGTAGATTGAAGAAGAGTTTGTATGACTTGAAACATACACCAATACACTAGCATAACAATATTGAGGACTTCATGCATAAGGGAGAATTTCATAAATATTGAACCGATAACTATTATTTCTTCAATAAATATAAACCCTTCTTCAAGTATGGGTAGAATAAAAATGTGAAGATATACAATTTTATCTAGTAAAAATACAATCATTTCTAAATTTGAATCATTTCTAAATTTGAATCTTCAGTAGGCACAACAAAAATAAATAAGAGAATACCAAAAGATATATAAGAAGAATTCAAAATAAGATAGGGATAAGAGACACCACAATCTAGTAGATTTGTAAGTCAAATGAAGATTCGTCACAAAAATGTTAATATTTGATAAAATTTAGAGTTCTAAACTAAGAACCAAGAGAATCTTATCTCAAAGGATGCAAATACATATAATAAGATTACCCAAGGTGTCCACAAATATATTTGGTGCCCTTATATATAGAAAGACATGTTCAAGCCACCTAAGAAACCCTAAAAGAAAATCCAAATACATCGGACCCAAAAATAACTTGAAAATTCAAAAAAAGAAACAACTTGATTAAAAACTTAAAACAAAATTACAAATACTTTTATTTGCCTAAATTATTTTATAATTGTGTTTGAGTCATGATCTTTATGTCTTCATGTCCTTTGAATTGCAAAGGTTCCTCCTGAAGTTTTTCTTGTATTGAATCAGTAGATAGTCCTCTATAATACTCTTTTTCTTGAAGAAAATTTGTCCTTAAATTCATACCACTTGAAAATTCAGGAGATAGTCCTTTATCATACACTTCTCCTTGAAGAGAATTTGTCCTCAAATTTGTAACACTTGAAGATTTCTTCTCCTTAAATTTGGTAGTGGTAGAAGTAGCTCCTTTCTTCTTAAATTTCTCCTTATCCTTCCATGAGAAAAATGATTTATGATAGGAGCTCCTTCTTTTGATTTGTTCTTCCTATAGACTTGATTTGGCCCTCGACAATGATTTGCTGTCATGTTTATGCTTTCTTCTAAGCTCACATATTTTGCCACACAAACACTAGGCGTATCTCTTCGTACCACTCTCTTAGTAATTTCAAATCCTCTAACCAAATGATTATAGAAAGTAGGATAGGTTAAATCATATGTAAAACCACTCCTAGAAGAATGCCTATGTTGAAACATGTTGCATTGATCAATATTGCTAGATCCCGCAAGAAAGCTTAGTAAAGCTAAATAACAATAAAATATATTTAAAACCTCACTGCTCTTCTAAGTGTTCCACTCAAAATCCACTTGTGTATCACACTTGTACGCATTTTTTAGTACTCTCTAGCCTTTTTCCACTCAAATTCCCTTTAGCACTTTGGCAAAGAACTCCAATAGCTCAAGCAAAGAGTGAACAAACAATGTGAAAATCGTTGCGAGATTTAAATCTTCTCAAGAGGTCAAACAAATACAAAACTATAGACAAAACTTCAAGAAATTTTAAAAAACACAAAATAATAAAGTTATAAAATAATAGGACTACTAAAAAGAATTAAATGAGACAACATGGAGACTCCAAGAAAAAGATGGATTGCAATTCAATAGATTAATAAACCACACAAAAATTGCAGCAAAATTTTGTGTTGAACTCTTCAATTTCTTTTAAATCTTATTTTTTTCAATACATATTTGTTTCCCTTTAACTTACATCCACTACTCTTTCTTTTCTTTTGAATTTTGCAGTTCAACACACAAAGAAAACTAAATAGTTTGTTATTCAAACACCAAAACTCATGCAAAATCAACTTAAACAATTAATTAGAACTACAATTAACAAAAAAAAAATACTTTCCATGGATAAATTGCAGAAATGCACAATTATAAATAAAGAACACGACAAATTAAAAACTCAATATAACCCTAAATGCAACGAAAACAAGGAAACATTCGGCCTTTTTCTTAACCATACGAATCCTCCTTTGCTCGTGGTGCAAAGAACCCTTTTACCTCTGTTTGTGATGCAAATAACCCCAACCTTTCTTATTTCACAAAGAAACCCAACTTTAGATATTCGGTACAAGATTTCCATTTTACGGTTTAATTTCACCATTTATTTACTTTTCTTAAAACATGTTTTAACTAACATTTCAAAAGATTAAAATGTTGAAAAACGGTGTTGGATTTTATAAAGAAAATTAATTTTCATTCAAAAAATTTAAATTCAACATGTGGTAAACACGTGTCATTTTGTGTAAGTAGGACAAATACTTAAGTGGGATGTCGTTTGTCATGTAAGAAAGAATTTAACAAGATTGAAAATAAGGGGTTATAAAACTGTTTTTAAAATAAAAGGATAAAAGAAAATTAATATTTGAACATGAACCAATTTGTTATAATTGGAAGATTAAATATTTAATCTTAAAAAGAAAAAAACAATAAAAACAAAAACAAGTAATAAAACAATAGAAAGAAGCAAAAATCAATTTTTACATTTGTGTATAAATATTACCCATTTACTTTATAAATTACTCAATACTAACACGAGTAAAACAAAGAGAGAACGTTAATGAGAAAAAAGAAATATATTCTTTCTGGTCCTTACTAGGACATTTTAAAAGAGATCAATAATTCCTTCATAAGACATTTTTTTTTTTTAATTTCTATGAAAGATTCAATTCTATTTTTCTTGTTTGTCGTTATTGAATATTATGAATTTTGTATTTTCTATCAAAGCTAATGAGAAGAGAGCATTATAATTATTCAGTAATAAGGGTAAGTTTGATACATTAGTAATATTGTTTTGAAAATTCAACAAAAAAAAAACGAATTAATTACTTTTATTTATATTAGAAGGCTTTTGTATTAAGTATGTACGATAGGGTATTTATATTTATGGATGTTATATGTTTATAGGTGATATTAATTATAACATAATAGAGATAAAGTGAATCAAATCATAACCTTAAACTAATATGCTCTTAAATGCAAAGAAAGAATAACATTGCACATTTATTATAAGTTATTTTATTATATTTTTTTTAACTAAGTGATAAATGTTTCATCCAATAAATATTAAGATAAAAATCATGATTTATAGTGAATATGTGTTTATTTCACATTTATCTTAATTATTATAAATTCTATTATAAAAGTTTAACAAAAAGGCTCATTGTTCATATCTAACAATTTGACCGATAAAATTTAGGTTAAATTACTCTGGTTCTTGTATTTGTCGAGTAGTGTCAATTTGGTCCTCAAGTTTTTTCTATCTCAATTTGGTCTTTATTTTTTTTTTTAAAATGATTCAATTTGGTTCTTACCGTTAGTTTGACCAAACGGTGTTAAAGTCAACGTCACGTGCCAATTTTTAGTTTTTTTGTGAATTTTTGTTTTCTTTTTTACACGTTGTCACTTCTCAAGTGTGTCACGTGTCAAAATGATTCAATTTGTCCTCTATATTTATTTTTAGTTTCAATTTAATCCCAATTTTTTTAAAAATGAAACAATATTGTTCCTTCTTAAATTGAGACTCGATTTACTTTTTATATAAATCTTATGGTGATATTCTTACTAACATTAATATTTTTATTAAATATTTCTAGAAATATTTTTAAATTAACTTTAAATTCTATACAAAACTTTAAACTTTAGTTATGTTTTGAATTTGAAATTTAGTTCCTAAACTTATGTGTGACAAGTTATTTAATTTTTAATCTTCACTAAGTTTGTATAATATGGTACACTTGATGCATTTATATATGATGACAAAATGGTTAATTATTAAAATTAGGTTTGTGGTTTAACTTTGTTTAATAATAAAACTAAAAACAAAAAGTTTGTTTAAAATTTTTTCTATTAATATTTAATAAAAATGTAAATTTTAGTAAGAATATCATCATAAGATTTATACAAAAACTCAATTTAAGGAGGGATAATATTGCTTCATTTTTACAAAAATTGAGACTAAATTGAAACTAAAAACAAATACAGGGACCAAATTGAATCACTTTGACATGTGACACAACTGTGAAGTGACACGTGTTAAAAATAAAAAATAAAAAAATAAAAAAATAATTTTTTTAAAAAGTAAAAAAATAAAATAAAAAAATCAGAAATTGATATGTGACTTTGACTTTAACATCATTTGGTCAAAATTGACGACAATGACCAAATTGAATCATTTTTGAAAAATTAAGGACCAAATTGAGACAGAAAAAATTGGGGAACCAATTTAACCTACTTAACAAATACAAGGAGCAAAATAGTAATTTAACCTAAAATTTACATACCACTATTTTTGAAGTACATATCTTGGACATGACATTATATCTTCTTACCCAAAAGATATTAATTTCTTTTACATATTAAACGGTGTTCTAAATTAATATAAATAACTTAAACATCAACTAGAAATGTCATTCGATACACTTAAAATATTGTAAACTCATTTGACACCGTAAACAATGTGACACAATTGAATTAAAAGGATTATATATATTTATTTTCTAAAATTTAATATCTAAAAATATATTTAATCCAATAAAAAATTAAATAATAACTGTACTGTTATTCTTATTGTAACGTCCCATTTAATTATTAAGCGAAATTAAAAGAAACGTCACACAAAATAGTAATGTAGAGTAGTCCTTGGGTCCTAACACAACCCCTACACACTAGGCACACCACGATGCCAACTGAAACCAGATAAAAGTCTAACGAAAAGATAGTAGAACTGTAAGGCATAATGCAATACATGGGCCGTAGCCCTAAAGAACCATAACGAAAATAGAATCCAGCCCAGATGGCTAAGCAGCGGAATCGCCATTTCCTTGCTGGCCACGAGAACATCGTCCATCTGCTCCCATCAATCAAATTGATGATCATCGCAAGAAGAACAACCACATACAATACAACCATACAACAAACAGGGTAAGCTAGCGCCGACAACATTTTCATCATACAGTCAAATATATTTTCACCATCCAGTACCCATACAACAAACAAGCATGTTATAACTTTTCAATCAATACACTACGACTCGACTCGACTCATCCGGATACGTATAACCTGGTCGGATTCAGCGGATGCTTGCACCTGTGGTGGATACCTCTGCTCATCCCCGAGCTATGTGTTACAAGTGTTACAATGAATCAATTTTTCCTCACCACAAGGTTAGCTCTTAATGAATTTCAGGCCTCCTACTACTCTCACCACAGGAGTCAGTCCGCTCTAGGTGAGACTAACTGACTCCTTAGAGTGTCAGGATGCAACCTTACCTTGAATCCTTACCTAGTTATACAGATGGGGCACCACCATGGACACCCACTAACAAGGGCCATGGAATTACGTCCCGACCATTGAAGCACAACCCTGAAAGTCTCACCTAGAGACTCTAAGGAATTAAGCACTGACACAAACCAACCTACATAAACAGCCAAGAATTTACACATACGTTGCACATAAGATTTCAAACAAAGATCCATAACCAAATCCTCATTTCTCATATGTTGAGTCATTACCAACTCGTTATTCCCAATCATGAGTAAAGTGTTTCTCCTCATACAAAAACCATACCAAAGGTTTACCAACCATCAAGATCCATTGTTGCTCATGCCAGGTTTGTGACCACACGCACATACATATGTATCCAACCACTCATGTACAATTCATGTAGAAATCATGCCCAGCTCACAATTCCCCCACATATAATCTCCTCCCAACATGCATAATCATTTATACAATTTATAACATAGATCATACCATGCCTTTAAATTCAAAAACTTCATACCTCATACAAAACACATCATAACCAACAATCCAATTACCAATTTAAGAGAGTCATCCAACCTGCAGCATATCTCGCTCAAGCCAAGAGCCCTCGCTCAGGCAAGAAGGGTATTCTCGCTTAGGCGATAGACCCTTGCTTAGGCGAGATCGCGACAAATGCTGGGATTTCCTCGCAGGCTCGCTTAGGCGAGTCTTGGCTCGCCTGGACGAGACAACCTCTCGCCCAACAGTGGCGTCCCTCACCTGGGCTTCCAAGCCTTCACTCCTCCCCGCTTAGGCGAGTGGCTCTCGCTTGAGCGAGACTGGCCTCGCTCAAAACCAGAGTCCTCCGCCTGGGCGAGGGTTCGCGAAACCCTGGTTGCTCCTACAAGTCTCGCCTGGGCGAGTTACTCTAGCTTGGGCGAGATTGACAGATCTCGCCACTGCCTTTCCTGCAACAGTCACATATCCATACCCAAGCAACAGTCCAAGATCGTTCACACATTCATCACAGACATACAGTTCATGCAATACCCAACAAACATCAAACCAGCCAGAAAATCGTTCAAGACTCGAAAACTCTAACTTCCCCGTACCTGGAAAAGCTTAGTAGAGATCCTGGCGGCACGACCACGGCACAACAACTCTAAAGACGAACTATGGGGCTGAAAACAGGGTGGGACAGAACCAGGAGATGGAGTTAGCATAGGCTCTCAACTGAAATTTCGATAAGGTGAAGAGGGACCAGTACAAACAAGAAGGAATACTTACATGGAGTAGCAATCTCCCTTAGTTCAACGTGACAGTGAACAAACCCTAGCAGAGGGATTGACGGTTGCAGACCTAGGTTCTGTGAAAATGAGTGAAAAGTGAAGTTTAGGACAACAAATGATGATTTTATCTATTGGGCCAGTCCTTAGGCCCACTTACCAGGATAGCCCCTTAAAATATAGGGCAGGGAGAAATGAAAATATTTTAATGGGCCTTACACTTATATTCCTTATATTCCGTAACTTCCTTCCATGTTATAGTTTATCTCGTATTTTTTTACTCTAAACGATTAGAGCCGAAAACTTTGACTGCACAACGAAGTATTAAAGATTTAATTTTTGTATCTTAATAATTTTCTTAGATAATCTTTGTTTTCATTGATAAACATTATTACTGCCGTCTATCTGTCTGTGTCCACTATTAAACAATGACCCTATTCCATTTCTGTGGTTGTCATCTTATTCAATGCCATTATCAAGCATATTACCACACTCCCGCCTTGTCGGTGCACCATTTTTGCAATTAAATTCAAGTCTGTTAGGGTTAACAAATTTATCTAGTGACAGAATAATCTTTCAAGGATCATGAGTTTCTACTATGTCACCAATAATTGAACTCTTAAGGGACGAATTTAGTGTTCTGTACTATGATTTGTAAAAGGAAATTTCAAATACCATAAAATTCTAAAATTTAATTAAACAAAAAGACTTGGAGAGTAGAAATAAGAATTGAAATTATCTAAACATACTTAGCTCTCTGTAGCCATGAGAAAGCTGCTGCGGTAAAGGAATTCCTTCAGCAATTTGTGTGAAGAAAAAGAATACATTACACTTTTGGGAATTAGACATCAAAGATCATATGTCATTTGCAATCAATTGAGCTTCTTAGATAAGACATTCCATAGATTAAGTATATAAACAAGTTCAAAATTGTGCTGATGTTTTTCTCTTTTCTGCAATATTCTATTCTGCATATTGGCTCGTTGATGTTATTGTGCACCAAAGGTTTGTACACTAACCTAAAGAATATAAACCAAGTGGCAAGCATTAAAAAACATGAAGGGAAATTATACATTATAGATATCTGCCAGGTTACATTAAGAACCAAACCAGAGTTTTAATAAATTTATGATGCAGGCATCACTGATTTGTACTGCTGCTTCTAACCCTGTTAAATCGAGGAGGAACACATGGAAATCCTGCTTGGTATGGTCTATTACTTCTTCCACTGAGGAATCCTTTGAACAACAACCTAAAAGGCCATCATAGCAAATATATTAATCCACCAAATCTACTACCCATGAAGGAAAACAATCTTAATTTTGAATGTAATCACTCAATATTTTTATGTCTCATTCTTTACTATATCTGTATAAAAAGATAAAGATTTCGCACTCTCTAAATTTCGTTTACTTAAAGGTGAAAGTGACTAGCACATCATATTTTCTACATGCTATAATTGTCTTCATCATTGAGGGTCCTATTGTAGACTTCATATACAAATAATCATTTTAATGGTGTTTGTAGTGAATTGGGATCAACTTGACAGCAGATGTTGAAACTTTATGAAATATGGCATCCAATCAGATTAAATTATTATAAAATCAAACAACTTTTTATTTAAAATATCCAATAAAAGTAGATCATGATCATGGTATAGGGTATATGCCGTGACACCACTCTCGATACACAGAACAAAGAAAAAATAGCTATTTAAAGTGAAGCTTGAATTTGAAAGATACCTACCTTGCCAGAGTTTTCTTTGTTTCCAACAATAGTTTGACAAGCCAGCCTCCAAGATTCAGGTTTCTGTTCAAAATGGCAAAAGCTTAGAATTAGAAAAAGCTTACCATCATATAACCCTCAAAGAGTAAGATGACCTTTCTAAGAAATTGGTCTTACAAGAAAAAAAGGGGTTATAAATCACCAGTAGTTCATTGTTCCATTGGATAAGATGGAAGTGCATTCAATTCAATTCAATGACCATAATATCAAATGACTTTCTCAGAATATGAAATTTCTACACTGTCTTAGGATAGGAGATTCAGTTAAATCTTAAATAGGTTATTTCATTCTTTCTAATATTATTCAATTCAACTATAGATTTAACCAGTTAAAGTTGAACCATGACTCGAACCAAACGTTTTTGTGTGGTGATTTGAGAGGGAGAGCAAACATGCCTTCTTGAGATATCTGAGTTCAGTATTGGTTCTTTCATTTAAAAGATCTTTTCCTTCAATAATCTGCAACAAAAGAATCAATAACACTTGCAATTAGAGATTAATGGGTATACAGTATATACCTTGTAAAAAACCTCAGAGATAAGGTTCATACTTCGTAAATGTTATGCTAACTCATTGACCAACACAACATATTCATGCATCAGTTAAAACGTTGATTGAACTATTTAGTGTGTTTAAGCGTTAACTCTATCTACAAAGTTGAGAAAGTTAATCTTCAACCGAATGATTAATAAATCAGACAATTTACACACGATGTGATCACTCAAATAATGGTATTTTGAAGTTAGTATCGGCTTAACAATGGAAGCGTATGTAGGAAAATATTATCATGACAACAACAAAATTATTTACCTCTACGATGCAAGTTCCACAGCTACCTCCTCCTCCGCAGTTCATCAGTTTCCCCTGCTCTTCATGAAGTTAAAATTTAACAGCTACATAAATATTATTTAAATAAGTACATGATCATTTTTGCTGTATTCATATGAAGTTTGAGTTTTAAATTTACGTTTCTTATTTTTTTTTTAAAACGATGTTGTTAAAAACAAAGAATAAGCAATTAATATATGAAAGATTTATTTATTAAAAATACTAACAAAAAAAATGCGTTGATAACATTACATGATATATTTTTAATAAATTATTTTACTTTTACTTATTTACATATTTTTATAACAATAATTATTACAAAATTTAATATTCTAAATTTAGTTAAATGCCATATTGTCAATTAATATTGAGTTGAAAATCTTTGTACACCTTACTACTTATTAAAAAAAAAAGTAGGTTTCATAAAAATCAACACACAAAATTTACTTCATTTCACATAAAAAAATATATTGAAAAAACTAAAGGCAGGATAAAAGATCATCCATTATAGTGACATAAATTAAGGGTTTGATAAGAGGCATTATCAGCATAAAAATATTTCGCTGTCAACTATTTAAAATTAGTTGTTTTAACACTTCTCATGTTAAATTTTAATCAGAAAATTTTACTTTAGTCGTAGTCTTTGTAAATATTTATTATAAGAATCATCTGTGTAACTAAAATTTTAATTAAAGAATAACAGAAAGACAAAAATATTACATCTAAATTATCCTTTTGAAAATACTTATTAGCAAACTTTAATATACTTTTGATTACTTAAAATTATAAACATCACATAATTTTTTCATTTTTAAAACGATACAAAAGTTTCTTGCTAAATACTAATTTTTCCTTCGCGATTATTAACAGTTCTCTTTTTTTTTTTTTCTGTATACAACACATCTTGCATTCTTTAGAGAACATTTTTTTCACACGTAATAAATATATAAAATAAAGTTAATTTAACCTTTTTAAATATGGAAACCATAAAATAAATTATATAGCTATAGTAACAGTAATTAAATCTACTAATCTACTAATAAGTAAGAAAAAGTAGTGCATAGCCATTGAAAATGTGGTGCAAAAGGAGTTAGTGGTTGTGGTGGATTGAAAATCATGTGGTATGAGACATACATAGGTGGCGTAAAGCTCGATCTTGTTATCCGTCATGATGTTCCGCAACAGCTTCTCTCCGCTTATCGCTTTTGCTTTCTCCACCGGATACTTTCCATCACTCTCCGCTTTCGGCTGCAACAAACCGTTTCCACTCATTCCAAATTCACTAACCCTAAATAATTCTATTCGGATATGCTAAATTATCCAGAACAAAGTGAGAACACAAATCGAATGTATGTAATTGAATTGCTGTTAGGCAGAAATGGAATTAGTTGAACGTTACCCCGATGAACTCGAGCTCTATTTCCGGTGGAGATTCCGGCGAAGTGGCGGCGAGAGCCACGGAGTACGTCCGCCTCCGGGGAAAATAGGTGGTGGAATTCCGGCCGTCGGCGGCGAGGGAAATGGTGGTAAAGAAATTCATGGAAGCCATTCTGTTTTCTGTTATCGACGGTTCGCGCAAACTCTGTTTTTGTGATGTAAAGTGCAATGGCCAATGAGGTGGTGTTTGTGTCTGCGTGATTTCATACTTTATGCTCCTTTTTGAAGTCGATTATTGAAGAATTTTACTGTTGTTTACTTACCATGAAGAAAATGGTTTTATTTTTTCACAAGACAAAAATATTATAAAATTTTAACAAGAGTGTTTATTGGGTTGAATATTGAATTTGCAAGTTAAAAATTCAATGAAACCCAATCGGAGCAATATGAAAGCTTTTATTTATTTATTTTTTCAAAATTCAAATTAAAACTAGAAATGATCATATAATAGTTTTTCAAAGTTTTCTGTGATTTAAAATGGAGTTTTTGTTGACTAAATGTGTTGGAAATATAGGTTATGTTTGATTTTTTATATGTGATTAAATAAGTATAAAATGTATCAAATCGTGTCATACATATATTTCATCTAGTTCATGAAATGTAAGTTGTGTGATTAAGACAAATGAAGGCTTGTTTAAAATGTGCTTTGTTTGAGAGATGCAAGTGTCATGAACATGTATATTTCATAAGATTTTGTTTACATAGATACAAGTTAGTGCACTTAGTTAATTAAGTTGTTGCTTGAACAAATAATAAGTATATATATATTTCGTTCAAAGGACACAAGTCTTAATTATTTTGTAGTACATGTCAAACATTAACAAATGTTTATTTTACGTTTGCAAAAACTATATATTTTTTTAGTCTTTCATTGATCTTGTAATCCGTTATCAACATCAAAGATCTCTGGAAAACGTGACAAAAATTGTTCTATTTATCAACTTCAATGGAAAAGACAAGATGTCAATGTTGTAAGGTTAACCATCCGTGTCAAACACTGTATTTTGTTCAAAGGTAGAGAGAAGTCACCTACCCAAATCTATAAAGCACCACCATGCTCTAGAGGCTATAAAGCACCACCATGCTCTAGAGGCCTTGCCAAAGAAGTCACACACATTCAATGCTAAGACAAAGACATGTAATACATCTTGAAGGTTCAAGCGAAAGAAGATGTTGCTTCAAATAGAAGACTCTTGGCTACATACAAATGTTGCTTCATATACTTATTAGAAGATGATGCGCCTGTTGAGGATCTCATTCTCTCCTCACCATTACATGTCTCATTGGTATTAGATGACATATTGGAAACACTAGAGGAAGACATACCTAAACAAGGATGACAAAGCAAAGCAACACATTTAATAAGAACACTTTGTCACTTACTAGAGCCTATGATGCATTGATACTTCAATTTGTGTTACGTATCCGTGTCTGACATGTATCCATATTCGATACTTTAAGATACTTTATCAATACTTATCAATGAAATATCTAATATATAAACCAATAATTTTTTTAGGGTTAAATATGTTTTTGGTCCCTCAAGTTTCAGTGAATTTTGGAATTAGTCCCTCATCAAAACTTTATACCAATTTAGTCCTTCATCTTTCAAAATGCGTGAATTTAGTCCTTTTAACCAAATTTTGTTAAGTTTATCTTACGTTTCAAGCATATTTCATGATAGTATTTAAGTTAACATTGAAGCAAAAATGTGTCAAACAGTGTAAATATTTTAAATACTATCATGAAATGGGCTTGAGACGTCAAATAAACTTAACAAAATTTGGTTAAAAGGACTAAATTCACACAGTTTGAAAGATGAAAGACTAAATTGGTCAAAAGTTTTGATGAGAGACTAATTCCAAATTTTGCTGAAACTTGAGGGACCAAAAACATATTTAACCCATTTTCTTATGATGACAATAATTTATAAAATTTATGTTGAAAATATTTAATACATTTGATTTTAATTTGAATTTACACAAGAATAATCATATATTTATCATGTTTTTAAAAAATATTGTATTTTTTTTCAAGATGTATACATAACGTGCCGTGCCCTATTATTTTCAAAATTAGTGTATTAACGTATCAGATACATGTCGTATCTAATACACGTGCCGTATTTGAGCATCATAGACTAGAGCATATAATTGCCTCAACTGTCCAAATGAGCCCTCTTTTATAGCCACTAGAGGCACTCTTTCACCTGACACCATTTCATTTTCAACCGTTAGATCTTATATATAATGGTCATGCCTCACGATCATTCTTCTTCCCAAGTAACTGCTACACCTGAGACCACCCACACCTGTCCATCAACTCTCTTCATCATTGCACTTATTGATACTAGAGGGCTATATACTTGTAGCAACCAAAGAACATAAAATTTAGAGTTGTCAAAAGGGATAACCGGGCTTGGCCCGACTCGACCCATCATGGGTTGGCCACTTAGTGAGCCAACCTAGCCCGGTTCACTTATTAGCCGACCCACCACGAGTTGGTGGGTTAAATGAGTTGGCTCATTGACTCACTTAATTAAAAAAAAGTACAATTTTTTTTCTCCAGTCTAAAAAAAAACTAAATTATAATTATCATTAAAATCTAAAAAACTTCAATAGAATCTAAATACAATTCAAAGAGATGTTAAATTCCAAATACAAACCAAAATCACAAAAAAGAAGAAGAATACAAATTACCAATATGTTGGTTAAAAAAACAACATAACCTAACTCACATGTAAACCCAATATAATAAAAAAAATTTATGTGACTCTTTATTTATGGGTTGATGAGCCAACCTGGCTCATCACGAGTTCAACCTGGGTGAGCCGGGTTCTAGGTGGGTCGGGTCAAAAATTAAATCCTATTGAAATTTGTAAAAAAATTTCAACTCAACCCGGACAATTTCAATAAATTTTCTTTGCATAACAAGACTAGTGTACTATATGTCACCGAGCCTATCTCGAACAATAAAGTATGACACCATGTCAGTAAGGACATCTCAACCAGAGCTAATAAGGATCAATCATAATTGATAAAGAGATTAAGACACAAGATGGTTTAGCAAAAATCCTAAACAATTTAAAAAAGTTAACCATCTAAACAACCCAATCAAGTAAAAACCTAAGAATCCATTATAAATAACACTATTAATAAGGTATTACATATTCAATATTGCATTATTACTATCTAACACATACCTAATTTTAGCGTCAACTTGTCTTTGCAAGCACACCCATCATCTCTAATATTGTCAGAATCTCATCCTGAATACATATAAAATTACTTTGGAGTGAATGAGGTGCTTCTTATAGAGTCTTTGAAGAGTATATTTCAATTACATAAGAACAATATATATCATCACTCTGCACCAACAATTTGCCACTAAGTTAAACATTTCTTTTATTTTATAGGATAATGGTATTTTTACATCCAAAATTCTTTTAGCTTATTTAACACTATCCTTTAATTTATTTTTATAAATACAAAAGTTCATTTTTTAAATAACTATTTTAACCCTTAAAATAAGTTATTAAATGAATCATGTGAATGTAAAAAAATCATTTTCCTATTTTATACAAAAGAGTTTAAAAGTGGATAAAAGAATTTGTTAAAAAAGTAACTTAAGGGAGCTTATTAGAAAAGCAATTAAAATTTGTGAAGTTATGCTACCACTTCAGTTCCATCTTCCAAACCGAACTCAATGCTCTCTCGTTATCTCAAATCCCCTAATCCACTCTTCTCCCTCCGTTCATTACCCTGTACTCCAAACCCAATCTCAGTCCCAGACCCTATTCCTAACCTAAACCCTTCCTTCCGACCCTCCCCAGACCGTCTCTTCTCTTCTTCATGGCTATCCGAACCGGGAAATCCAATCATCCAATGGCCATCACTACCAAAACCAAACCCTCATCCGAATCCCAACGCCAACCCTAACCCAACTCCCGACCCTACCTCTCCGAACCTAAACGCATTCTCCCTCATTTCCAACCTCTTCACGGACCCTTCCGTCTCGCCCGGTCCGGTCCTCCACGCCCAACTCGATCGCTCAGCCATCGAACCGGACCCGGCCCTCCTGCTCGCCGTCTTCGACCGCTTCGGCTCGTCTCCCAAGCTCTTACACTCGCTCTTCCTCTGGGCCCAGAAGCGACCCGGCTTCAGGCCCGACCCGAAGCTCCTTGACGCCGTCGTCAATGCACTCGCTAAGGCAAGGGAGTTTGACGCCGCATGGAAACTTGTTCTCGATCACGTCGGAGATGGGGAAGAAGAAAACGAAAGCTTGGTTTCCGTTAAGACCTTTGCCATAATGATTCGACGCTATGCTCGAGCAGGTAATGGATTATGCTCTGCGATTTAAGGTTTCGGATTGTTCAATTTCAGTTTGGGTTTCGCAATGTGTTTTGAGAGTTTTCAGAACTCAAATTGAGTGCATTGTGTGTTTGGGGTTGGACTTGCGAAGTAGGGTTTATTGAAGTTGGTTTTCATGACTTGAGAAGTGGGTTTTCAAACTTTTGAATTTTTAATTTTGAAAGTGAATTTGCTGTGAAAGAAAAACTTGTAAAAGTAACGTTCTTTGGATTCATTGATAAAAATCATCTTGGACTTATCAATGTATTTTTTTTTTGCAGTTCAAGTTTAAAAGGATTAGAACCAAAGAATTTTTGTTGCTCTTATAGTAGAAACAAAGGTCAAAAGGCATCGGAATCTTTCTAATTTGTTTAAAATTGTTGAATTTTAAGTTAGTATACTGCAAGTGATGGTGTAGTTTAGCCAATCTGTTTACGAATTTTCATAACTCAAATTATGTGTGTAGTGTTGTCCAAAATTATTCTGTTTCTTTCTAACGATGAATGCTTTTTCTTTCTGAAAAAAAAAAATCAGGTATGTCCAAACTTGCAATCAGAACTTATGAATTTGCTAAAGATAACAAGTCCATTGTGGATTCTGGCTCAGAAATGAGTTTGTTTGAGATATTGATAGATTCACTTTGTAAAGAAGGGTCAGTGAGGGAAGCTTCAGAGTATTTCCTTTGGAAAAAGGAGTTGGACTTAAGTTGGGTTCCTTCTATTCGGGTATATAACATAATGTTGAATGGATGGTTTCGATCGAGGAAACTGAAGCAGGGCGAGAGACTTTGGGAAGAGATGAAGAAGGAGAATGTGAGACCAAGTGTTGTGACATATGGTACCCTTGTGGAAGGATATTGCAGGATGCGCCGTGTCGAGAAAGCACTCGAAATGGTTGGTGATATGACCAGAGAAGGAATTGCACCAAATGCAATTGTGTACAACCCAATCATCGATGCACTAGCAGAAGCTGGAAGATTCAAAGAGGCTTTGGGTATGTTGGAACGATTCCATGTTTTGGAAATTGGTCCTACTGATTCAACGTATAATTCTCTAATAAAAGGGTTTTGTAAAGCTGCAGATCTTGTTGGTGCTAGTAAGATTCTTAAAATGATGATAAGCAGGGGTTTGATCCCAAGTCCCACTACCTATAACTACTTTTTTAGGTACTTTTCAAGATGTGGAAAAGTTGAGGAGGGGATGAACCTGTATGCAAAGTTGATTGAGTCTGGTTATACCCCAGATCGGTTAACTTACCATCTTTTGGTGAAGATGTTATGTGAAGAGGGGAAGTTAGACATGGCAGTTCGAGTTAGCAAGGAAATGAGGCATAATGGTTATGATATGGACTTGGCTACCAGTACCATGTTAATTCATCTGCTCTGCAAAATGCATAGGTTGGAAGAGGCTTTTGCTGAATTCGAGGACATGATAAGAAGAGGTATAGTTCCTCAGTATCTCACTTTCCAGAGAATGAAAGCTGAGTTAAAGAGACAAGGTATGACTGAAATGGCTCAAAAGCTTTGCAAGTTAATGTCTTCTGTTCCCTATTCTGGCAACTTGCCAAATACTTATGGTGGAGACAGAGAGGATGCTTTTACACGAAGAAAATCTATAATTCGGAAAGCTAAAGCATTTTCTGATATGCTGAAGGACTGTAAGGATCCGAGTGAACTTCGTCAGTATAGAAATTCATCAGAAAATGCTGTCTCAAGTGAAAAATATGTGATGAAGGATATTGAGGGAAAATGAAATTCAGTAGAAACTTCTATGATTTCAGTAAGCACTCAGCAGGGAGCAATTATGGGCTTTTGAAACACATGGGATTCAGTTTGCAATTGTTCTCGTTTGTTCCAAAAAATTCTGCTGTTCTTCCCTTTGCAATTTTGTAGGCATGACAACAAGGTTAATATGGAGAGCAATGAACTGATTTACTGCTGTCATGGCTACATTAACAGGTGCAATCTGAGTTAGTTATACAGAAAGTAACTTCTTGTGAGCATCACTGGGTAATTTATCAATGAAGATGGCATCAACTGAATGCTAACAGATCATAATATTGTTTCTGGGAAGATCATATATAAGAAGGCTAATTGATGGCTTCAAGAATTTCAAATCGTGGTTATTTTAGTATTCTATGCAGGAAAGTGTCATAATTGTTGAGTCAGACAATTGCTTCCATCAGCCTCTCATTGGGGCTGGGTCTGCTCAGAAGAAGGTCATCGGACTTCAAAAGCTTCAAACGTATATTAAATTTAAATTTATTTATTTATTTATCAAAAATATTGTTTTTAGGATGAAGTTCAATGTATTATGTATTCTTTTACTCAATATTGTAGAGTATATTATTGTCCTGACAAGCCTTATGTTCAACACACTATGTCGATATAGTGTATGGAATTTTAGATATATAGAAAGTCTTAGATACAATTTTTATTGGGGTCAATGAATGTATTATAAAAAAAAACCTTTACTTCAATTTCTTTAGGATTATTGATTTGGATTTTAAAAGATTAAAAAATCAATTTAAGTAAATGAAAGTGGTACAATGAGAATATTGGTTTTATAATTTTTACGTCAGGGGTAAATTCTTTAAAATTATAGAATTATAATATTTAAAAAAAAATGTGGATACGAAGCATTGTGTAAAAACACAACTTTCTTTTATTAATTTTTAAATAAGGGAAATCTCATTTAGAATATCATCATGTAGTGATTGGCATAACCAAATGATCAGTAAAATCCTTGCAAATAGATTATAAAAATTGTAATCAATCAGAGTTATTGTTGACCTGGACCATTTAGATCGTAGACTATATTAGTTTAAGTTGGACTTCTCCGAGACTTTTGAGTTAAGTCAGTAATACTTAAATTTTTAAAAATAAATATTCTGCTTTTTAATTTTTTGGATTTAGATTTTTTTTAAACCGAAACTCAAGAAGTTCCCTAATTAAAAATTAATTTAGAAAAAAAAAATTGGTCAGAATAATCAATTTAAACATCAGTTTTTTTAGTAATCAAAATTGTAGTAGTTAATACTATTGATCAATTTAGAGTTTATTTGGTCACTCTAATTATAATTTTTTATTTATAATAATAATTATTTTAAAGACTGATAACTTTTTATTTATAATTTAGTCATTATAGTGATCAACTATTTTTAGTCTTTGTTATTTAAAGATTTTCTTGTATTGAAATGATTCATTTTGTTCAAAATAAAATTATAAGATCCAAAAGTCAGCGTCCATTTAACCTGTCAAACTAGGTTGATATGTTTATTTTGAAACTCTAATTATACATATATTGGCCAAGTATGTCCCTAAACATCGAGGATGTCTCGGCCTATACCAAAAGGACAAACACATGTGTCATTGCTGCAGTATGGAGCCATTTAGATAAAAGGACAAATCACAAAGTGATTAAGGATAAATAAGCACATTAAGAAAACCTTAGACAATATAATCTTGCATAACCTAGGTCCAACAACCAAGGCTCATCCAAGTAATATAAATAACACTATTCACGAGGTAAGTCAATGATTTCATTTATTGTAATCTCCACATTTACTGCAGTAACTAACTTAGGCGTTAGAGTGTCTTTGCAGGTTCTTCGCTATCGAGGTTCCCTTACCCTCATTGTAATATCCCTAATGAAAATTACTTAATTAAATAAAATAAATAAGAGTTGAAAGTCAAACGTCATGATTTTTATTATTCCCAAACGCGGGAAAATTTAAAATAAAATCCAGTGCGCCAAAATTTAAATAAAACTATAATATAATGTATTACAAATTCCAAAGTTCGATAAACAAATGAAAATACAGTAAAAATCCCTAGCTCATAGCATCCCCGGCTATCCCTCTCTCCGCATCTATGCATCCACAACATCACCTGTAGCATCATCTGCTCCCGTGTAACGAATCACACGATCATCGCCAATCACAAACAAAAAGGATGAGCTTATATACAAAATAACATATAAGTTAACAAAATAAAAGTAATTCACCCATCTTATTCATCCTAGTTAGTTCTTGGCCAAGACCTTATCCCCAAGGTTTTTCAACCTTCACAACACACAAATAGTTAGCCTCAGATTCAGGGTTTATGATGCTCACACGAACCTGCCCGCTAGTGGTTCTGCCTCTACGAACCTCCCCGTTCGTAGTTCTGCTCTACGAACCTTCCGCTTGTAGTCCTGCTCTACAGACCTGCCCGCCCGTAGTCTAACACACGTGATCCACCAGTTACGTACCTCCCCGCACGCAACATCTCTCAAGTGTGAGCACGGAACATACGAACCTACCTCGCTCGTATCCCCACACGAGAGTAACTGGATATGAACCTCCCCGCTCATATCATCACATGTTCACCACCATCCATGAACCTACCCGCTCATGGCACAACATCTCCCGATTCAAGTATAGCATCATTGCGTAAAACAACACACACAAGCCATTGACAGCAGCATTATCGCCTGGCGCAGCCTAAGTGTCGCCAGGCAAAACCTGCACAGACTGCCTAGCGGAACCTCCCCGCCGCCATGCGCTATGCTCCAAACAGACCCACTGTTTTAGGGTCTGTCGCCTGGAGGAGCACACCCTGCCACCAGGCACCATATGGTGCAGAGACTTCCCTGGAGCTCTTATCGCTTGACACAACTACCAGTGCCGCTAGGCGCTATATCAGTAGTGAACCTGCTGGTTTTTGGCACCCAACTTGACTTGTTCTTTAATCCAGATTGCTCGAATGCTATATTGCACACTTGCTTGTCAGAATCTACTACTTTCCCAGCCACCCCACCATCGCTTCAATTTCCTATAACTCATTCATAGGTCCATTTATCCTAGCCATTTGATTCACCAAGTTCTCCATCCATGCATAATTGCTCAATCAAGCTTAAGAAAATTGCCTAATCCATCCAAGTAAACTTACTCAAATATGAAAAATAGAATTCAGTCACCACCCTAGGCTATACAAAGCTCATATCAGAATAATTTCTTATCTCCACTGTCACTAAATTCCATTCAGCTCCAATTCTTATGCTTAACTAATTTAGTATATTCTTTCATCCTTCAACCATCATTAATTGTCTTACCAAAACCCAAGATCATATAACCCACTATTTAAATATAATTATTCTCTTCTTCCACCATTTTCTTATATCAAATTATTTATCATCACTAGAGTTTACATTACCTAATTGACATCAATGCATCACAAATACCCTTCCCCATCATTGCACTGCCCATATCATCACTAGTTTCCTATTCCTCCACTCTTATCACCTAGTCGAACTGGAATTCCTCCCACTTTTGATTCCCCGTTCACCTCTCTCCCAGCCACTACACCAGGCTTCCCAAAACAGCCCTGGTTACTATCTATCGCCTGGCGGCCAATAAGATGTCGCCAGGCGGTACATCAGTACCTGGGTAAAAATCTCAGATTTCTGTACCTGCGACGAACATCAAATTCCTAGAATTTGATCCAACTTCTAATTACACCAGAATACAACAATTCTTACAGGGTTTACTAGACTCACTCCCAATAGTATTATACTTTACGCAACAAACACTTCCAATCACATCTTAATCTCCCCTAAATCCAGAATTCAGAAGAACTTATTAGTCTTAATACGAACCCTCCATGTCCATGTTCCAATTAAAATCGCAAGCACCCCAAACAATAGAGATATCATGGCATTATGCAATCGCACAAACATAAGAAAACAATTGGAAGTTCAACAAATCATAAAATTCACAGAAACACAACAAACCAATGGGAGGCAACGCGCATCGCCCAACAGTTTCGTCTCGTCGCCAGGCAGCACATGACACAGAACCCAAAACTGGGTTAAAGCTGATGTGTCACCTGACGGTATACACATACCCATCAGGCAGTTTCTGGGCGAAAACCTAGAAACTTTGCAAAAAATGGCATAGACAAAGGGAATTTTCATACAATTGGAATCACGCAATGCAGAGTATATTATGTACAATAGAAACACACGAAAACAACTCCCCTTACCTAGAAATTCTCACTCCAAACAGTATTCTAACCCTTTCTTGATGATGCTAAAAAACCTTCCTTCCTTGCTCCACAAATTTCAACTTTCACTCTTTCTTTTCACGTGTCAGGACCACTTCCTCACTCACTCTCAATTCCCTCTACTCAATGATTATTCCAGAACTCTCCTAACCAAACCTTTTCCCACTCAAATTCGTGGGATTAAATAAAAAAATGAAAATATTAAGAATGGGAGTTAATGAGCATCAATTCTCATTAACATGGTGGTTTCTCAATCTTTCTAATTTCTCCCTCTCATCCCCGTGCCAAAAGGAAACTTTGACAAAAAGGAAGTTAAATTCGTTCTTAGCAAGGTTTGAACCCACAACCATGCTATAATTTTAGGATTACATTATCACTACTTACATTCAATCATTTCATTAAAATAATACACATATTAAAATAATATTAAATTTGTCATGCATAGGACTTAAACTCAAGTCCTCTCACACAAACAAGTACTATCAACCACTTGAACTAATACTTTTTCACGTCACAACACTTTGCATTAAATGCCATAAAGGCTCCTACTACCCGCATTTATTAAATAATTATTTACTTAATTATTTAAATTTCTCGGGTCTTACACTCATAAGAAGAGAACATAACTTGTGATATGAAGGATAGGAGGAAGAGTAGACCCTAGTGTTACCTAAGACATCTCGGCCCAAATAGAAGATTTGTATCCCTGTAGGTACTTCTAGGCCTAATAGGAACATTTGGCGCCTACTGCGGGGTTGAGTTGGATTAATACATATGGTGTCTATTAGGAATATGGCAAGTAACGGATGTGAGGCGCAAACAACAAAGACCAATGAGATGATAATGATGTTGGCATTGCAACAAAAGTTAGTTGAACTACGAGCTAAGAATGTAAGACCCGAAGAATTTAAATAATTAAATAAATAATTATTTAATAAGTGCGGGTAGTGAAAAATTTTATGACATTAAATGCTAAATATCATGATGTGGAAAAGTACTAGCTCAAATGGTTGAGAGTACTTTATAGTGTTGAAAGGACTTGGTTTTGAATCTTATGTATGCCAATTGTGTGTTATTTAATGGTATTATATATATATATATATATATATATGGGAGCGTGATGAGGAGGTATACAACTCCAAAATTTATAGAAATTATCATGAAACATGCATTGGTTGAATTAGTTGTGCACTTGATTTGATATTGAAGGGTTATGGGTTCGAACCTTGGCTTAAGTGAAATAACTTCTTTTTGCTAAATTCAATTTTGGGCATAAACGTGAAGAGTCACACAAACCCTAGCCGTTAAGAGCAGCTAGGATGGCTGGAGAAGTATCTCAAAACATCCGAATGATCATTAAGCTCACTAAATACTTATTTTCGTTTTATGGTCATTAACCCTAATTAAGGTGCGATTAAAGAGACCAAATAAGGAAAAAGGAGGGGCTGGGGAGTCTGCCATTGATAGGTACTGTGAGTAGAGGAAAATTCAGACTAGAAACTGAGTTGGGAGTGGTAGGAAAAGTGGAATTGGAAGAAGAGCAACAAAGGCTATTGGTGATCAAGGAGTAACTAGAGGATTTATCAAATTAAGCGAGGAATCCAAGTCAGGAGAGTTCCTATTCAGTGTTGTAACTTTTCTTATATGAGTATGCATTATATGGAATAATTGAAAGGCATGATCTCTGCCATTCTCGAGTTTTTTTCACGTTTATGGGTTTTTCCAGAAACTGCCTGACGGTAGCTCATGAGCTGCCAAGCGATACATGTGGTTGCAGCCCAGTTTTCTGGGTTTCCCTATGAACCGCCTGGCGGTTGATGGTGACCCGCTAAGCGACATATGCTACGTTGCCATTTTCTTTGTTTTGTTTGGGTTGTTAGTGGTGTTGAGATTAAAGGTGTGATTAAAGAGACCAAATAAGGAAAGAGGAGGGGCTGGGGAGTCTGCCATTGATAGGTTCTGTGAGGAGAGGAAAATTCAGACTAGAAACTGAGTTGGGAGTGATAAGAAGAGTGGAATTGGAAGAAGAGCAACAAAGGCTATTGGTGATCAAGGAGTAACTAGAGGATTTATCAAATTAAGCAAGGAATCCAGGTTAGGGGAGTTTCTATTCGGTGTTTTAACTTTTCTCTTATGAATATGCATTATATGGAATGATTGAAAGGCATGATCTCTGCCATTCTTGAGTTTTTTTCATGTTTCTAGGTTTTTCTAGAAACCGCCTGGTAGCTCATGAGCTACCGCCAGACGACACATGTGGTTGCAGCCCAGTTTTTTGGGTTTCCTTATGAATCGCCTGGCGGCTGATGGTGACCCGCCAACCGACGTATGCTGCGTTGCCATTTTCTCTGCTTTGTTTAGTTTGTCAGTGGTGTTGGGATGCTTAAATGGGATTTATATTGTACGTATAATATTTACATGATGAATTATGATTGGAAATTATTTGATTGTTAGCAATTGCATGAATTTGTGAATGGATTTTGGGGATTTGGGTTTACGTTAGGGTTGGTGATGAATATGCATGAAGTATGTAATTGATTGATGAACTGGTGTTATGGAAATAATGTTCACATGAATAAAGTATGAACCATGTATGTTGTGTGCACTTGAAGTGATGCCAGTATGATAGTGGGTGCTGTAATTGGGGTGTTTGGGGTCACGACGGGTGCAGGAAATATCTGGGTAGAACCCATAAATGCATGCATCGCCTAGCGGCGCATGAACTGCCGCTAGGCGACACGTCAGAACAACTTGCTATTTTGATTTTGTCTGGGATTCGTGTTATTGGGTGTTTAATTGGTAAATTAATACATCTATGATTAAAAAAAACATAAGCATGTAAATGGATGTGGCATAATATGGATTAAGGGAGGTTAAAATAAGTGAAAGTCATGAAGTGTGATATAGGAGTGGCTGTTTTTAAAGGTTTGGTTGTATGTGATAAGCTATAATTTAGAACACATGCTAAATTGGTGATAAGAGTGAGATTGATTTATGGGATATGGTATGGATGGTGCATTTTCTCTAGACGTTAGGCGTTGTGGGGGTGGTCTTGTTATTATAGTTTATGTGCAACATTGACAAAATTGTGGTGGCATGAGGTTACATAAATAATAGACTGCATGATTATAAGACTTGGAGTGTTTTGAGTGGAATGTGGCATGTTTAAAGTAGTAAATGACAGAGAGTATGTTGGGCATAATAATAATTGATTTAGTGGCATGATTAAATGTGTGCATTGTGAGCTAGTTATAGAACTATGACTGGTAAGCCATACTTGTGCTATAATTTTTTGTGTTGTGTGATTGAGGTCCCTTGGGACTTGTTCTAAGTGCCAAAAACCAGTAGCAATTGCGCCACTGGTATGGCGCCTGGCGACGCAAGCGAGCCGCCAGGTGAAAGCTACCTAAAATAGTGGCAGTGGCCACTATACGCACGTGGCGCCTAGCGGTAGTATTGGTTCCGCCAGGCGGAAGAGATGCGACAGAAGCTCTGGATGACGCTTGGCACCTGGCGACGCGAGAGGCGCGCCAGGCAGTTTTGGGTGCAGAGTTGGCTCGTGAGGAGGGTTTCTACACAACTTGGAATGAGTGTCATGATGCGATGCTTTGGCTGGGGGCCCAATTACGAGTGTAAGTTGTATTGGGGTAACACGTGGTCACTTGAGGTTGCAGCTTGTGGTTTAGGAAGTCCAATGAAGTGTGCGAGATCGTGGCTCATACGACGAGGTTCCGGATGATTGCCCTATTTAGTGCACCTGATTGAGTTTGGTAGTCTGGGAACAACTACGAACTTTGGTTCGTTTTGGGAAACTCCACTTCGTGTCGCTGATTGTGGCCGTGACAATTTATTCCCACGTGCGGACTATTAGGTGGTGGCCTGTAGTCGGAGGGGCGAGTAAACACTCGTGCAGCAAAGATCGATTAGTGTACTCACCAAAGTGTGTAGAATCAAGAGACGCCAAACGTAAGGTTTGGAAAGTTGAGGAATTGGGGAATGGGGGATGCTAACACGAGTTATGGTTATGAAATGCTTAATTTATGTAATGTTGTACTTATTTGTTTATTATTGAGCTCACCCTATCTGTGTGTGTTTGGCGATGATCATGTAACTCGTTACATGGGTGCAGATGTTGATGCATGTGAGCGTGTGGATTTTTAGCGACGAAGTGGGGAACAACTATGGAAGTTTTATTAGTTATTTTTATAGAAGTTTATAAATTATTTTTGTATTGGCTTTATAACTACTGTGTAATTGTTATAGTTGAACACCATGATTTTATTTTAGTTTGGCGCATCGAAATAAATGCTTTAAATTTTTCCGCGTTTTGGGAAAGAAGTTATTAATAAATGAGGTTATTCATATATTATCTTAATTTTTTATTATTATTATTTTAAATAAGTAATTTCTTGCTAGGACATTACAAAGAACACTAAGATGAAGCAAATACTTAAGAGTGGTGATGAAGAGGAGGATCAACCTCGACCAAGTAAAACTCATGTGACATCCTCGCCCACTTAGAGGGAGACAATAGAAAAAAGTGTGTAGAATGCTAATCATCACACAACTCGAACAACTAATACATCCACATTATTACAGAGTTCACATAAACACCCATTTGGAGACCCCATTGCCACAAGGTTGGAAAACTCTAGCCATTGACAAGTATGATGGCGTAAATGATCGCAACGAGCATGTGCATATCTACCTTACGCAAGTCAGTTTGTATATCACCAAAGACGCGATTTTCTGCAAAGTGTTTGCCATTTCTCTCAAAAGCACAACTCTTAGTTGGTTCACCCAACTTGCTCATTTCTCCATAGATTGCTTCGACACTCTAACAAACCAATTCAGGACTAAGTTTTCTACTCCAAGCCCCATCATCTTACATATAACAATTGAAACATGATCTAATAAAATGTTTTCAAATATAAGAATATTTAATGAGTAAAAGAAATGATAAGAACTTATTTAAAATTGGGGTTTATATAAAATACAATTTTAAAATTGTTTTTGATGCTCCTAACCATCCATATTTGAAGAATTTATTAACCATGTTTGTATTATGTCAATCTTTAATAAGATGAATTTTTTATCATTATTTACATTGAGAAAAAGTAGTTAAAAATTTTAATTTTGATTTAATTATTTATAAGTTAAAGAATATGAAATACAAATATATGTGATTTATTTTATAATTTTAGTTATGCTTAGTTATGTATTATTTTTATTATATTTGTGAAAGTAATTAAATATATAAATTTTGGAAGTGTTATTTCACTTCCCAAAAATTGTTCATCAAGATCAACACTGCAATCATATAACGGCTCTACTGCGGTGATTACATAGATTACTTTTCTATACAATGAACTTTACACATAAAACAAAACACTAGACAACCTAATCGTTTAAACGTTGTAAGGATTATATAAAAGACAAATCTTTTTCGAAATCTTTTAAATGTGAATAGTTTATGTATTCTATTTTTTACTTTTATTTTTAAAATAAAGATATTATATTATCATTATCACTAAAAAATCATTCAATAACATTCAATTTTACGAATCAAAATAATTAATCACTATGTTTTATTTTATAAATTATTTAAACTTTATAATTCGATAATGAATGTTAAAAATTAATTTAAATTATAATTTAGACTAATTATAATTTTTTATTTATAATAGAGATTTTTTTTTATGAATCAATCATCTTAGTTTAGTTTATAATATATATTTAAATTAGTTAATGATTAATTATATTTTTTTTTCTGTATAATTGATCGTTATTTAATGGTTTTTTATCATAAATATTTTTGAAATTATTAAAATAACTTTATTAATATTAGTTGGAATGTTATTCTACCATTAACCTTACATCAATTATCTTAGTGAGTTGAATGACCATTGGAACTTCGAAAACACATATAGATAGGTATCCTGTGCCTCATTTCAGCAAATTTAAAAGTTTCATTTCATCATATTCTAAGATTTGTCCTTAGTTAAATGGATTTAGTATCATTGAAAGTGATTTTATTATAATTAATTAACTTAATTACTAACAAACTAATTTAATAAAAGCACGCATCCAAACTTTTGCCTTTATTTCCAATGCATAATCCACATATAATTATACTCCTAGTTTTGGCTTTATCTCTAATATGATCAAATTGAAGAGAGTAGACTACAATAGTTTCATTTATTTTATCTTTTTATTTTGAAAAAATCAATGTAAAAAGGATTGAAATGTATGCTTATTGTTTTATTGTTTGATGTGATACAAATAAATCCAAATTACGTCACTGATCATAGGTTAAAGAGCAACTAGTTTAATCAAGAAATAAGTTGAAGAAAATTTAAATATGTACATCTTAATTCTTCATTCCATCTAACTCAATCAACTATTTATCGTATTGAAAAATTTATTAATATAATTGATATTAGTAAACTTATCTTAAATTTTGTCTTTTTAAAGTAATTTTCGATATTAATAGCATATTTTTATTCTATTATAGAGTAATATTTTAGTTTTACTTCTTATTTGTTTTTAGGTTTAATTAGTCGGATGGTATTCACATGTGTCAGCATGATACTCACTTTTAAAAAGATATCAATTGAATTTCAATATTTGAAGAAGTGTTTCAATTATATCTCTTTAAAAAAAATATTAACGACGTTAACTTTGTTTATGACTTTTACCACTCAAGTTTAATATAAATATCAACACTTAATTTTGTAAGTCATTTTAAATATCAATGTCGTTAACATCGTTAATAATTTTTGTCTGAAAGAGACCTAATTGAAACATCTTTTCAAAAGTTGGAACTCAATTGACATTTTTTTAAAAACAGGTACCAAACTAATACATCCATTAAAGTGGGTACCATCCAACTAATTAAATATTTTTTTTATCATTAATACAGTTATTGTCCTAAACATGGGGGTAGCCGATGTTAAATGTTCAAACTCTTTATATAAAACAAAATTAAACTAATCAAAGGTCAAATACATTAATACATATCTCTAATTATTTAGTAAATTCAAAAGAAAATGCCCTATAATTAAGAATACTTTTGTTAAAAAAAAAGAAGAAAATTTGGATTGAGTGTTGTGGACAGTTACAACTACACATTATTGGCTTTGATTGGTCAAAGCACAAGTTAATTTTAACAAGTAAGTTCGGCATTTTAGGTGGTAGAAAGATTCTATGCATGATATTAGAATGAATACGCAAACTTAACTTGTCATCTTGTTAGGAATTTTGTATTGATCGAGTAATTTCAGGATTATAAATTTAAAATTTAAGTTTTATAAAATGTTTATATTAAAGTATCTTCCAATAACATAAAATTTAATATTTAAGATTTTAAATAAAATATTAAGTTATACAAAATAGTATTATAATAGTATTTCTGTTTTAGAAGTATTTTTTTAACAAGAATGCTACTAAGTTACTTAGTAAAATTGTAAATTTCAAAATCTTTTATTTCATAATTTTTATACATGTTTAATATTAATGAAAACTCAAACTTTCATTTATTTGTTCAAACAATTCAAGAGTAAAATTTAAAAATTCATAATTAAATCAAATTGTTCATTAATTCAGAATAACATTTGTCTAAAACAAGTTCATTTACAAAACAAGCAAACATTACAAAAAACAATTCATTTTTTCTATGGACAAAATCTATATATAATGCATAAAATCTATAGGTACCTAGGTATTATCTACGAATTACATACGAAAATAAATCAATATGTAAATCTGACATCAAGAAGCTTACATATGGAAAAAATTCTCTATGTAATTTTACACACAAATTTTTTCCTAGATAATAGAATTTGTATGTAAATTACATACTGATTGTTCCATATATAATTCTCGATGAATTACATAATAATCCATATGTATTTTACATTCGAAAAAATCGGTGGATAATTCATCCAGGATGCATATGTGTATATTACATACAAAATCATCTGTATATAAATTATATATGGAAAAATCTGTATGTAATACTGAATGTATTACATATGGAATGATCTGTAAATAATATTAGGTAAATTTTATATAGATTATTTCGTATGTAAATTCGTATGTAATAGTATACTTTTCAAATTAAAAGCTATATTTTTTTATTTCCAAATTTTTTACATTTCCTGCCAAAGATAACAACATGAAATTTAAATCAAAGCAACATTTCACGTAATCCAAATCCAAGTTAATTATAAACAACATGAAATCCAAATCAAAGATAACAACATTATCCAAATCCAAGTTATAGACAAAATAAGTGCCAACAATTCGGTCTAAAAGCGTTAATGTAGTTCTAACAAAAGTGCTAACAAAACATAACCTAATGTAATCCAAAAAGTGCTCAAAGATATAATGGTAATCAAGCTCTAACCAAACATAATCTAAAAGTGCTAACATAATCAAGAAGTACAAACATCTAAATGCCTAATATTTAGAGAGTAATCATTTCTTTCTTGTTGATTGTTTAGTTGTGGTTGCTCTTGGTCTTGTTGAGGTTTGCCTTGTTCAGGTTGGTGTTGTTGCTCTTGTTGTTGTTGTTGTAATGTAGTTTGTGCATCTGGTGGAAGGAAAAGGAGGACAACACTAACAAATGACTGAAATTGTTGTTGTTGTTGTAATTGATGGCTTAGCCTCTCATTGTCCTCCTTATAATTCAAAACTTCTTATTTTAGCTAGACAATCTCTTGTGAAGAGTGACCACTCCAATCCCATAGATTCGACCTCTTTTCTCTCCACCTGTAGCAAGAATCCAACTATCAGTCCTTATTCTCTCTTCTTTTGTAGGTTCCATGGGGGATGACTCAGATTGCCTAGCACAAGACGCAACCTCTGATCTAGCCTGGGAATATCTACTCTCAAATCCCTCCTATTATTAAAAAAAATCATATATACAATTCAAAACCTAATAAAAGAAACAACAAAAAATAAAAATACTAGATTTACATGTGTTTTCCTAGATTGTTCATCCATTAATTCACCATTACTCTTTCATATATGACTTTTCTTAAAAACTTCATCAATATGTGGTGAACGACCCAATTCCTTCTCCTATAAACAACATGATTAATATAGGTTATAAAGAAATAAAAGCAAACTTTGTTTGTTACACTTACCATGCGAATTGCATGCTCATGTATAATATCTGTATGCAAACTCCCACCTATTTCAAATGTTCAATTTTGTCGAGCTTGTAAACACTTTGTACGATAGTCTGAAGAATTTTAAATTGTTAGTAATTAGTTCCAAATCTTATCAAACATCCACTCAGGCCTTTTCCATTTTTTGCGCTATCGCAAGCATCTCAAATAGCCTATGTGAGACTTTTGAGTGAATTTTTTTTTATGTGATCTTCATCTCCAGGTCTCTAGTTGACCGCTCTCTATGTAAATCAAAATACAAGAACAATGTAACAATTGTATGTTAGAGTTTAAATATGATAAAACTTACTTTAAAATGTCGGAAGAATCTGTCTTTTTCTTACTATTTAGTGAACCTCATGTAAGCCACGACTTAGTGTATTGTTGCCTGATTGTCATTGTGATGGCATTTGATTCTATCCTACATGGATAAAACCTTAACAAAAGAATTTTATGAAAAAAAAAGTAGTATACAATTAATTGACAAAACAAATAATGAAAATAACTTGTTATATTAATCGTTACCCATAAGCCTGAGGTGAAATCATAGGAAGATCAACACGACGTATGGGTTCCTCATGGATATCTGATTGCAGATCAACTTGATTAGTAGATACTTCATGACCTTCCTCAACAAGTGAACGATGGACTCTAGAAGGCACTGACAATGGTGAGGGCACTAATGATGTGGAATGCCCTGTAGGTAATGGAGAAGGTGCTAATGCAACAAATGGGGATGGGGAAGATACAACTATAACATCAACACCTAATTGGATAGGTTTGCTGACCATAATTGGGGATGGTGAAGGTAGAGGTGTAGGAGTTGGGGGTGGGACATATATTTTAAGTACATAGTTTGGCCTTTTCTTTTTTGTTTCCTCTTTTCCCTTATTGCCATGTGACAACGACGGTTATGGTGGATTACAACCTTCTGCTGACATATCTATAAATACAAAATATTTATAAATAAAAGATGGAATACGAAAATAATTACCAATTATGAAAGAAAGCAACATAACAAGATTATAAACAAACAACATAGTATAGAAATGTTTTCAATAACAATCATAACTTTAAGGAATAAATATTTAACAACAAAATTAATAGATATAAGAACATATCCTAATATGTGTTTAGACTTCCATCATGATCATCATCATCAAATTTCTCTTCTTCATTGTCTTCTTGACAATCATTTTCTTCAAGTTCCCTTTCTTCATTATCTACTTTAAAATAATTATCTTCAATGTCAAAGTCTTGTTTTGATTCATAATTTTCAAACTCTTCCTCTTCATTATCATCTTTTATATCATTACTTTCAAAGTCCTCATCCTCTTCATCCAGTTCTACAAGACCAACTTGTGAATGTTGGAATCCCGAAATACCTTTAACTTCAATTCCGTATCAATAGCTTCTATGCAACCTCTTGGCCTAGTATTGATTGCAACACACCAACCTTGTTTGTCCTTTCTTGATGCGGGGCATGGCACATAATATACTTGTGTTACATTACTTGCAAGAATGAATGGGTCAAAAGGTAAATACCTTTTATCCATTTGAATCTCCACCATTCCATATTTAGGATCCACTATTGTACCTCTATGTGATGGATCAAACCAATCACAATAAGATACAACCACTCTTTTAGGAGAACTTGAACTATTATACTCTAACTCATATATGTGTTGAATGATGCCACAAAAATCATCTTCACCTCCTCACTGTTATGCATCCCTATCAACATTTGCAACATCTATTGTCGTATATTGACATACATATACGATCATCACAGTCAAACACACACAAATAAGTGTGAGCTAACAAGAACATCAAACATCATAACTAATAATATACATAAATAATAATATAACAAATCACCCAAACCTTTCATAACTTTAATGTCTCACAACACCATTCAATTTCATCATTCCTCTCACACAACTTTCACAAAGCCAAATGTCTCAAACAACAATTTAAACATATCATCAAAGTTTCAAAATATGTCACCACAATAACTAATACAACCAGTAATGATCTTAGTGTCAAGAGCTGGTTTGTAACTCTTCCACACAGCTTACAAACAATTGTTCACCACTAAAGAAATCACTCTTCTTTCCTTACAGACATGGCCCACTTCCTATCACTCTACTCAAGAGCTTTTCTTGGCGAAGTACATAAGTGCCATTTGCCATCACTCTCCTTGAGAGCTTTCTTGACGAAATACACATGTGTCACTTCTTATTACTCCCGTCAAAAGCTTCCCCAACAAAGTTCACCTCTAGTATAGTTACTTAGAGTTACCCTTCCCACTTCTCTTCTTGAGAGACTTACGGGTGAAGACCACTCCCTACTACTCTCCTAGAGATTTACAGGTGGAGTCGACACTCAAGCTCATCAATAGAGATTGACATAGTACTGCCCACCTTTCGCTGAGTCACCACCACACAAGTATACATTTACATGTCACCACAATTATACTAAATAACATCAACTCCACAACTTCTATTCATATAAAATAATACATCACATAACGCATTGTTCAAGTGACGCCCAACACACCTAACCTATTGATAACGGTGTCGTTGACACGATCAAATTAATACTACTAAACTATAGTAACTTCAATATTGCTAAGATAGTAGTCAAGAAAATAGAAAGGGTAAAGTAACCCTAAGTCATCTCCCAACGAACACAGAATTGATTTTTAACAAATTAGTTCTTATAAAACTATATAAATGAGTTAGTCAAATAAAATAAAAAAATATAGGGGATTAAGATAAACAAAGATAGAAATAAAATTTAAAAGATAAAAAGAAATAAAAATAATAGTAAAGAAAATAGATTGATTTCATTGCTTTTTCAAAATAGATTCATCATCGCTTATCTAAAGATTATTGCTCAATTAATTATTGTTATAGATTTACAAATTAATCAATGTAAAGTCTCAATTAATTTGTTGGCGTTCTCACTTTTAACCAAAGTACAATCTCAATTAAAAGTGAGAACTTTTAGATTATCCACAGTAAATTCAACCAAAGTACAGTCTCAATCAAATTTACTATGCCTAATCATGTCTATTCTTTTATCTCCTCACCAAATAAAAAGCTTAATTAATCAAAGTAAAGTCTCAATTAATTGTAGTTAGAGTAAATACCTTTAACCAAAGTAAAGTCTCAATTATTGGTAAAAACTCATTTAATCATATGAAAGTTTCTAAATAAAATCAAAGTAAAGTCTCAATTCAATTTAAAAACCCTTGGACTCATATGACCAACATGCATATAGATTTAAAATCATTACTTCTTACGTGATTTAAAGATAAAAGACATAGATGAATGAAAACCTCAACAATAATAAAAAGAACAAAGAAATTAATTGATCTAACCTCAGAATCCAATTAAGAAATTACAATGGAATCAACTCAAGAAGTTTAGCACCCCATGAAACACAAAATAAAATAAAGATAGAAGAATGGAGAGAGGGAAAGGAAACGAAATTAGGCCCCCCTAAGGGTTCCAAAACTCCGAAGTCCCGAGCTTGTTTTTTTCTGCTTCTCCCTTGGTGTCTTTATATAGGAATTGGACTAGGCTTTTTTGTTGCTAAAATCTCCCAAATATCTTTTAAAATAAAGATAAAGATAAATATTTTAAAAAATATTTGGAGAGATATAGACTAGTTGACAAATATAATTGGTTGATAATATTAATATCTAATATAATTAAATTAATTAATTAATTAAAGATATATGATAAATTATCACCAATTAGTATTTGTATAAATTTTCCAAATCAACCATTTGCAATCTCCTTAAATTATCTTCTAAATAATCCAATATCTTCAAGATATATTTGTTTGTTGTGGAACTAAAAAGATTCAAGAAGATCTTGTCATATTTAAAAAGATTTGGTAGTTATTATCTTTTAATATTTTATGATATAATTAAATAAGATAATTATTTAAAAATATCAAATAAAATATCTAAAGATATATTTTTCCCAAATTATCTTCTATCATAAAGATAAAGAAAACCGCAAGGTCCAATTTTTTTGTTCCTTTCTTATTGGTTTAGCCAAACTTCTTCACTTTTTCAAGCTTTTCTTGCCGTCTTCATGCAATGCTTGGCTTGGATTTTTGTGCTTTTGATAATTTCTTATTCTTGGATTTATCTTTAAGGTGTCATGAAGTTTTAATCAATTTATTTTCACACCTTCATGAGCTCAACTTAGAGATGGCAAATAAACCCGTGCCCGTGGGTATCACCCGAACCCGTCTCCGTTTTGACGGGGAATCCCCGCTTTGACTGGGTATGGGTATGGGTATGGGTAATACCCGAAATTTTCAACTGGGGATGGGGATGGGGATGGGATATATATATACCCGCCCAAATACCCGTCCCCGC